>Ga0210004_1001140_pt1 | contig 15728 bp, 18 predicted proteins | sample CryGey13umfilter_FD_185450 | JGI IMG/M metagenome (GOLD analysis project Ga0210004, IMG submission 185450) | Groundwater microbial communities from aquifer in Utah, USA - Crystal Geyser 4/8/14 3 um filter (SPAdes) (version 3) | ecosystem: Environmental > Aquatic > Deep subsurface > Groundwater...
ACCATCTTGGTTGTTTTTTATCAGAACAACGCCGTCACTGTGACTCCAGAAATATTTTGCAACACTCAATGATACACCTTTTGCAGAGCCTTCAAATGATTTAGTAACATCAAGCGTAACAGATGTAGGCGCTTCCCATTCCCTCTCATCAGATGATAATGTGGATGGTACATCACCTATTGTTACCACAGGAGGATTGTTGTACTGCTCCATGAACCTTATCACAGCCCTGGATGGCTCTTTGTCGCACACAACAAGCAATGGTGATGCATATCTTACCATCCACTCAGAGCCAGGTATTAGTGTGGTTACACTTATGTTAACATACGGTGCTGTAACGTTCAAAGCAAAACCTGTTGGTGGTGTGGTTGTTTTCTCATAATACAATGCAACAGGTGTTCCAATCAAAGCATAATATGGTGATTCATGAGACACAATAGTAGGCATATTTACTTCTTTCCTCACAGACTTTGAGTTTAAAACATCACTCAGGGTTGCAATGCCTGTTTCATATCCCTTTGCCTTCAGTATATAATAGGCTGCTCCTCCTATTATAATGAGCACCAAAACGACTGCCAGCAGTTTTTTCATTCCTTTACCCATTTTTTCCCCTTCCTATTTTTATGTGTTTATTTCCTTATATATTTTGTGGTTCAATTATTGTTTTACTCCCTTTTTTCCTAGTAGAGCATATATGATTATCCCTAAGATGATTACTGAAGCAAGCACATAATCCAAGTACAGGTAAGGTTTTTTTTCACTTGTTTTCTGAACGTTAATGGTTGTTGAAGCTATGTTATTTTCTGTTTTTGTTTCATAAGGATTGTTATCTACAATGATTTTTATTGTATGCTTCCCAGGGGTTGCGGCCCAGTATGCTGATAAATCCCTGTATCCATCTTTTATTTCCTGTAATATTTGATACACCTGAATAGGTAACATCGTTTCTAAACATTGGCCAGTCTGCACCTGCTGAAAAGGTTATGTATGATCCTGATAGAAACAAAATAATCATTAATACCACAGCAGTTTTCCGCATATTTAACAGTATATTGCTCATAGGAAATAATGTTTTTGGTAAAATTTGTTTTATGCTCAACAAACTATATAAGAATCGTAATCGTTACATGTTTTGATGACAGAAAAATGGCAGAGGGAAAGGAAAAAGGAACATTACTACAGACAGGCCAAGAAAGAGGGGTACAGGTCAAGGGCAGCATACAAGTTAAAGCAGATAAACAAAAAATATAATGTCATAAGAAAAGGCGATGCTGTCATAGATTTGGGGGCCGCACCTGGCGGATGGTCTCAGGTTGCCAAGGAAACGGTTTGTAATGGTTTTGTTTTTGGTATAGACCTTGAATCAATTGAGCCTCTTGAAGGTGTTGAATTTCTCAGGGGGGATTTGACAAAAAAGGAGGTTGTTGAACACATAACATCCATTATCAGGAAAGCTGATGTTGTAATATCTGATATGAGCGCTAACATATCAGGTGCATACAATGTTGATCATGCCAGATCCGTTTACCTTTGTGAACACGCATTAAGTTTTGCTGAAAAGATTTTGAAAAGAGGAGGAAATTTTGTTGTGAAAATTTTTGAAGGAGACATGTTCAAAGACTATTTTGAGAAAGTGAAAAACAGTTTTGATTATGTTAAGGTATGCAGACCTGGTGCGACAAGAAAAACCAGTTCAGAGGTATATATAATTGGGAAAGGGTTCAAAGGATTATGATTGAAAAATTTCTTGAAGAAGATATCGGTAATGGTGACATAACATCAGACACGCTTTTGTCAGATGAAAATGCGGAAGGAAAAATTTTTTCAAAAGAAAAATGTGTTCTCGCAGGTTTAGAAGAAGCAAAAAATGTTTTTGAAAAACTAGGAGTGGAGGTTAATGCATACGCAAAGGATGGATGTAACATCAGGAAAGGCACAGTAATCCTAAATCTCAAAGGTTCTGCAAAATCCATACTCGCAGGCGAAAGAACCGCATTGAATTTTTTGTCAAGAATGAGCGGGATTGCAACACTAACAAACAAAACTGTTGAAAAATGCAAAAGAATTAATCCTAAAGTTGAAATAGCTGCTACACGAAAGACAACGCCTGGTTTCAGATACTATGAGAAAAAAGCTGTAATAATCGGCGGCGGCATAAGCCATAGATATGGACTGTATGATGCGGTACTGATTAAGGATAATCATATAAAGATCGTTGGGAGTATAGAGGAATGTGTAAAAAGGGCAAAGAAAACCCGGAAAAAGATTGAGATTGAGGTTGAAAACACTGATGATGCAATAAAGGCAGCAAAATCGGGTGCAGATACTATCATGTTTGACAACTTTACCCCTGAAAATGTAAAAAAGGCATATAAAAAAATAAAGGAAATAAACGAAAACATAAAAATAGAGGTTTCGGGTGGAATAAACCCTGAAAACATAACTCAGTATGCAAAGTACGCGGATGTTATTTCATTGGGAATGTTAACCCATTCAGTTAAATCTGTTGATTTTTCACTTGAGATTATTTAATATCCGTACATCCTGTAAATGTCATAGCCAACAGCACAATACAGAACAATCCCGAAAATCAGGAACACATAACCTATATCAGGGGATTCATTTAATGAAAATATTCCCATAACTACTAATAATGCGGCAACTATTGCAACAAGAATTGTTCCCATTGTTGCCATTTTGTGTCTCCTCCACTGAAGCTTCATTTTTCTCTCAACAGGTTTTTTTTCACTTTTCCTTTCAAGCATAAAACAAAAAAGGATGTTTGAGATATTAAAGTTTATTTCTCTTTGATGAATAGAAAATAATATAATCACAGTAAATAATGTGGATGTATGAGGGTTGCCCTAATAACAGAATGGTTCAACACCTATGAGGGCGGTGTGGCAGGGCATGTAAAAAACCTTGCGCTTATATTGAAAAAGAACAAAATTGATGTAAGCATCATCACAAACAAGATGAAAGAAAAAACAGAGGTAAATGTTCCTGTTTATGAGGTAGAAGGAATAAAGGACCCCGTTTTCAAACTGAATCTTTCACCGAAGATAACAAAAAAGATGAAGAATATACTGAAAGATTTTGATGGGGTTCACTGTCATCACGCGTTTGCGCGTCTGCCGTTAACAGGCATCCATGTTGCTGACAAAATTAATATACCAAGTATTCTTACAACGCATACAGTATCATTGTTTCCTGATTCTGAGTATCTCTGGCGCCCTCTAAGTTATGGCTATCCGCGATACAGATTACAGATAAGCAAGGTTAAAGAAATCATTGCTGTGAGCGAATCGGCAAAAACATTTATAGAGTATTTTGCGGATGAGAATAAAATAAGTGTTATACCAAATGGTGTTGATGTTAACAGGTTTTCTCCTGATAACAAAAATGAAAATGTGGATAGGAGACCAACAATATTGTACATGGGGCGTCTTGTGCCAAAAAAAGGGGTGCACATTTTAATCAGGGCAATGAGCCACATCGTAAAAAAATATCCTGATGCTTTACTGTTAATAGGCGGGAAAGGAAAAATGAAAACATTTCTATCTTCCTATGCAAACACACTTGGATTAAAAGAGAATGTACGATTTTTAGGATATGTTCCTGACAATATGCTCCCAAATCTTTATTCATCATCTGATGTTTTTGTTCTCCCATCAGTTACTGCTGAATCATTTGGCATAACATTACTTGAGGCAATGGCATCCGGAACACCTGTGATAGGCTCATCCGTTGGAGGCATACCTGAGGTAATAGGTGATTGCGGGCTTATTGTTGAGCCTGGCAACCCAAAAAAACTGTCAGATGCAGTGATCACATTTTTAGACGATGAAAATTTAAGAGAAAAGTTCGGTAGAAAAGGAAGAAAAAGAGTGGAAGAAAAATACTCATGGGACATAGTTGGAAAAAACATTATAAATGTTTATAAAGAGGTTATGTGATGGCAGCATTACCATATCTTCATCCTGCGTTGTATTACATATTCCTTTTTACACTGCATAGAAAAACCCTTATTAGAAGGTACAAATTTGTTGCTAAGGAAGTTGGTGATAACAAACTTGTGTTTGAACTCGGATGCGGCCCTGGTTTTCTGGTAGAGTATCTTGATAAAACCTGCACATATATCGGATGGGACATGAACAAAAAATTCGTAAAACATGGATTATCCAGGGGTAGAAATCTGGAATTGAAAAACATTTTTAACTTTGCTGATTATCCAAAAAATGATGTGTGCGTAATTGTGGATGTGCTTCATCATATCACTCCTAATGAAAAAACAATTGTTAAAAATACGTTAAGAAAAACGAAAAAACTCATCATCATAGAGCCGTACAAGGCATTCAATTTTCCATTACCAAGATTGGTTAGGAAATACTATGACAGGGCCCTGGGCGACTGGGATGGTATCAATCCGTATGCCCGCAGGGAAAAATGGGATTATTCCAATGATGGTTTAAAAGAGTATTTCATAGAACTTGGCGCCAACAAAGTTACAGACATGGGCAAGGATGTCATGGCAGTATTCCAATCACTGCAAGATAACCAGAATATGCTAATAAAGCGATAACACTGGATCTTATCGCGCAGCCAGTAGTAACGCATAACCATGTTTTTTTCCATCCAAAACCTAATAATCTACCTATAATTGTGGATGCAAGAGCGCCTGTTCCGTGAACCGGGATCATCACCAAAATTAATAAACCTATAAATCCAATTTTTTCCAAACGCTTTTTTTCAATAAATTTCTTTGCTTTCCCTTCATATTCAGTCAGACTATTACCTATCTTAGGTACCATTTTCAAGGTATCAAAATTCCAGGCAGTAAATATAGAAATATCAGATTCCAAAAAGGTGATAAATAATACAACAAGTATCGGATTTAAGCCTGCTCCTATGCCAATTAATATTGAGGTGATTTCACCTGTGGCTATTTCAAAAAAAAGTATTAATACTGCGCTGAATCTTGTGTAATAGTACGGTCCGCTAAGGTAAATTATTAATGTTACAATCCCAGCAAGCATCCATGGAACTATAAATTTTGTTAGAGTTAGGAATATTTTTTTCATCTACTAATGATGGTGTTAGGTTCTTAAAATTGTTTGGAATGTCTCAATACGGAGCAGATATCGCATGTAGTCTTTTTATCCTTTTCACAATGTTTGGGTGTGATGAAAAGACTTCCATGATTCTGTCTGCTCCTCTAACCCTTGACTCTTTTGCAAAAGCCTCAACCTCATATTTGTCCAGATGCCCGTCCATGTTCAGGTCAGCCTGCCTCAAATCTGTTAAGTCTTTTCTTGCCCTTGAAGGGTCGGATGCAAAAAAAGCCTTCATCCCTTCAACCTGCTTCAATGTCCTTCTATCAGCCCTTGCATCCTCCACACTAATCCTGTACAATGCGGAAGCAAGCGCTGGCGCATCGTTTGTTAATTCAACACTTCCCTGGTCTGCATAATATTCCCTGACCCTGGATGCGTAAAGAACAAGCATGTTTGTAAGAAGGTATGTGAGGAATGCAACAAGTGCTATCGCCATTGTTCCACCTGATCTTCTTCTGCCAAAAAATGATGACCAGAAAAATGAGACATAAACAAAATAGCAAATCATAGGGATTACTGAAAGCATTGTGATGGCAACAATATCCTTGTGTTTGATATGTGAGATTTCATGTCCTAAAACGGCCCTTAATTCTTTTTCATTCAGCCTGTTTAATAGTATTCTTGTAACGCACACCCTGCTGTCCTTTTTTGATTTGCCAAACGCAAAAGCATTTGCTATTGGGACATCAGAAATACCGACCTTTGGTTTTGGTATATTTGCCCTCATTGCTAAGTCATTTACTATTGAATGAATCTTTGGCGCCTCTATTTCAGAAACATATCTTACCCTCATTGTTTTCTCAACAATTTTTGGTCCTATCAGGTACTGGGCAAGAACAATTAGAAAAGCCAGCAAAGCGAAGAATATAGGCGAACTCATGCCTGTGGCAAACATGATAACTGTCAGCAGAGCATATATTAATGCAAACATCAGCATAATGCAGAATGTCATTCTCATTCTAAGCCATATTGTTCTCATCTTTCTCATCCCTTAAGTATTATCCATTAATATACCTTTTTCTGTTTTTTTCTCCATTTTGCCCATAGGACAAGGAACGTAGGTAGTACAAAGACAGATGCCAGGAAAGAGTACAGGATGGTCAGTGCTACTATCCCACCAAACTGCTGCATTGGAGGAAGTAATGAAAATGTAAGTATGCCGAACCCAGCAATTGTTGTGGCAGCAGCACCGAACAGCGCAGTACCAGTATGTCTCACAGTATACCCACACGCCTCATCAATGTTATCGAATCTGTCAATATCCTCAAGAAATCTATGCGTTATATGTATTCCATATGTAATTCCCAATCCAACCGTCAGCGCTGTGACAGATATTGTCAGTACATTAAACGAGATACCTAAAAGGAACATCGTCCCAAGTATCCAGCTTACGACCAAAAGCACAGGTATTAATGTAATTAAACCAAGAACCAATGATTTTCTAACAAACCAGAACACTACTGTCAGTGCGAGCAAAGAGAACAGGATTGTTAGGAGCATGGAACTAAACATGCTGTCAGTTAATGTATTCATAATCACATACATGAGAATCGGCATCCCTGTGACTGTTGCTTGGTTTATGACCCCGTTATTCACCAATGTTTTGAGCGGTTTGCTGTCAGCTTTTAACTCATCATAGAGTTCCCCAGATTTTGTGTTGCCCTGTGTGTCCACCTTAATTCTGATCACAGAGCCGTCATATTTACCGTCATCGGTTCTGTGCAGCACAGAACTAACCATGTCAGTAGTGTTTTCGTTTGTATATAGCCAATCATATAATGCAGAGATGTTATTATTCGGGATGCCGTCATTATTCGTATCATTACCTTCATACATCATCTTGAACTCCGCACTGTACACATCTAATGGATTACTTAGTGTTTGGTCGTCTGCTACATCACGCATCACAGATAGAATAGATGTCACATCAGGTTTGCCATAAGCGTTTTTAAGCACATATCTATCATCAGCCATATTGTTTATCGTGTTATCCATTGCTTTTAGAACTTCCGGGTTTGTCAAGTCGCCTTTAACTAATATGTATGCGGTTTCCATACCACTTACATTGAACTCATTCATTAGGTAGTTGATATTCTGCGTTACTTCCAGTTCTTCAGGTAAGAAGTCCTTTAAATCAAACTCAGTTCTCAAATTTAATGCGCCTACAATACTCATACCTGTGATCAGTACCACTACAGATATTACTATATATGGATGATGCTCTGCAGCGACTGCACCACCACCTAATGTCTTGTTGAGTGCAGAGATGCCGCTGCCCTTGACCTTATGCCATTTAGGTCTTTTACTTGGCTTAGCGTTTTTTAGTAATGGTTTGCCTTTTTTCATCTTCCACAAATCCACAAGTTGCCTGCATGCTGGTACGAATGTGAGCATTATGATGAAACTCGCCATAATCCCTATAGCTAACAAGATACCAAACTCTCGCAGAACGGTCATGTCAGATATTAGGTTGGATAAGAATGCTACTATGGTTGTAAAGGTGGCGAGCAGCAGTGCCGTGCCAACAGTGGATGTTGTCGTGCGTACTGAGCTAGAGGGGTCATATCCTTCTCTGATTTCTTCCCTGTATCTCATGGTTATGTGAATACCGTAATCAATTCCCAACCCTACGATCATCACTGGTACTGCTATTGTCATAGGATTGAACGTAAATCCAAGCACAACGCCGAAACCCCAGGCCCAGATGATAGCGAAACCTAAGGCAAGAACAGAGAATAATATGTCTAGAACACTTCGATATATAATCGCTAGGACGACTATGACAAGAATCACTGCTAATGGGAGAAGAATGTTCATAGACTCATTCGCAGCATTGATGATCTCTTCACTCATTAAGCCAATGCCCATCACTCTCATCTCGGTAGACTGTGGATCTTGAGCATCAACAACCTTGACCATCTTTTTTTCTAATTCTAAGAATCTATCTCTGTATGCATCACTGGATTCCCCAGGCAACTCCGTTGCATTGAACTGCACCATAATCATGCATCCTTTGGCTTTCAGCTCACTGCCTGCCATGTTGAAATCCTTGGTAAGCATCATCGGGAGCATGTAGCCAACCAGCCCAACAGCAGAATCCAGCATTTTGGTTGTGTTATCTATGTCCATTGCTTCAATCATATAACTTGTCCCAAAAACAGTTGTTGTCAACTGTGATGCAATGTACTCCATGTTTTTAATAGCCATATACACAGATATGTTGTCTGTAATTTTCTCAAGTACCTGTAAGGTACAATTAAATTGCATCAATTGTCCAAGTATATAGGTCAAAGTCGTGTCGAATTGGTACACACTGTAATTCAGGTTTTGAGTTGGTGTCCCATTATAATATATCAGGTTCGAAAGGTTCTCCTTGACATCAGAATCATTCATATTCTCCATAATCTCAATCTTTGCGTCCATGGTGAGAATCTCAATCTTTGCGTCCATGGTGAGATATTGAAGACCTGCGAACATGTCGCTAGTTCCTGTGTCGCCTTGCAGCCCTGCAAACAGAGATTGCATTATGCTTATATTCTCGCTTAAACTTTCATTTAGGGATAACAGTGTAGTGTTCAGGTAGGGTGTATCAATAGCTTGATTAATTGCGGCGTGTGAACCGTTAACCATTTGCCCAATGCCTGTAAAGGATGCATTCATATCTTGAAACGTAACATCCATTTCAGCTATCAAATCCAGCAGTATTTTGCCTATGATGATTGTGTCTGCAGGACTTATCATCCGCTGCGGGTTACGCTCAGAGATCAATGTCGAGTTTATGTTCTCATCTTCCAAGAATCCTTTCTCAAGCCTGAGCATCTCGGTCAATGCATCGCTTGTAAGCACGTCACCGTTTTTCGACTTGACAAGCACTTGAACCGGTCTGGTTGTGCCGTATATGTCTTTTATTTCTATTTCTGCGTTTACAAGCTCATTGTCCGGTAGAAAAGTCTCTTCTTCCGCTTCCATTTCAGCGCCTATCCCAAAATATGCGTAGCCTAACAAACTGGTCAGTATAAGAACTGCCAGTATCGTTGCCGTCGGCATCTTTGTTACTATTTTACCTACTACTTTCATCACCATCTATATCACCATTCTTACTTATTTTTTCACTTCTCTCATTATCCTTTCAAGGTCTTTGAATCTTTCCATCATCTTGCTCAGCATATCTGCTTTCATCAGAAACACACCCGCAGCATCCTTTTCATCCCTGCCAAGAACAAGAAGTTTATCCCCTGTTTTTATCCCCTGTTTTTTTCTTAACTCAACAGGCAGAGAAACTTGCCCTCTTTCACCAACTGTTACGCTGCCGTAGAACTTTATGTCTTTAAACATAGCCAAAAATAGTTTACCCAACATTTATACTTTATCATACAAATCATATTTTTCATACTTCTAAATTTTCCTGCGCAGAAAGCCGAATAGTGAGAACAAGGCAAACAAGCAAAGAAAACCATACCGAGAATCAAATATTGCGCCCAGCACCCCTAAGCATCCTAAAATCCCAAGATATTGCAACTTCCATATTTCCATATAATGAGAATTGCTCTCTGGGCAGATAAATAAACCTCATGGTGCGACTTGCCTTTAAAAGAATATGCCTCTAAGAGAATTTTTCTAAACCCTGTTTTTCCATCCATTCTTCTGCAATAATTGCTTCTTCTTTGTAAATCTCTTTATTGTCTGCATTAAACTCTGGCTTGAAATTTACCTTGAGGTGGGCAAGATCCACCAATTTCCATCCTAAAATTTTCCAATGTTTTGGGATCCTTTCTTTTATAACAAAACCAAATAATAGATGTCTGGCATCTTCTTTTATTTTTGTTTTCTTTGAAGGTTTATAATAGAAATTTCTAGGAGAACCTTTTTCAACATTCTCTATTCTGGAAACTTTTATTTCAATGTAGGTTCTTCTGTCTTTCTTGTCTTTAATCTCCAAATCAGGGTAACCTTTTCGTTTTAATCTCTTTCCTTCTATTCCTTCATTTATCAATTCATCCACAAAAATCTGTTCTAGCGGTTCACTAACATCATTCGGCCGGTTACCGATGAGTTCCTCATTTTCGTAATATTTTTCTGATACTTTGTGAGCAACCTGCTTTATTCCTTCAATTAATTCTTTATCTTCTTCTTTTTCTAAATCTATTTTTATAATTTTTTTCCCTGTTGTTGCTTCTACTATAACAGGAAATGCTACTTCTTTGAGTGGCTGTAAAACTTTCTTGGCAAAATCTTTCAAATTTTCAAGTTCCCATTCAACATTTTTACTGCTCATTTTCTCACCTCAGGTTTTTGGAACACCAAAATATTCTCTTTTTGCATAACATTATACAAACCAAATATTATCTTGTCGATGTTCTTTATAAGTTTGAATCCAACTTTTTCTGCATATTTGATAGTAAAATCCACTGTCTTGATTCTTTCTCCAAAATATGAAGCGTCTCCAATAACTATAACACAAAACTTTCTTGGTTTTAAAACTCTAAACATCTCGTCAATGCTCTTCGCCATATCTTGATTATATAATTCTATTCTTTTTGCTCCTGTTCCCCTAACACCAATAAATTCATCTCTTATTTTATTTATGTCAAGTCCAAGAGCTTTAAGAGCGTGAGCATCATTTTTTACATAATCCAAAGCAATAGAATATGGTGGTGATGTTACAATTCCGTCAACTTCCTTGTTCAAATTTAGATTTCTAGAATCACCTTTTTTAATATCAACTTTTCCTAATTTTAGATTCACTTCTTTAATTGCATTCTTAAAGTTTCTAACAGAAATTAACATTTTATCTACATTTAAAGAAAAAGATTGATTAAAAATTTTGTTTCTCCTACTTTTATCACTATGTGCTATAAGTTTAGCAACTTTATAGAAGTTTCTAACTTGTTCATTGGTAATCGTATCTATAAATTTCTGTAAACCCATAACCGACTTATCAAAACCAACTAGTGTGGTTTCTGAGCTATTATTTGTTTTTATCGCCTCATCTCTTAGTTCTTCAATCTGGTCTAAAACATCCACTGATTCTGTTTTTACTTTTGATTGTAAAACACAAAGTGGTGAAATATCAATTCCTATACAATTTATGCCCAATACTTGTGCTTCAACCGCGGTTGTCCCGCTCCCCATAAATGGGTCTAAAACTGTATCCCCTTCTTTTAAACCTATAAAATTGAGTAATGCCCTAATCATCTGGGGATGAAATTTACCTTTATATGGATAAATCCAATGTGTAAGATATTGATTTATTGATCTTGTTTGATTAAATTGAACTAATTTTTCATAATCGGTAATTTCTCCGTTTATTCTTTTAAAATATGCAACCCTCCTTTTCAGTAATTCTTCATCTCCTTCAAGAAGTTTAAACTTTCTCATACTATTTGTTGTTTCAAATTTAGCAGAAAGACCTTCTAACTCTAATTTAGCCAGTACTGATTCATAGATAAATTGAACTTTGTCCATTAATTCTAACTCTCTCATCCTACACCTATTGTTTTTGAAGATTATAAAACCTTTGTAAAATTAAAAATTTAGTTGAATGCAGCCATGTCAGATCTAACTACACTTGCAAGTTTATTCCCATTTATGTTCGATCTTAAGGAAAGGGAGGGTCTTGCAATGATTGGTATGATGGTCACATGTTCAACTGGATAGCATGGAATTAAAGATTATAGGGAGTGAGGTCGCCTAGTATGATAGGATTGTTCTCTGTATAGATAAAGTTTGTTAACAGCGCCACCAATGCTGACACCAATATCATTTAACTTGGGTTTCCTGAATAGGAGTTCTTTTAAACACATTTTCCATTTCCTGCAAACAAAATAAATCATCAATGCATAAAAATAATTGTTCTGATTTACAGCGTTACCCCTCTCTGCCCCATATAATTCCCGGACCTCTGAAAGTAAAGCATTTCTGGTTTTGTTATTCTTTCAAAAATAATCTGCGCAAACCGTTCACCAATACTAATTTCTATTTCATCTCCGGCATTAAAAGCAGACAGGGTTAAATTCCCTTCAAAACCAACATCCACTTTCCCGAAACTTGAAATTATACCCTTCCTCGCAAATGTTGTCCTTATCCATAATGAGCCAGAAACACCTGTTAGTTTCACATACTCTTTTGTTGAAACAAGAAAATGCGTCATGGATGGAATTTTTATTTTTCCCTGGTTGATTTTTTCACCTGTTTTTGTTATCATTATTTCATCAACTGTTAAATCATAGCCATTCGGTGTAAGGTTTTTTCTGTTGAAAGGCTCAATTGAAATCTGCTTTCTAACGACTGCCTCAACGATTTCTTTATCTGATAGGAGCATAAAAAAACAGAATAACTTGGTACTTAATTAATATAGTGGAAGACACTATTTTTTGATTTTGTAGCATATCTTCCACTCATTCTACAGGAATGCGAAGCATTCCTTAGAGCGTTGGAAACGGAGTTTCCAACTTATCTACAGGAAAATCTTGATTTTCCTTAGAGCGCAGGAATCACTGATTCCTGCTTATCTACAGGAATTCTTGCGGAATTCCTTAGACTGCAGGAAAGTTTCTTTCCTGCTTGAGTGGAGGACAATTTTGCTATCAAATGTTTATGTCCTCCACTATATAGCGGGCTATGGAAAATTACATTACCAAGAAACACCCTTATAGGATATGATGCCTGAAACAGGAATTTCAGTGAAAAACGTTGTTGCAACCTTCAAGTTAAACAAAAAACTGGATGTAGAAAAGGTTCATAGAGCATTTGAAAAGGAATCAACATGCAATAAAAATGTTTTTCGGAAAAAGGTTGTTGTGTTAAGAAGTAAGAAACCTAAAATGTCCTTTTTAATATATGGAACAGGTTCTGTTGTATGCTGCGGCGCAGGAAGTATAAAGGAGGCAAAGGAGAGCGGAAGATATCTGACAAAGCGTTTCAGAGATGTTGGTATAAATGTTAAATTGTTAAAGCCTGTTGAAATCCAGAACATTGTGGCATCAGCCAACCTAAACACAAAAATTAATCTTAGAAAAATATCCATAGAAAACACTGAAATCGAATATGAGCCCGAGCAGTTCCCAGCGGCAATATGTCGCATGCCAAACAATGTTACAGTGCTGCTGTTCCAGTCAGGGAAGATTATCTGTGCAGGCTCAAAAAATACAGAGGATATTGTCAGCGCTGTTGAGATGCTGAAGAACAAGATTGTTATGGAATAAGGATTATTTCATCAGTATTTTCTCACCAAATTTTCTGCATCTTCAAAGAATCTTCACATTTTTTAATCCTTTAAAATGATAGTCTCCTGTCAGCAAAGTGGATTTTTTCCTCTGAGAGACCGCATATATTAATGCATCAACTGAATACAGGTTATGCCTGTTTTTAATCTCTGCTGCCTCCAGGGCTGTTTCTTTATTTATGTCAACTACCTGAGATTTTATGCAAATAAAATCTATCCTTGATTTGAATTTCCTTTTCTCTCTGAGATACTTATTTTTGATTTCCATTAGACAGATTGAAGGTGTGAAAATAGTTTCTAATTCATCTATTATTTCCTTCGCGACCCTCCCTTTCTCTGAACCTGTAAAATATTCAATCCATGCAGAAGAATCAAATGTTACGCTCATACTCATCCCTTAAGTCTTTCATGCCCACTTTTTTCAACCATGGGTCAATCCCAAACATATCCTTCTTTTTTTTTCTAAAAAAATATCCAAAAAGTAGCTCATTAATTGTCTTGGAAATATTCCTCTTTCCATACTCATTTACTATTCTTTTGTATACAGCATCGTTTAATTCAACCGTTGTCCTCATATTTAAAGCATATATGCTTATGCATATATAATGCTTTCTTTTTTTATCATCATTGCATCCCCAAAGGAATAAAACCCGTAATTGTTTTCTATAGCATTTTTGTATGCCTTGAATGTTCTTTCTTTCCCGGCAAATGCGCAAACAAGTAGAAGCAGCGTGGATTTAGGTAAATGAAAGTTTGTGAGTAGATAGTTTATTTTTGATTTAAATTTGTATCCTGGGTAAATGAACAAACCAGTCATTCCCTCTTTTGATACTATTTCCCCATTCACGCAGTTGCTTTCCAGCGCCCTTACAACAGTTGTGCCAACAGCAACAACTCTTTTTGCATTATTAATTATTTCAGCATTTTCCTCATCAATTCTGAAATATTCTTCTTCCATTTTATGTTCCTCAATTTTTTCCTGTTTTATTGGCAGGAATGTTCCAGCACCAACATGCAATGTTATATATGCAATTTCCACACCTTTGTCTTTTATTTTTTCTATTAAATTTTTTGTGAAATGCAGCCCTGCTGTTGGAGCAGCAATAGAGCCTTTGCTTTTAGCATAAATGGTATTGTACCTTTTTTGGTCTAAAAGTTTTTCTTTTATGTATGGTGGTGTCGGCATCTCACCAATATTATGAAGATTGATTTCTTCATTGAAAGCCATGATAAACCTATGATTTGTTCTTCCAACCACCATCCCACTGATTTCGTCACTGAAAATGATTTTCATTCCGGTCCTGATGTTTTTACCTTTTATAAGGCATTCATAATTTTTATCAATATTTTTTATAATCAAAACCTCAACCCTTCCCCCTGTTTCCTTTTTCCCGATTATTCTTGCAGGGACGACCATTGAATCATTCAAAACAACAACATCCCCACTCTCTAAATAGTCAGGAAGGTTGTAAAACATTTTATGCCTAATCCTGCCGTCAACTATCATTAGTTTTGAGTTATCCCTTTGCTCAACAGGCGATTGTGCAATGAGGTGTTTAGGTAGATGATAGTCAAAATCCGATAATTTCATAGTTTGTAAAAGTGTTTGATAGGAAATAAGCGTTACCCGAAACTAAAAATCGGGTAAATCTTTATAATGGCGAATAACAATATATTGAAATTGTAATGAAGGAAGCACAAAACGCGGATATTAGAGACTTGTCAGACGCAGATATTTTAAAACACATTATGCAAATGAACCCTTTTAAATTTGAACAATTTGTCGGAGACCTTTTAAACACGATGGATTTTAAAACAAGGGTAACAAAACCCACTGGTGACGGTGGTGTGGATATTGAGGCGGAACATGAAACACCCACAGGAGCCAGTATAGAGTATGTGGTGCAGGTGAAAAGGCATACTAACATTATAAGCCCAAAAGAATTGCAGGCATTGGTCGGCGCAATGCAGGGCTCAAAAGCAGATAGGTGTATTTTTGTCACAACATCCAGCTTCTCAGCAAAATCCATAGAATATGCGGAGCTAATGAAAACGATAGAACTTGTGGATGGAAAAAAACTAATTGAACTAATTAGGGAACATGGGGTAATGCCTGAAACACTGGCAAAAATAGGTGAAAGTAGGATCAGTATTCCGGTTTGCAGCGCAGATGAGGGGATGAGATTGGGAAAGGAAGCCTATAATCGGGGTGATTATGAGGAGGCGTTAAAGTATTTTGATAGGGTAACAAACCTAGAGCCTGAGAATGATGAAGCTTGGGTGTGGAAAGGGAAATCGGAACTCAACAAAGTTAGATTTTCAGGTTTTCCATCTAAAGAACTTTTGAAACGCTTATCAACCAAGCAATATAGAGAAAAATTTTTAGAATG
>Ga0210004_1001166_pt1 | contig 15557 bp, 15 predicted proteins | sample CryGey13umfilter_FD_185450 | JGI IMG/M metagenome (GOLD analysis project Ga0210004, IMG submission 185450) | Groundwater microbial communities from aquifer in Utah, USA - Crystal Geyser 4/8/14 3 um filter (SPAdes) (version 3) | ecosystem: Environmental > Aquatic > Deep subsurface > Groundwater...
AGAATAAGGATTATAATTTAATTGCGAGGCCTTATGGGTATAAGGTGTAAAAAAATTATTACTAAAAAGATATTTTAAACCATTATCCGGAAAGCCAAAGAAAACTAAACTTGAGGAAGACACGCTTAAAACACTGGTTGCCTCTTTGGCTTCTAGCATTCTTTTTTCTCCTAAAGACAAAAAATCGTTAGGGGTTTCTTTTAAATTTTTATTTTCTTTGATGACTGAAAAATAATTATTATCCCCATTAGTTAAATAAACAATTTTAATTTGTGCGCCTTTTGAAATGGCCTCTTGCATTAATCCCCCAGCACTTACGATTTCATCATCAATATGAGGAGCAATAATTAAAATTCTATCTTCGAGTTGAATCTCGGGAAACTTTGCTAAAGTAGCTTTTGAGCCTAAAAACCAGCCTAATAAACTTCCAAAACCAAAAGCAAAAAATCCCCAAATAATAAAAATCAGAAGAAGAATTCTTTTATACTGTGCTTTAAGAGTACCAAATAATGATTTTAAGATAGTAAAAAACATAATCATCATTATACAATTAATGGCGGCTAAAATATAGTTTTTTGGCTAATTCGTTAGCCAGAAGATAAGCTAAGCCCAAAAGACAGATAATCAACAAAGAAGAGACTTGGGGAGGGCTAAAGGAGAATAAGGTTCGGCCAAATCTGAGAAAAGGAAGGAGTAGGGTAAAAATAACAATGGAAATTGAAGAAATCACTAAAATTTTAGCTGGCTTGGCAGTTTTCCAAAATACGTGGCGAGTTCTGATGGAAAAAATAAGAATAATTTCAGTAATTAAACTCAAAGTAAACCAGAGGGTCTGAATTAAGGCTTGAGGCTGCTGATGAAAAATTGCCAAGAAAATGAAATCAAAAGCAGAACTAATAAGGGCCAAAATAAAGATATAGGGAAAGGTTTTTGATAAAGCATATACCTTAGGCCTTCTTAATTCCTGGATATCTACCGAATCATTAGAAATGGAGATGAGAGGAGCGTCGGAGAGAATATTCTCGAGTAAAATCTGAGGAGGCAACATGGGTAAAAAGGGCAAAATCAAAGACATGATGGCAATGGAATAAAAATTGCCAAAATTAGCAGAGAGAGTGCATTTAATGTATTTATTAATATTAGCAAAGATGATTCGGCCTTCCTTAATCCCTTCAATAACCACTTTCAAATCACTATCTAAGAGCAAAATATCAGCCGCGTCTCTGGAAACATCAGTGGCTTCCTTAACGGCGATCCCCACATTAGCAGCTTTTAAAGCCGGAGCATCATTAATTCCCTCGCCTAAAAATCCTACTTCGTATTTCTTTTGTAATATTTGGATAATTTTTAATTTTGTTTCTGGAGCAATCCGAGCAAAAACAGAAAATTCCTCGCATTTTTTCATGAGTTCTTCCTCTGAAAGATTTTCTAATTCTGTTCCTGAAATTACTTTTGTAGCCTTATCTATTAAACCCACATCCAAAGCTATTTTTCCGGCAACTTCTTTGCTATCACCGGTGATAATTTTAATTTTAACTTTTAATTTTTTAGCTAATTTGACAGCTAAATGGGCTGTTTCTTTTAAGGGGTCAGAAAAAGAAATATAGCCTAAAAAGCGAAGATTATAATCAGCTTCTTTAAAATTTTCTTCTGGAGAAATCTCTTTGAAAGCCACGGCTAAAATTCTTTCACCTTGTTTTTCCCTGTTTTTAATTTCCTCACCTAATTTGTTTTTATCCAAACCATGATCGAACTGGTTAGAAATTCCTAAAATAGCCTCGGCTGCACCCCTACTAATCAATATTCTCTTACCTTCTTGGTTTTTTAGAAGAACAGTATTCCTCAGTCTTTTAAAATCAAAAGGCGCTTCTTCAATTAATTTAAAATCCTTAGCAGAATTTTTGTCTTTTATTTCTTGAGAAATAGCAAGATCAAAAGGGTTGCTTAAAATTTCTTTCTTTAAAAATGGTGAGACTAAAAGAGCATATAATAAACATTTATCTTTATCCTCGGAGACAATCGTTTCCGCTTTTAATTTATTTTCCGTTAAAGTGCCTGTTTTATCCGTACATAAAATCTCCATATCGCCTAAATCCTCAATGGAAGATAATCTTTTTACCACCACTTTCTTCCTTAAGAGTCTTAAGGCCCCTCGAGAAAGTGAGGAGCTGACAACAACGGGTAAGGCTTCGGGAATAATGCCTACGATTAAAGCTAAACAAAAAATTATAAAATAACTTAAATCTGGCTGTCTTTTTAAAATTAAATTCAGAGCAAAAATAACAAGAAAGGTAATAAAAACTGTCTTAAAAATAATTTTGGAAAAATCAACCAATTCTTTTTCATAAATGCTTGGCCTAATAAGAGAAGCGCTAAGCTTTGCTACTTTACCAAACTCGGTATTATTTCCAGTATTAATTACTATTCCTTTTCCTTCACCAGAAACTACGGCAGTTCCAGAAAAAGCAATGTTTCTGGCTTCAAAAATTGCTTTGATATTTAATATTTTATCCGAAGTCTTGTTGACTGGCTGTGATTCACCAGTTAAAACTGATTCATCAATAGCTAAATCGCTACTTTCTAATAGTCTCAAATCACTAGCTACGACATCACCGGCTTCGAGAATAACAATATCACCGGGCACTAAAAATCTGCTGTCGATGATTTGTTCCTTATTATTTCTTATAACTTTGGCCTGTCTGGCTGAGTATTGTTTTAAGGCATTGACTGCTTTTTGAGCGTGATATTCTTGAAAAAAACCAAACAAGACGTTGATGGACGCGAAAAGAAGAATCAAAAGTCCTTCTATGTTTTGTCCAAGAGCAAAAGCAATAATAGCAGCAATAAAAAGAAGATAAAAAAAGGCAGATTTAAACTGCCTGAAGAGAATATTAACAAAACTGACTTCTTTTGTTTTGACTTCATTCAAACCAAAGGTTTTTTGTAAAGCTGATGCTTCGTCTTTCTTAAAACCTGTTTCGCGGCTGTTAAAAATGCGGAACAATTCTTCTTTTTCTTTTGAAGTAAAATCAAAAACAGACATAATATAAAAAATTTCTAATTTTATTTCACTACTGAGCCGGCTGGGATTTCTTGATCTGGAATCAAAAGGGAAATTTGGTCTTTATTTGAGGCGGCTAAGAGCATGCCTTGACTTTCAAGACCCATTAAAGCTTTGGGCTCTAGATTACAAACTAAGACGATTTGTTTATTAATTAAATCTTCAGGATTATAAAAATGGCCAATGCCAGCAATGATTTGGCGTTTTTCTTCACCCAAATCAATTTGCAGTTTAATTAATTTTTCTGAATTCTCTACTCTTTCAGCCTCCAGGATTTTCGCCACCCGTAAATCTAATCTCTTAAAATCTTCGTAAGATATTGTGTCCATAATTATTTATTTTCTCTCGCTAATTTGTAGATTCTTTCTTCTTTTCTTCTTCTTTCCTCCTGGCTAATTTTTCTTTTAATTTGTCTATTTTGCCTGTTTTGACTAAATCGGCGTCTATCTTTTTATCTGCTTCTTCTTTTAATTTTTTTTCTAATTCTTCTTTTGTTTCTTTTTCATTTTTTTCTTCTTCTGGATTTTTTTCTTCAAATTGTTCGAAAGCCATAATGATATAATTTTAATTAATAGTTGTAATATGAGATTTAAGAAATGTTTCTATACTTTTTACTACTTCAGTTTTTAATTCTGCTGGGCTAGTGGTAACCCAAAGGGCAAAATTATATAATTCTTGGTTATCTGCCTTTAACCATTTGTTATTCTTATAAAGAAAAACCAATAAGGTCGTCATGGCTATTCTTTTATTACCATTTTGGAAAGGATGATTTTTTATCATCAGATAAAACAAAATAGCAGCTTTAGGAAGTAATCCTCCATATAAATCTTTTTTATTAAATCTTTGGAAAGGAACTGCGAGACAACTTTCTAAAATATGGGGGAATCTAGTTTGAAATGCTGGAATTGGTTCATCAAACTCCATAAACTCTTTCGCTAATTTGAAAGCTATATATTCTACTTCTGCCAAACTAATAGATTTCATATTTATTCTTGACCTAAGAGTTTAAGGGTTGTGCTGTATTCAACTAAAGTCTTTTTTATTCCTTTATCTATAAGATTTTTTTGACTAGTGGTTAGAGTCTTACCCAAAATACTCTCAAATTCTTCTTTGGGAATAGCAAAATTACGACCGATTTTCATGGCTTTTATTTGCCCCTTTTTTATTTTTTTAAAAATCGCTATGCGGCTAATCCCTAACAATTCAGCTAACTCGCTAACTGTCAAAAACTCAGTATTTTCCATAGTTTTTCTTGTTAACCATTTGATTATAGGTTAACATATGTTAACCGAAAAAGCAAATTTTGGCTTTAAAAACCAGTAAGAACCATATGAGTTATATTATCTAAGTGGTCGCCAATACGCTCTAAGTTCCTCAGCATATCAACGAAAATAATGCCTGCCTCTGGATGACAAATTCCTTTTTCTAAGCGTTCAAGGTGATGTTCTTGAAGCTCTTTTTGGAAGCTATCAATGACCGGTTCTTCTTTTAAAACTAATTGGGATATCTCTTGATTATAGTTTTTTAAAGCTTCTATCCCGTGCTTTAACATCAGAATTACTGCATCAAACATTCTTAATAATTCAAAAGAAGCTTCTTGAGAAAAACTCAAATTTTTTTCTAAAAGCGCCTGAGCGTGTTCAGCTAAATTATTCGCGTGGTCCCCTATTCTTTCAATGTCAGTAATGGCATGAGTGAGGCCGGCTAATTTTTGAGAATCTTCCTGATTCAATTCTTTCTCAGAAATTATTCTTAAATATTTTTCTATTTGCCAATTCATCTCATCAACAGCATCTTCTTGTTGGTAAATAGAGTTTAAAATATCGGTTTTATAAATTGCTGGAAAACGTTCTGCCATCTTACTTTTAGATGCTGGATTTAACTGAAGAACTATTTGAGTGGAGGATTTGTTCGAAGCAAAAATAACTTTTTCTGCTGATTCCAACATGGAAAGTGTTGCTTTCATCATCCGTACTACTTCCTTATGAGCTCCAGCTAAAGCTATGGTGGGTATTCCTAATAATTTTTTGTCTAAATATTTAGTTCCCCTTTCAATGATGTGCTCTTCGGAGGGAATTATTTTTTTAATCAAGGCGATGACTATCCCACTGATAAAAATAAAGATTAAAGTATTAAAAACATTAAAGAAAGTATGAGCATTAGCAATTTGTCTGGCTACATCGTGTGAAGTATGAGCCATTAATTGACTAAAGGGCCCAATTAATGGCAAAAAGTAAAGAACGCCAATAATATTAAATAACACATGAAATAAAGCGGCTCGTTTAGCATTCTTAGTTGCTCCCAGAGAGGCAATGGAAGCAGTGATACAAGTTCCTATATTAGCTCCTAAAATTAGGCTAATGGCAGTTTTCAAATTAATAATTCCTTCTCTTCCCATGGCAATCACTAAGCCAGAAGTGGCTGAAGAACTTTGAATAGTAGCTGTGAAAAACGCGCCTGCTAAGACTCCGAGGACGGGTATTTTTCCTAAGCGAGACAAAAGATTTAAAAAAACTTGATTATCTCTGATGATATGGAATCCCTGACTCATTAGTTCCATTCCGAGAAATAAAAGACCAAATCCTAAAATAGTTTCACCTAAGTATTTAAGCTCTCTTTTTTTGCTTAAAACGCTAATGAAAAATCCTAAAATAATTAAAGGAAAACACAAAATCCCAATTTTAAAAGCTACTAATTGGGCAGTGATAGTGGTACCGATATTAACTCCCATGATTACTCCAGCAGCTTGTTGAAGATTCAGAAGGCCTGCGTTAATAAAGGCCAAAGCTGTTACTGCCACTATCGAACTTGACTGAACTATAGCGGTAATAAAAGTCCCGGTAGCAATCGCTCTGATTTTGCTTTTAGTAATATTTTCCAAAATTTGCTTCAATTTGTCGCCGGCAACCTTCTGCAAACCGGAACTCATCAGAATCATGGCGTATAAAAACAAGGCTAATCCGCCAAAAATAGTAAAAATATTTCCTAAGATAGACATATGGCAATGACACCCTAAGTTTAAACTATTAAGAGAAAACTGTAAACAAAAATTTGCGCTTAGAAAAGGTCTGAGTTATACTAGATTTTATGAAACTAAAGATTATCACTAAGAGAAAAGTTATTGTAGGCCTGTCCGGAGGAGTAGATTCATCAGTGGCTTTAATTTTACTGAAAAAGCAAGGGTTTGAGCCGATTGGCGTGACTTTAAAATTACCTGTTTGGGAAAACAAATTAAATGCTTGCCGCGATAATGTTTGCTGCACACCAGCATCGATAAAAGTGGCAGAGACTATTTGTAAAAAACTTCGAGTCCCCTATTTTGTTATTGAGGCTCAAAAAGAATTTCGAAAAGAAGTGATAAATTATTTTGTCAAAGAATTAAAACAGTATCATACTCCTAATCCCTGCCTCATTTGTAATCGGAATTTAAAATTTCAGCTCTTAATAAAATTAGCAGAGAAAATGAAAATTCCTTATGTGGCTACTGGTCATTATGCGCAAGTGAAATTCAATAAAAAAATTGACCTTTACGAACTTTTGAAAGGCAAAGATAAAGATAAAGAGCAAAGCTACAGTTTAAGTTTTTTAACGCAAAAACAATTAAAACATCTTATCTTCCCTTTGGGGAATTACTTCAAAGCAGAAGTTTATAAAATTGCCAAGAAAGAAGGTTTTCCTTATTTTGAGAAGATAAAACAAAGCCAAAATTTTTGTTTTGTTTCTAATAAAGCTTTACCGCTTTTTATTCAAAAAGAAATTGGGCAACAACCTGGCAAAATCATTGATACTAAAGGAAATATTTTGGGTCAACATCAAGGTCTTTATTTTTATACCATTGGCCAGAGAAAAGGATTAAATTTAGCTAACGGACCATTTTACGTCATTGATTTTAATATTAAAAGAAATACTTTAATAGTTTCGAAAAATAAAAAAGATTTAAATAAAAAAACGGCGATCCTATCACCGCTTAATATGGTTTCAGGAAAAATTACTGCCAGAAAAATGAAGATTCAAACTAAAATTAGATCTCGTAGCCCGATGGCTTCAGCTACTCTATATTTTGTTAACAAAAACAAAGCAAAAATTGTTTTTAATAAACCGCAAAAAGCCATTACTCCAGGCCAATTTTGCGTTTTTTACCAGGGCCAAAAATGCTTAGGCGGAGGAATAATTAGTTAAAGTATTTTTTCTGGATAAATTCCTGCCACTTCTCCATTAAAAACTTTGTCTTTGCTCCAACTTTACCGTTGCCTATTTTATAATGATCAATTTTTATTACTGGCATAATTTCTCTAGTAGTGGAGGTAATAAAAACCTCATCTGCTTTAATTAATTCTTGATAAGTAATAGGTTTAATTATGGTTTGAAAATATTTACTGGCTAAAGAGAGTGTATATTTTCTCGTTACTCCAGGCAAAACCGCATGATTGGGGGTAATTAAAGCGTTTTTTTTAAAGATAAAAATATTACTGGAAGAACACTCATAAACAAAGCCGTCATAAATATATAATAATTCAGAGGCTTTTTTTGCTTTTAATAAATGATGGAAACGAATGGCTTCCACATAATTGGCCACTTTTATCTGAGGATTAGCTCTTTTATGGTTTAAGCTTATTATTTTTACCCCCTTTTCATATAATTTCTGGGGATAAATTTTAAAAGGTTCAGTGTAAACAAATAAAGTTTGTTTGGAAGGAATTGCCAATTCTTCTTCAGGAAGCCCTCCGCTTAAAATAATTTTTATACGTGCTTCTTGAATTTTATTCTTTTTGATTAAATAGCTAATAATTTCTTGCAACTTATTTTTAGACACCGGAATTTCTAATTGTAAAAAATCAGCGCCATTTTTTAATCTTTGGTAATGGTCATTAAAAGCAAAGATTTTCCCGTTGTAAGTTCTTAGGACTTCAAGCAAAGCATAACCGCGAATAAAACCTAAATCTAAAGGATTAATACCTGCTTTTTTAAAAGGCAAATATTTGCCATTTAAATAACAAAAACCTTTATGAGTCATCCTATTTTTTATTAGTAGTGGTAGTAGTTTCCATTTTCAGAAGATTTTCAGTTTTCAGAACAATCTTAAATTGAACTTTAGTAGGATCTAAACTGATCAAAGACAAAGAGGAAGGATATTTAAGATTGCTTTTATTTAAAGTAATGGTATATTTGTCTGGCTCTGTCATCTCTGTAATATCCATGGTAATTTTCAAAAGCGAGGGATCAAGCAATTTAAAATCTTGGTTACGGCCAGAAAAAGTAGCAATCACTTCTAAAGGTTTAACGTTTTCTACTACTACCTTGGTATCGATATTAGTAAATTCTATCGGCAGAATAAAATTCTTCTGGATAATACCTAAGTTAGGATAACTAATAATTAACCAAACACTAGCAGCAAAAATAAATGATAAACCAGCAAAAAGTAAATTTCCTCTTAAACTACGCCAAAATTGACCAAAACTTTGGCTGCGTGATTCCTGATGAAGAGAACGAAGAAATTTATTTATTATCAGCGCTAATTCCTCTTTATTATGAGTTATTTTTAGGATTCTGTCTTGGGCGACAGACACTGTGCCTTTTTCTTCGGACACGATAAGAGATAAAGCATCAGTCTTTTCTGACATTCCCAAACCAGCGCGATGCCGAGTGCCATAATTTTTTAATTGGATGAGATCTTTAGACAAAGGCAGATAAACAGCAAATTTTTGGACTTTATTATTTTCTAAAACAACAGCTCCGTCATGACCAGGAGAATGGGGATCAAATAAAGATAAAATTAAAGGATTGGAAAATTGAGCGTCCAAATTAATGCCACCAGTCACATATGGCTTAATAGATTCTTTTCCGGGAATCACTATTAAAGCGCCGATTCGGTAATTAGCCATAATAAAAAGAGTATCAATTAAGCTATCAATAGTTTGAGGAGTTAAAACAACATTGTTTCTTTTGAGGCTAACTGAACCGATAAAATAAAAGAAACGCTTAATTTCGTCTTGAAAAATCACCACCAGAATGACAATGAAAGCGCCTATCAGGGTTTGAAGAATTTTATAGGTTAAAGAAAAATTCAACCAATAAGATAAAGCGTACATTATTAAAAGCACTATTACGCCTAAAATTGCTGGCAAAGATTTCGTTTTTCTCAAAAACCACAATAAAACATAAACCAGGACAGCAGTAAAAAGAATATCCAAAATATCCTTAAATTGAAGGCTGGTAAGAAAAATTCTTAAAGAAATGGGGTTAAAATTCAAAAAGGAAATTAAATTAGCGGTCATTAAAGCAATTGAAACTTATTAATAATCAAAGCGAATTGATAACCTAAATAATTAGCCGCTTTTCGGCAATAAACCATTCTCTGGGTAAAAATTTCAAAATATTCCATAATAGGTACAATTTTGGTATCAATCGCCAAAGTTAAAGTAATCACTTTTTTCTTCTTATCTACTGAAATTTTGCTCTGCTTAGTAGCATAATTTACTCGAGCATGAATATCATCGTCTAAATTTTTTAAGTCCTCCATATAAATCCGACTACGTCTGACATCAGATTTATCAGCTATCACCAAGACAGCGGAAACCTTGTTCACAAATTCAATTTCTTTTTGATTAAATTCATCGTTATCGTGAACAGCAATCGCTTGCATAATAGGGATTAAATCTCCGATGGAATACTCGTCTTTAAAAACATCAAAAAAGAGAAGAGAACCAAGGTATTGGTGCTGGTTGCGGCTTAAAAAATTAGCCATATCATGACAAAAACCGCTAATAGCGGAAAGTTCTTGTTCGGCTTTAGTTAAACCAATACTCTGACTAATGGTGCGAGCTCGATCAGCTACTAAAGTAGCATGCTTTAAGCCATGTTCAGTATAACCGATGGTCTTTAAACTCTCATCGCTTTTTTTAATAAATTTCAAAATTTGGGGATTATTGTTAACTTTGGCTAAAGTAATCATAAAATCTATATTATTTAACAAGAGAGCCAGAGGCAATATCTTGATCAGGAATTAAAAGAGAAATTTGATTTTTGTTAGAAGCAGCCAAAAGCATGCCATTACTCTCTAAACCCATTAAAGTTCTGGGCTCTAAATTACAAAGCACAACGATTTTTTTATTAATCAAATCTTCAGGAGAATAAAACTTACCAATCCCAGCAATAATTTGGCGTTTTTCATCGCCTAAATCAATCTGTAGTTTAATCAATTTTTCTGAATTCTCTACTCTTTCAGCCTCAATAATTTTTGCCACTCGCAAATCTAACTTCTTGAAATCTTCGTAAGTAATCATAAGTTTGATATTAATAAGGCTTAGAGTAAATAAATTTTGCTTCTTAGTCGGGCTGGTGGGACTTGAACCCACGACCTCACGCACCCCATGCGCGCGCGCTACCACTGCGCCACAGCCCGTGAAAGGAATTATTTTTCTATTTTGATAGCTTGAACAGGGCAATTTTCTGCTGCTTCTTTAATACATTCTTTACTTTTTTCAAGATTAGCCTTTTCTTTAATTTGGGATTTGTTGTTTTTCAATTCAAAAACTAGCGGACATATACTGACGCACAGACCACAGCCAAGACATTTAGTTTTATCAACTTTAACTTTCATCTTAAGTTGATTTGGTAAGCCTTTTGAGACAAGAAGTGCAAACTTTAATCCTTTTGCCATTTGGTAATCTATACCATTGAAGATTCGCTTTTTGGCGATGGCGAGAAGTAGGATTATAAGCAGAGCGCGTTTTAACGCGAGTGGTCGCAATATTATATTGTTTGCCGCAAATGGCACAAACTTTGGACATGCCAATGTTGTTAAAATTTATGAGTGAAACTCAATGTTGAGCGAAGTAAATTTTACTACAACATTGAGCACCCCGTTAGAAATTCAGCGATAAACTATTGATATAGGAAAGTCTTAAGGCGAAGCCGCCTTTGCGGCTTTGGCTATCTTTAAACGAAAGATTAGCGCCAAACTTCTAACGGGGTAAAGGTTTTCTAAACAAATTTTGTTCATCTTTGGCTCCAAAATTTGTAGAAAGCCCTTTAAAAAGAGGGGCTGCCCCCTCACTTGGAAAAGATAAATTTATTTCATAAATATAAATAGTTTTTATTAGAAAGCAATCAATAGATTATTCTATATAAACTACTTAATAGAGACTCGGCGATAGCCGATCTTTTCCAAGTGAGGGGGCTGCCAGATAAGATCGAATTCTGTTAGAATCCAGGTGGGTGTCCTCGCTTTTACCCCAAGGGATAAAAGACTTAGACTCCCTTGTGATACTACTTGTTCAGAATCGATTTCTTATCCAGCAAACCCCATTAAGATTATATCATAAAAAAAGTCAAAATCAAAGAATCTTAAGATGGAGTTCTTTCAATTGTTTTTCATCAATTTCTGATGGCGCATTCATCATCAAATCCTTAGCATCACCAGTTTTAGGAAAAGCGATTACTTCCCGAATTGAGGATTCATTTTCTAAAATCATTATAATTCTATCCAAACCTAAAGCAATGCCGCCATGCGGAGGCACGCCATAGCTAAAAGCTTCTAAAAGATGGCCGAATTTTTGATAAATGGCTTCTTTTTTATGACCCATAATTTCAAAAATGGCTTCTAATAATTCTGGCTCGTGAATTCTTAAAGAACCGCCACCGATCTCATAGCCGTTTAAAATAAAATCATATTGTTGGGCTAAAGGCTGAGAGGGATCTTTTTGAATTCTTTCAATAGCTTCTTTTATGCTTTCTCCTTTGTTAAATTTTGGCCGGGTAAAGGGATGATGAACTGCATCAAACCGTTTTTCTTCTTCTTTCCATTCAAATAAGGGAAAATCAATTACAAAGCTAAAGGCTAATTCATGAGGATCGTTTTGTCCGCTACTGGCGGATTTTCTTAAATCAGGTTTATCAGTGTGATATTTGGTTATGACTTCTTGATAGGTTAAGCGAGGAAAAGGAAACTCAAGAATTTTCTTTTCTGGATAAAGTTTTTCTATCAGATTTTTAAATAAATTTTCGATTAAAGCTAAAATATCTTCTTGAGTGGGAAAATCCATTTCTAAATCTAATTGAGTAAATTCCGGCTGCCTGTCACCACGAGTATCCTCATCACGAAAACATCGAGCAATCTGAAAATATCTCTCTAGGCCAGCTACCATCAGTAATTGTTTGTATTGCTGCGGACTTTGGGGCAAGGCATAAAATTTACCAGGGTCTAATCTTGAAGGCACGACATAATCCCGCGCCCCTTCTGGGGTAGATTTAGTTAATTCAGGAGTTTCTACTTCAATAAATTCTTTTTCAGTTAAATAATCACGAATAAATTTAATGAATTGATAACGATGATTTAAATTTTTTTTCATCCTTTCGCGGCGTAAATCTAAATAACGATATTTTAATCTTAAATCTTCTCCAATTTCTTTGCCATCGGAAGAAATATCAAAAGGCGGAGTTTTGGCTTCAGTTAAAACTTGAAGAGAAATAACCTCAATTTCTATCATGCCAGTGGCCAATTTTGGATTTTCCATGCCTTTGGGTCGAGCCTTTACTTTTCCTCTAATCTCTATCACCCACTCAGAACGTAATTTATCTGCTAATTCATAAACTTCTTTTTTGTCAGGAGAAAAAACTAATTGCACAATACCAGTTTTATCGCGTAAATCAATAAAAATAATTTTCCCATGATCTCGACGACTATCAACCCAGCCAGAAAGAGAAACCTCCTGGTTTAAATATTGAGGCGTATCTTTAATCCATAAACGAGTCATAGTAAAATTACAAATTTATTTTACTATTAAAGCTCCTGTTTTGTCAATGAAGAATTGAATGGTGCCGTTAACATCAGTACGAAAAATTTGAGCGCCAATCTCGTTCAATCTTTTTAACACCTCTGGATGGGGCTGATTATAACTGTTTTCCCCTACCTCAATAATGGCTAGCTGGGGATTGAAGGCTTGGAGAAATAAATCAGAAGAAGAGTAATTGGAACCATGATGAGCCACTTTTAAAACTTTGAATTGGTCTTTTAAAGAAGCAAGAAAAGAGGAAAGCTTTTTTTCTTGAGTGCTACTAATATCACCGGTAAAAAGAAACTGATTGTTCGCTAAAGCTAAATTCAGTACCAAACAAGAATTATTGGGGCTATTGGAAAAAAGCAAATTTTCTGGGGGATAAATAACAAGAAGTTTGTCTTGTTTCTGCCTGCCTGCGCAGGCAGGCCAGCTAATGCTGACTCCTTCAAATCCCTGGATAATGAGAATATGGCGTTTTTTTAGTTCCTCTAATAATTTTTGAAAAGAAGAACTGGGATAGGTAAAATTATTAAGCATCACGGCTTTTATCTTATATTTATCTAAAATTTCAAATAAACCATTAAAATGATCTTTATTGGGGTGAGAAAGAATAAATAAATCAATGGTTCTATCGTAAAAGGGCAAAATTTTTCCCAATTCGAAGAGAATTTTATTATTAGGACCAGCATCAATTAAAATATTGCCAGCTGCATTGCTAATTAATTCTGCGTCGCCTTGGCCAACGTTTAAAAAAGCTACTGTTTCTTTTGTAGTTTGAAAATCAACAATAATCCACCAAGTAAAAATATTGGCTAGGAGAAGAAAGGTTAAAAAGAACGAAGATGGTTTCGACATTTTAGATAATAAATTAAAAGAAGATAATAAAATATTAACCACGATAAAGCCAAAGATGGAAAGAGTATTTCTGACATTCGCCAACTGGAGAAAATTTTAATAACTGCCATCATATAAGATAATAAAAAATTGAGGCAAAAACCAAGAAGGAAAGCCAGAGGAAAAAAGATAAAACTCAACAAAGCCACTAAAAAACCGAGAATCATGATAATTGGCACTAAAGGAACGATTAAAATGTTGGTTAAAGGAGTAACTAAAGAAAAAACCTGGGTTTGATAAATAATCCAGGGTGCCACAAAAAGTAAGGCTGAGAAACTTAAAAGCATGGTTTCTTTTAAAAAGGCTAATTGACTCTTAAAAATATCTTTTTGCCAGAAGGGCCATTTTTCCAACACAGGATAGAAATAAACAATGCCTAAAGTAGCTAAAACTGACAATTGAAAGCCGAAATCCTCAATAATAATTTTGGGGTTGAGAAAAACCATAAAAAGCACAGCGAAAATTAAAGCAAAAGAAGAATTATATAAACGATGATTTAATCTCGCTATTAAAAGTAAAATAGCCATGATCGCTGCCCGAACCACGGAAGCAGAAAAATCAGCCATTACCACAAAGCCCAAAATAAAAAATACGCTGAAAAGAAAATTTAAAAATCCAGTTAAGAGAAGCGCGTTGAGACAAGTGGAAACAATTTGGGTAACAATGGTTAGATGAAGACCAGAAACTGCTATCAAATGAGAAAGGCCAACTTGGCGAATTTGTTTTTTGAATTCAAAGGGCAGATTGGCTTTACCACCAAAAAATAAGCTTTTCATCAAACTTAATTGCGGTTCAGGAATGATTTTATTTAAACCAAAATTAATTCTTTGTTTGAGAATGAGAAAAAATTTGAGAAGAAAATCAGGTAAAAATTGAGTAGCTCTTGTATTTTGCCCTAGATTAAAACGAATAACAATTAAAATTAATAAAAAAATCACCCCACCAAGACGAATGAGTTTTAGGCGAGATGATTTATCGCAATTCACATTTTGAGAAAAATGGTTTTATTTGCTCTATAAGATTTTGGAGTTTATCGTCTGGCAAACCTTTTAAACCCTCGTAATCTTTGCTTAAAACTTTTATTGATTCAAATCTTTGTAAAAAGTAGGCTTTGGCTGGCTTAAGCCAATTGGCGATTTTCAAAATATCTTTTTCTTCCAAAAGAATCGGAGCGACAGTAGTTCTAAATTCATACTCTACTTTGCCTTTCTTCAAAATATCAATTGATGCTTGTATCTTTTCAATGGAAATATCTCCTAAAGTAAGAAGGTTATATTTTTCTGGAGGTGCCTTGATATCCATAGCTACATAATCAACTAATCGATTATCAATTAAATCTTTTAACACTTCTGGCAAGGAACCATTCGTATCGAGTTTAACCAGATAGCCCAAAGCTTTGACTTTTTTGATAAAATCTTTTAAATCAGGGTTTAAAGTAGGTTCACCGCCAGTAATGCATAAAGCTTCGAGAAATTTATTTTTTTCTGCTAAGAAATCGAGAATTTCTTCTTCAGTCAGTTTGGGTTGAGTCTGAATCAATGACGGTAAAACTAATTCTGGGTTATGGCAATAAGGACAGCGAAAATTACAGCCAATAGTAAAAACTGTGGCTGCTATTTTCTCAGGATAATCTACTAAAGTTGTTTTTTGAAGACCACCAAAAAGCATGTTCTCTAGTTTAAATTTTAAAAGTTTTTCTTTGGCGAAATTCTTCTTGCTTGCCGTGATGCCATTGCTGTACTGGCCGAAGATAACCCACCACTCTTGAATAAACTTCACAAGGCTGCTCAATAGTACACTTGGGGCAAGTAAAGTGCTCGCCA
>Ga0210004_1001170_pt1 | contig 15542 bp, 14 predicted proteins | sample CryGey13umfilter_FD_185450 | JGI IMG/M metagenome (GOLD analysis project Ga0210004, IMG submission 185450) | Groundwater microbial communities from aquifer in Utah, USA - Crystal Geyser 4/8/14 3 um filter (SPAdes) (version 3) | ecosystem: Environmental > Aquatic > Deep subsurface > Groundwater...
CTCAACCAGTTCGGGCGCGACGCGTGCCCGGACGGAATCCCCATCCCGTTCCGCGGACGCGACCAGTTTCCAGCGTTTCCCTTCGGCTTTGGCCTGCTTCACCATCTCAGGCGTGATGCCGCGGATTCCCGTCCGATCCACTTGCTGGGGCTTGAGCGGCGTCTTCATTAAAACTGTCGCAAGCGCGGCCACCTTGATGGACGCGTCCCAGCCGTCCACGTCGCCCGATGGGTCGGTCTCCGCGATGCCGATGCCCTGGCAATATCTCACGGCCTCCTCGAACGTCTCGCCGGCCTCCATGCGCGACAGGATGATATTCGTGGTGGCGTTGATGATGCCCTTGAACGAGATCAGTTCCGCGGCGGGCATGGCCTCGCGGAAGGTGGAAAACATCGGCGTGCCGCCCAACACCGTGGACTCGAATAAAAACTTTTTGCCCTTTGCTTTGGCGAGCGCGGTCAACTCCCGATAGCCATGCACCACCGTCCCCTTGTTGGCGGTGCTGACGCGCATCCCCGCGTTCAACGCGGCGCGCACGTGTTCGATGGCTGGTTGTCCGGTCTCGTAGTTGACAGGCGAATTCTCGAACATGAAATCGGCGGAGGAATGGGCGATGACTTCGATGGAGGTTGTAATTGGTAAATGGTAATTGGTAATTGATGTGATGGATTGTCCGCTTTCCACGAGTTGGAGGGCTTGAGAAATGTCGAGGCCATTCGGGTTGACGGCATAACCATGTTTTCCTGTGGCGATGCCTGTCACCGAGAAGGTGATGCCGTAGTCCCGTTCGAGCGCGGCCTGTTTGCGCATCAGCAACCGCGCCAGCGAGCGAGCGACGTTTCCGAAACCGATGAAGGCAAGTTTGTGTTGCATGGAGTCTCCCGATAGCGTAGAGCGAGATACTATCTCGCACTACATCAAAGTGGCGGATAGGGAAACGCGCGGCGATCCGCGGGTGGAGGGGGGAAGACGCGGCTCGAGAGCAGCGCCTCCGCGCGGGACTGGAGGCTGGTCGCCTCGCCCGGGCTGAGATAACGCTCGAGCAGGCCGCGCCAACCCGAGGTCCGGGAAAGAGGCGAGAGCAGGTCGTCGGGAATCGGTTCGCTGGCGAAGTCCCAGATCACCGTCCGCAGTTTGTCCTCCGCGTGGAAACACAATCCGTGGTCAATGGCCCAGAGTTTGTGCGCGGCGTCGAAGAAGATGTGACTGCCCTTGCGGTCGGCGTTGTTGCAAAGCAGGTCGAACAGCGCGACGGGTTTGAGCAGGGATTTTTCGTCGGCGGTGAGATTGAAGTAGTGATGGTTGGGATCGTACTCGATGTATTGCTGGAGCGAGCCGGGGCCGAGCGGGCCGTCGCGCAGAATGGTGAAGGGGACGAAGCCAAACCCCAGCGCCTCGCTGACGAGGTACGCGGCCACCTCGCGCAGGGCGAGGGTGGTGTCTTCAAAGTCCCAGAGCGGTTGCTCGCCTTTGCTCGGTTTGTACACGGCCTGAAAGTTTTCACCGTCATGGCGAACGTCCACGAGGAAGGTGTAGTTGGAGCCGAGCATGAACTGGCCCTTGAGTTCGATCTCGCCGTTTTGAAGCGCGCGCTGGATGTGCTGGCCGGTGGGCATGGTGGGAATTTTACTGCAAAGTCTGCAAGTGGAACTTGCGGAGTCCAAAGCGCTATTTGGGAATCCGGAGGTTCTGCTTCCGCCGCGTGGAAAGATTGGGGGCTGGCATTGATCTCCAAATGAAACTCGCCGACTCAAAACTGGTGATTACCCATAAGTTCAGGCGGCAGTTGGACTGCCGCCTGCATCCGCAGTGCAACTGCGGGAGAAACAGACTTGTGGGTAATCACCAGGACTCAAAAGCATTGACAAATTAGAACAAGCGTTCTATACTATCGTCATCCAGTTTCCTGGTTCTGTTCCTCAAAAGGAGATTCACATGAACCGTAGTCTCAACCTCCAACTGATGCCCTTCCTCAAGGGGACCGCTCTCAAGCGCGGCGCCATCTTCGGCTCGATCCTGGTCGCGGCGCTGGGAGCCTTTGAGGTCTTCAACTTTAGCACCACCCAGTTTGCCCTGCGCGACATGCTCGGCGATATTACCTTTGCAAGCATGCGCTGGTCCACCATCCTCGCCCTCGCTTTTTGCGGGATGGACTTTGCCGGTATCGCGCGCATCTTCACCCCCGAACAGGGACGCGACGAACCCACCGAGGTTTGGTATCTCTTCGGCGCGTGGTTGCTGGCCGCGGCTTTTAACGCCGGGCTTACCTGGTGGGGCGTGTCGGTAGCCATCGTCAGCCACCAATCCGCGGGGGCGGGACTGCTCTCGCCGGGCGTGCTGGCGCGCGGCGTGCCGGTCTTCGTGGCGGCCATGGTCTGGCTGATCCGCGTGCTGATCATCGGCACGTTCTCGATGGCGGGCGAGCGCCTGTTCACGCTGGCGGAGGACCGCCCCGCCTATCGTCCGCGCGAAGCGATGCGGCGCGAAGAGCAAAAGCCCCAGCCGCGCCCCGCGACCAATCCCATCCCCACTTATGTTCGTCCCGCGCCCCGGCCATTCCCCACCGCGGCCGCCAGCCTGCGGACTCCCGCAAGCGCCGAGCCGACCTATCATCCCGTTGGGATGAGCGCCAGTGGACGCGACGAAAACGCTTCCGTTCGGAGGTGAAATCCCTTTTCCGCACCTTTCCAAGTTCCATCCATCCAACACAAAGAGACGGCTCAGACGAGTCGTCTCTTTGTTGTACAAGACACACAATAAAAACCATTTTCACCGCGAAGGCCGCGACACTTGCCCTGGCGGGCAGTGCCAGGGAGAACGCGAAGAAATTCCGAAGAATATTAAGAGTCTGAGAAATTTTATACAGCCTGACCGCTCGGACGAAACACGGACAGGTAAGCCAGCGGCTGGTAGCCCGCGCGGCGATAGAGGCTCATGCCCATCTCGGAGGCGAGCAGGACCATGTGGCGCAGTCCGAGGTGGTTGGCCTCCTGGTGGGCGCGGCGCAACATGCGCGCCCCGATGCCGCGGCGGCGGTAGACGGGCAGGGTGTACAACTGGTTGACGTAGCCAACACCCTCGTACGCGGTGACCAGTTGCGTCCAGCCGACGGCGCGGTGTTCGAGCTGCGCGTAAAAGTTGAGGATGTGCGCGTCGCCATGGATCTGCGGAGGGATGTGCTCGCCGCCCAGCGCGAGTCCCTGGTTGGCGAATTCGATCTCCTCGAGCGAGCCGATCTTGTGGACATGCGTCCAGCCGCGCGGAGTTTTTACGGGCAGGGGCAATCCCATAATCATGGCCGTCTCAACGAAATCGTAGCCGAGGGATTGGTATTGGGATTTTAGTTCGAGCCGGATGGGTTCGGAATGGAAAGCGTTCAGCACGAATTTTTCGCCGGGCTTTTTGGGATAGGAATGGATGCACGCGCCGACCATGATCGGATCCAGGTCAACGGCCAGGAACTCCATCTGAAACGGGACGCCGGGCGCTTTGTTTCCATAATAGGAGACGCGCACACCGCCCAAATCTTCATAGCGGGATTGGTAGGCAACCTGGTAGACGTGGTTGTAAGATCGGATCAGGGCTTCGACAGCCCAGGAGTTGGAGAAAGGGAGCATGGGAAAGGATGAGATCGCGGGATACGGGGTGGGAGATACGTGTTGCGTGTTGCGTGTTTACCTGTTTACTTGTGTGCTTATTCTACAGCACCTTTCCCAGGGTGGATTTGCCGTCGGCGAGGACGTAGAGACTTCGGCCGCTGGGCCGGTCGAAGACGAAATCGGTGACGAGGAAACCCGCCGCGAAACAGGTCTCGAAGACTTCGCGGGAGAAGAAGCGCCAGTCGCGGGCAAGCGCCAGGTCCGCGGATTTGAGCGCGAGAAAGTCGGGCGGGATCTCGGCCAGGGCGAGGCGGCCATCGGGAGGCGCGAAATGTTCGGGCGGCTGGAGGAGTCCGTCGGCGCGGGAGACGGGGGAATATAAAAGCTGGGATTCTGCCTGTTGAAACAGGGACAACCCCAAAGTTCCGCGCGCACGCCCGGAGAGGCGGCGTTCGACGCGGCGGGTGCGGATCCACCAGTCCACCTGGAAGCGGTCGGACGGGAGTCCCGCGTTGAGGCCGTCGCGCATGTCGCCGTATTGCGAGCGCAGGTAGGTGTTGCAGACCGCGCCGAGTTTGGCGATGTTGAGTTGGGCGTTGCGGCTGAGGAGCGGATCGTAGGTCCAGGTGACGTGGTCGAGTCCCTGGTGGCGAACCATCTGCCACTGGGCGCGTTTGAGGGCGAAACCGAGGCCTGAGTCGCGGTGCGAGTCGAGCACGCCAAGCATGTGCGAACAGTGTTTGGGATGTGGGCCGTCGGGCAGGGATTCGAAGCCGGGGAAGCCGAAGACAAAACCAACCAGGCGATCTTCCTCGAACGCGCCGAGCACGAGTCCGCCGTTGTGGACGGCGGTGATGAGCAGGTGCGCGGGGACGATCTCGGTCTCACTGCCGGGCCAGACGGCGCGTTGCAGGTCTTCGACCGCGGTCATCTCTTCGGGGGTTTCGAGGACTTGGATAGCAGGCATATGTTTTCAACCACAGATGAAAAGGATAAAAGGGATTTTATATTATCCCTTTCATCACTTTTATCCGTGGTTCATTCGGGTGGCCTTAAGGAAGGAAAACGCTCGCGCAGTTTTTCGGCGTATTTTTTTGCTTGCGCGGTGCGCCAGCGCGAGAGGCGTTGGGTCCACGGAATGCGGCGCAGGTATTCGAGCCGGTAGGTGAAGCGGGCGGGCATCAGGCCGAAGGCGCGCGTCAGGTTGTCCACGGGACAGGTGCGATTGATGGAGAAATAATCCAGCGAATAGGAAGAGATGGGAAAATTCGGAAATATGGAATCCAGCAGGATGGTGAGGGCGCGCAGGTTGGGCATGGAAAGCGGGACGATGATGCGGCGGTGATGGCTGACCTCCATGATCGTCTCAACCACCTGGCTGAGGGGAAAATATTCGCTCCCGCCGATCTCGTAGGTCTGGTTGGCCATTTCGGGGTTGTCGAACGCCCACAGGATGCAGGTGACCAGGTCTTCGACCCACAGCGGCTGGACGACGGCGCGTCCGCCGCCGGGGAGGGGAAAAAGCCCGGGCGCGGCGCGCAGGAGGCGGGCAATCGGGACCGTGAAGCGGTCTTCCGGTCCGAAGACGATGGACGAGCGCAGGATCGTGTGCGGCACCCCGGAGCGGCGGATGAATTCCTCGGCGATGCCCTTGGCTTTGAGCGCCGCGAAAGCGGACATGCGGTCCGCGCCGAGGTGGCTGACGTAGACGATGCGCTTCACGCCCGCGTCGGCGGCGGCCTCGGCCAGGTTTTGGGTGCCGTGAATGTCGGTGGCGAGCAGGTCCCCGCTTTTGCCGTGTCCCTCGGCGCTGGCGAGGTGGATGACGTAGTCCACGCCGCCGAGGGCGGCGCGCAGGCCGCGCGGGTCGTTCAGGCTGGCAACCGCCACCTCGAGCGGGACGCCGGTCGGAAGCCGCGGCGTGCGCGGCGAGGGGCGGATCAGCGTCCGCAGGGGGTGTCCCGCGTCGAACATGTGACGGACGAGGGCGCGGCCGATAAATCCCGTGCCGCCGGTGATGAGGAACATGCGGTCATTATAAAGGATGAAGGATGAAGCGTGTTGCGTGTTTACTTGTGTACTTGTTTACCTGTCTACCTCCACAATGGAACTGGGATGGAAATTTCCTCGTTGTATTCTTGCAGAGAAGATACTTTTGGAAACCACGCCGTTCAATCAAACCGCTGACCTCATGAAAGGAGGTTCCTGTGAAACGCCCCGTTTTGATCCTGATGCTGACCGGCCTGGTCTGGCTGGCGGCTTGTGGAAACGATCTCACCCCCGACCAGTTGACGATGGCCGTGCAGACTTTGACCGCGGCCGCGTACACACCGACCGCCACGTCCACCCCGGACCCGGACGAAAGCGCCATCGTCATCCTGCTCAACCGCGGGCTGGCCGAAACAACCGACCCGCTTTCGCAAACCATAGATGCGCGCTACCAGGTGGTGGATGCCAGTTTTCCCGTGGGCGCGGACGGCAGTCCGACCACCTTCCGCATTGACGTGCGCTGCGAGTGCATCAACGGCGCATCGTGCTGTACGCTCGAACGCACCTTCGTCGTCCTTACCAAGGCGATGAAACCGGGCATCGAAAAGATCGCCAGGCAGGTTTCCGCCTCCGTCGTTGACGTGCAGGTGGCCTGCCTCGACCGTTCCACGCAGATCGGGATGGTTGTCGTCTCGTGGCGGGATATGGTGGATTATTTCGCGGGAAGGATCAATGGCTTCCAATTGGGAGGGAGGGTCATCAAACTAGTGGGGCCTTGAAGTAGATTGGGTCGCGTTGAGGGGATTATCAGACGACAGCAGGTCAATCAAGGTTATAATGCTGACCTATGCAAATCAACGACATTATTCTCCTGCCCGATATCGTAGACAAATTGGATTGGAAGCATAATGTCAATCCTGATGAGGTTGTGGATGTCCTGTTCGGTCAATCCTTGTTTCGAAAAGTCCAGAAAGGCCACATTCCAGGCGAGGATGTTTACTCTGGCATGGGACAAACCAGGGCAGGGCGTTATGTGGTTGTTTTTTTTGTCTATAAAAAGACACGCGAGGCTTTGATCTTGAGCGCCCGTGACATGAATCGTAAGGAGCGCAGACAATATGAGCGAAAGTAAACCAATTCCAGAAATGAACAGTTACGAAGAAATCGCCGAGTTTTGGGACACGCACAGCCTGGCGGACTATTGGGACCAAACCGAACCCGCGCAGTTCGAGATTTCTCCCGAACTCCGCCGCTGCTATTTGGTCGCCGTCGAACCGGGTTTACTCAGCCGCGTTCGGCAGGCGGCGCACGCGCGAGGCGTAAGCACCGAAAGCCTGGTCAACCTCCTGTTGGAACAACGCCTCCACGAAATTGAATCCGCATAAAGGGGGGGATTTCGCGCTGTACGCTCATATCGCGCGCGTGAACAGCGCGATCTCCATCTCCTGCGGGGTCAGTCCGCCGTGATGACCGTAATACTTTTGCTCGAACTTATCTTTGAAGTACCACCAGACCGACTCATATCGCTTTGACAGGATCACCAGGTTGCCAACGCGGCCGCGAAACTCCGGGGAAATGGTTGGACCGAAATATTCCTCCGCCATCAACTCGCTGACTTTGACGACCTCGGCCTTGCCCTCCAGTCGGCTGGCGAGGAAGGCTTGCGCCTCGTCAAGCAAATCATCCTTGACATACAGGAACATATCCCGCGCCGATCCCGCAGGCACGAGCAATTCGCCGCTGCGGTTGGACTTGAGGAAGCGCTCCACGCCCGCGAAGCGCGAATCTGTGTTGAGGAAGGTTGTTGTCTTCGGGTCTACTTCGGATGCGCCGTGATCGGCGGTCATCAGGAAGAGGATGCGTTTCCTGCCCGTGAAGATGCGCGTGAAATAGTGCTCCATGATGAGTAGGAAGGTTTCGATCTCGGCCTCGGTCTGCGGCGCGTCGGGACCGTATTCGTGGCACAGGCTGTCAATCTTGTCGAAGTACAAATGAACATAAGCCGGTTTTGTTTGTTTTTCGAGCAGAATCCCAAGATTGATCAGCGCTTCGGAAAGGGTCTTGAACGAATCCAGTTTCGCGCCCTTCATCACCACGTTGGAATACGTGGAGGGCGTGTAATCGCGAATCCCGAAAACGTGCGATTCCACACCGGAATTTCGCAAGGCGTGGTAAAGCGTCCCGGTTGGATAGAGTCTCTTCGCGTCCACCAGGGACTTAAGTTTGTCGCGCTCCGTATCTCCCGCGAAGGAAAACAATAGTGGGGCGATGACGCGGTCCAGCAATGGCTCATAGTAGAACCATTCGAACACACCATGTTCGCCGACGGGCTGTCCTGTGTGGACGGTCGTCACGTGCGCGGCCGTTGTGGACGGGAACTGCGAGGTCAGCTTCTCCACCGTCCCTGAGCGAGTCAACCGTTGGATGAACGGCGCATCTTGAAAGCGTTCCACGAAACGCCAGCCGAGGCTATCCACCAAAAACAAGACCACCGCGTCATATTGTCCCGAAGCGAAATGCTCGCGGATGCGCTGGGGGATTCCCGCGAATCCGCCCGCGTCGTAGCGGGGTTTGATAAAGTGATCACCCAGGTTCATGTTTTATTCTCCAATAATGATTTGGGTGTGTTTCATTTGAGTTGAAAAGACCAGGATCATTTAAACCTGGGCATTAATCCCGAAGGGATGCCATGATTGTAACGGATGACCACCCTGGGGCGATAATCCCGAAGGGATGGCATGATTCAGAAAATGCCACCCCTTCGGGGTTGGGGATGAACGACTTTCTGGCTAGAATCCGGTCACCCCTTCGGGGTTGGGGATCATTGTTAAGAATTACCCCAACTACGTAACTACGTAACTCTTAAACTACGTAACTCCTATCGTCTATCTCGCATCCGACTTTCATCTTTCATCTTTTCCCAGCATCATTCTCGCCGCCCTCCTCCCAATCTCCACCGCGAAATTCGTGCCGCGGTCCCACGGATAGACCTGGCTCATCGAAGCAAAGTACAGCCCTTGCACGGGCGTCTCGATCGCGGGGATATTTTTCGAGTGGTTCAATAGCGGCACGGGCTGGGCGTAATTTGTCTTGAACAGCCAGACCTTCTTCACCCAATCCCGCCCGAAAGCGGGGTTGATCTTTTTAAACGCGGGCATAAAACGTTCGAGCAACTGCGTCTCGCTCAACGAAAAATATTCGTGCCCCGCTTCCAGGTAATCGCCCGCGTACAAAATATGGTCGCCGCCAAATTTTTCGGGCGGGACGAAATTCGTATGCTCCACCAGCGCCAGGAACGGGAAATCCGCGCCCTTCGGCAGGTTGAACCAGTAATAGCCCTGCTCCGAAAGTTTGTGTTTGAGCGACAGCGCCATCACCACCGCGCCCATGGACTTGAGTTCGAGCAGGCCCTTGAGATAATCCTCGGGCAGGTCGGGACACATCTTCGACATCAGGTTCGGAGACGTGGTGACGAGGACTTTATCGAACGATTCGATTTTTCCCGCGTCGGTCAAGAGACCTTTGGCCGGGTCCCGTTTAATGAATTTGACAGCCACCCCCAGCCGAATCTCCACGCCCATCGCGCGCAGGCGCTTGGCGAACAGGTCCGCGAAGTTCTGGAACCCGCCCTCGAACGTGCCCAGCCGCGTCGTCCGGGCTTTGAGGCGCGCCCACATCCACGCCATGTTGACGTCTTTGTAGTACGGGCCAAATTTCCCGATGACGAGCGGCTCCCACATCTTCTCGTAGACTTCCGCGCCGGCCCATTTCCGCATCCACGCGTCCACGGTGACGCGTTCGAGCGGCTTCCAGTTGTTCGTCAGGCGCAGGTACAGGCCGACGAGTCCGAAGCGGATCTTGTTCAGGCCAAATCCAAGTCCCGGGAAAAGAAGCGCTTTCAGGATGGAGTCAAACGGATACCACTTGCCGTCGTGCAACAGCACCGTGAACGGACGCGGGAAGAGCACCTTGTCCTCCCAACCCAGGTCGCGGATCAGGCCGAGCATTTCCTTGTCGCTTTGGAACCAGTGGTGATAAAACTTTTCAACCGACCAGTCCCAGTGCGGTTCTTTGAATCCGCTGGCCAGCCCGCCCACAAAATCCGCAGACTCGAAAATGACGATCTCGTGTCCGGCATTACGCAAATCGAACGCGGCGGCCATTCCGCCAAAGCCTGCTCCGATAATGGCAATTTTCATTTAATTCCTCTTGGTCGTAATTGTGTAGAGACGTTGCATTGCAACGTCTCTACCTCAAGCCGTTCGATAATACCCCACATCCACCGAATAGACTCGTCCGCGCTTGATGACCTGCTTGACGAGATTCGTTCCGTAGCGATACCCCACCTGACGATAATCCGCCACAGACAGGATCAGCAGGTCGGCCTGCTTGCCCACCTCGATGGAACCGACCGTGTCCGCGCGGCGGATGGCGTGCGCGGCGTTGATGGTGGACGCAGCGATGGCCTGCGCGGGCGTCAGTTTCATGGCGCGGCAGGCGAGCGCGATCGCAAACTGCATAGACTCGTTCCAACTCGTGCCGGGGTTGCAGTCTGTGGCGAGCGCGAGCAGGGCGTCCGCTTCGATGATCTTGTGCGCGGGCGTGTAATCCTTTTCGGCGAGGCCGAAGGGTGTGCACGGAAGCGCGACCGCGACCGTGTCCGATTTTGCCAGCGCGGCGATATCCGCGTCGGACGTTTTCACCAGATGGTCGGCGGAGGCCGCGCCCAACTCCACTGCCAGTGATGCGCCGCCCAGGTTGTCGAACTCGTCCGCGTGGATCTTGAGCGGGAATCCGAGAGCCCGCGCGCAGGTCAGGATTTGACGCGACTGCTCGAGGTCGAATGCCCTGGTCTCGCAGAAAACGTCCACGAACGGAAGCGGCAGGCGCGGCGCGTGCGCTTCCCACCATTGCTTGAGCATCGGGAGCATTGTGTTGCGGATGTCGTCGGTGTAGCCCTGCGGGTTATCCTTGCCTGCGCCCGCCAGGGTGTATTCGGGCGCGATGGCGTGCGCGCCGAGAAAGGTGATGGAAAGGTCGAGCGGGCCTTCGTCTTCGAGCGCCAGCAGGGCTTTGAGCAGGCGCAGTTCGGTGGCGGTCTGCAGGCCGTAACCCGTCTTGGCTTCGGCGGTGGTGGTGCCGTGCGCGAACATGCGCAGCAGGCGCGGACGGGTCTGCGCGATGAGCGACTCGATGCTGGCCTTGCGCGTCGCGCGGACGGTGGAGAGGATGCCGCCGCCCGCGGCCAGGATGTCGAGATAGGGCGTGCCCGCCATCTTCATCCCGAACTCGTCGGCGCGGTCGCCCGCCCAGATGACGTGCGTGTGCGGGTCCACGAAGCCGGGCATGACGACGCAGCGCCCCGCGTCGAGGGTCGGTTCGTCGGGATAGGCGGCGCGCAGTTCATCGGTGGGGCCGACCGCGACGATCTTCTCGTCACGCACGACGACCGCGCCGTTCTCGATAATGCCGAGCGCGCCGAGGGCGCGTCCGCGTTGCGGGCCGCCCGCGAGGGTCAGGAGTTGGGAGGAGGAGTGGATGAGCATGGTCGGGGATCAGTGATCAGTGATCAGTGATCAGTAATCAGTGATCAGTGATCAGTTATCAGTGATATTGTAGCAGAAAACAAAAAGCCGCCCCTCGCGGAGCGGCTTCTTCGATGGAGCGGAATTAGTCTGGCGGAGCGAAGAACTGGAAGTAGGCAAACCCAAGCGCCACGGCCGCATAAATTGCGAGGAGCACATAACCGAACCAGCCCAGCACGCCCGTCAGTGTGGCGTTGAGCGCGACGACAAACCCCAGCACGCCCGCGATCATGTTGCCGTAGTTGATGGCGCCACGCGCCTGCGGGTCGGTCACGTCACGCGCCAGCAGGGTGGTCATCCCGCCCACCGTCAGTTCCACCGCCAGCAACTGTGCCAGGACGGTCGCGTCCCTGGTACTGTCCATGCCAAACAGGTTGAGCATGACGGGCGTCATCAACAGCAAGCCGAGCGCAAAGACGAGACAGACCACCGCGTTGAGCAGGTAAAGATTTCGTAGTTTCATGGGATTCTCCTTTTTGGATTTGTTTTATTTTATGTCAATCGGCTGGCAGATTCAACGGTACGTCTGTACTGGCGGCCTGACCAATGAAAAATCCGCGCGGCTGGGGGTTTTCTGCGTATTGCATGCATCCATCTTTTAAGAGGTTACTCATACCTGACCGCTTCTGCAGGCGGCACTCGCGCCGCCAGGCGCGCCGGATAGAGCGCCGCCAGCGCCCCGACCAAACCGGGCAGGCTCATGCCAAGCAGGATTACCAAAGCCAAGCCAGGCGAGGCAGATTTGTAGAAATACAGAAATGCAAGACTGCCCGCCAATGCGCCAAAAGAACCTCCAACCATGCCAAGCAGTAATCCCTGCGCAATGAATAGACGTGCGATTGAAGCAGTGCGCCAACCGATTGCCTTTAGGACACCGATCTCACGCCGGCGCTCAAGAATGCTTCCCAACAAACCATTGAAGGTCGAGAGGAACGCCAGACCCAGCCCGATGGCAACGATGGCATAATGATAACCTTCCACGTTCACTAGAATGAACTCGCCCAGCAAGGTTCCGCCCAACATGCCGCGTTGTTGGAGAGTCACTCCCAGGAGCAATGTCAGCAAGGCAGCGGAAAGAGCCGAGCCAAGCCCGGTCAAGATAGACCGCACAGTCCGCCGCTTGAGTTCGTTCCAGGCATACATCCATAGACTCGAAACAGCATTTGTGCGCCTATGTTGATAGCGCACGCCTCCGCGCTGAAGTTCGAGGATTGGCGGCACGCGGCTGGCGAACCAGGCAGGGACAAGACTGCCAATGCCGCACAACACCATAACAATCAATGGAAGGCTTATCAACAAGTTCAAAGGAACCGACTCCCACCCCAACAGGCGGATCAAAACCATTGCAATCAATGTGCCTGTGAGCGCGGCTATTGCCCCGATCATCACGACTTGTCCCACAATCTGTGTGAACACCGTGCGCGAACGCCAGCCGAGGGCTTTTTGCAGGGCAATGACCCGGCGGCGGGATGCCACCTCCGCCCACGCCATGTCAAGCGTGAACAATCCTCCAGCCAACAACAACGTTCCCATCAAGAGCCAGTTGCCGGTTTGGATGCCCTGCTTGTAGACCAAGTTCACTCCCTTTTGAATCCACTGCTCCTCGACGTAGCCTATCCCCGGCACGTGCACCAAGATGCGTTTGGGGGAAGAGCCGACCATAATGTCCACATCCAGCCCGGTCTGGCGCTGGATCTCAATTGCGATGGCTTCGATCTTGCGCTGGGCGGCGTCGGTCAGGGTACAGGTTTCGGGTTGATCGGGCGGGCACTCGTCGAGCGCGACGCGCACGCGGATGGCGCTGATGGCGCTTTCGCCGCGCAGGGCGCGGGCGGCTTCCAACGTTGTGAGAAGAAGAGGCGGAGAATGGATGTATCCACAGGTGTTTCGCGTCGGGTGCAAGGTACGCGGTTCTACGGGTTGCCCGTGGTCATCATAGCGCAGGATGGCAACCGGTGGGAAGTAGGTCTCCAATGGCACGCGGTTCACATCCGCAGGCTTGGGAAGACGTTCAATATTGAAGACGCCCTCCACCTCAACCTCAAAAGCAAAGTTCAGGAGTTCTACGAAAGAGCAGTTGCGATAATTGGGGTCTTCGGACAAGTCCGCTCGACTGGTCTCCGGCATTACGATCCCCAGAACCAAACCGTCGTGAGAGAAGGGGGGGCGCTCTTCCTGGTAGACAATGAGGCTTGGCAAACTCTCCATAACGGGAGCAAGGGTGATGCGCCCGCGTTGCAGGTCTTCCACAAGCTTGCTGTAGAGCGCCTCGCTTCCCAGTTCCTGCACGCCAAGCGTTTCTCCTGGTCGAGTCTCCAGATACCTTGTCCCCCCACGCGCCATTATCTCTTCCAATCTTGAGTCCTCGGGGGAAAGTCGCAGGCGCTTCAATTCTGAGCGCAAGGTCATAGGAATGTAAGGAGTGGTGTTAATCAGAGCCGGGACACTGATGCGCATTGGGGGGCCATTCTCCAATTCATCTTCAAATGGCATGGGAATGGGGATAGGCGATCTGCCTCCTCTCAGGTACTTGCCATTTATCAGGGCCTGGTCCAACCCTGTCAATACTGCTTCCTGTGAAGGATCGATCCCGGTCAGTAGTAACGAAAAAGTAGTTGCACCGCTTATATATTCAGTAAATAGGGGATTGACGATAATACCTGTCTTCTGGGCGAACTCGAATGACGTTCCAGGGGCATTCTCCGAACCTATGTAGTAATAGGCGCTTGAGGACTCCTCGCGTATGCTGATGCCGTTGTCAACCGTCAGCGTGTTCTCCAGAACATAGACCCCGGGCTCGGTTACCTCCCCTAGGCTGTCAGTAAGAACGAACTGAGTTGAATAACCCAGCGTAGCGATTGGAGCAGCTACCTCGACCCCGGGAATGGATTTGATCGCCTCGTACTGCTCGAAGGTGATTCCACCCCAAATGCCTGATAGGTGGTTGGCCTCCACCAGGCCGTATTTCTCTTCGATCGGTGAGCGCGAACCCGCCGGCCGTACCAGAATGTCGTAGGTGGTACGCCAGTAGCGGCTGAGATCTCCTTCAGCAACCAGGAGGGTGGCCTGCGAGGCGGCAACAAGCAGAAGTACCCCGGCGCTGACGACCAGGAGGCCCAGCATCAGCAGAAGATATCGTCGCTCCCGGAAGATGTGACACGGAATCATAGGGAACATCCTCGAGCATCTAAGCAGTTCGGAGCAGCAACCTCCTCAGCTGCTCCATCACGAGGGGGTCCGGCCTTAGCGTAGAGATTACTTTTCGTCAGCAGCAGGTGCCGCACTGTCTGTTCACATAGCACCAGCGATAGCACGAGCCACCTTGCCACTCACAACAGCAATATTTATCCCACAGGCCCTTGTCTGCCCCGCAACACCCACACTGGCAGACCAGTATCCTAAAGCAAGTTTGTGCCTGCGCCTGCACTGGTGAGCCCAGCGCCGCCTCGGCCAGCAAGGATACTGCCTCCGATAGGTATTCTTTTAACATTTTGGGTTCCTCCTTTCCAGGAACTTTCTGAACCTTCCAAATTGAATACGACAGGTTGATCTCAGTGTTCTTCGTCTTCCATACCATCACCTCCTTTCGTTACCTGAGAGCGGGCCTCGTTTTTTTTCCACCAATTTGGATATACTCATTCCTGCCGCTTGCATACGATACAGTTTGGCATAAGCGCCCTCGCGTTCGAGAAGATCGTCGTGGACGCCGTATTCAGTGATAACGCCATTCTCAAGCACAGCAATCATATCCGCCATGCGGACCGTACTGAGACGATGGGAGATCAACAGGCAGGTCCGTCCTTCGACAAGTTCTGTGAAGCGGTTATAGATCTCGTACTCAGCCCGAGCGTCCAACGCGGCGGTTGGTTCATCCAGAATAAGCATGTCCGCCTGACGCATGAAGAGGCGTGCCAGGGCAACCTTCTGCCACTCGCCTCCGGAGAGGTCCGCTCCGGTTCCATTTTCACCAAAGGCTCGGCTGAGCAAAGTTTGATAACCCTGGGGCAGACCTTGAATCATTTTGTGTACTCCTGCTTTTTCAGCCGCTTGTTTGACCAGCGTCAGATCATTGAGAAACTCTACCTTTCCTAACCCAATGTTCTCCTGCGCTGTGAAGGCGTAGTGCATAAAATCCTGAAAAATGACACTTGTCCGCCCTCGTAAGTCACCAAGATCAAACTCGCGAAGGTCAATCCCATCCCATAAGATTTGTCCTTCGCTTGGAATATAGTTATTCATACCTCAGCGCCTCGGCAGGCGGCACCTTTGCCGCCAGGCGCGCCGGATAAAGCGCTGCCAGCGCCCCTACCAGACCGGGCAGGCTCATGCCAAGCAGGATTACCAAAGCCAAGCCAGGCGAGGCAGATTT
>Ga0210004_1001171_pt1 | contig 15541 bp, 8 predicted proteins | sample CryGey13umfilter_FD_185450 | JGI IMG/M metagenome (GOLD analysis project Ga0210004, IMG submission 185450) | Groundwater microbial communities from aquifer in Utah, USA - Crystal Geyser 4/8/14 3 um filter (SPAdes) (version 3) | ecosystem: Environmental > Aquatic > Deep subsurface > Groundwater...
TCACGATCGCCGGTACCGGCGCCATTGCGTTCGGCATCGACGCCGACGGCAAACGCGCCCGGGCGGACGGCTGGGGCCGGCTGATGGGCGATGAAGGCGGCGGCTACGACCTAGCGCTCCGCACACTGCGTGCCGCCGCCCGTTCGGTGGAAGGGCGCGGCCCGCAGACGGAACTGCCCGACCGCATCCGCCAGACCACCGGCACTGCCGACCTGGATCAGTTGGCGACTTGGTTGTATAGCAGCTATCGTAGCCCCGCTGAGATTGCCTCCCTCGCCCGGTGCGCCCTGGAAGCGGCGGAGGCGGGCGATTCGGTGGCACTGGCTCTGGTGGAAGAGTCTGCGGGCCGGCTGGCCGAGACCACTCTGTCTGTGGTCCGCCAGCTCTGGCCGTCTCCAGTGAGGGTGACCGTCAGCTACGGCGGGACGCTTCTCGTGCGCAAAGGCCCGCTTCAGCGTCTATTCTGCGACGCAGTGCGTGAGCGGATACCGCAGATCGGGGTGCAGCCGCCACTGCACACTGCCGCCCACGGCGCCGCACTACGCGCTCTTGCCAAGCTCCGCGACCCCGGGTGAGCCTGGCGACCCCGGCCGAGCCGTCTGATCGGTCCGCACCGCCCGATATGTCCGAGCACCCCAACTCAAGCGAACTTGGCGCCCTGACCACCGAGCAACCCAATCCTGCCTCAGAAGGGCTGGATGTGCTCTCGGTTCAGGAGATGCTCCGCGTCATCAATGAGGAGGACAAACTCGTCCCTCTCGCCGTGGAGCGCGAGATTCCTCGCATTGCCCAAGCGATTGACTTGGTTGTAGACCGGCTACGCCAAGGAGGGCGGCTCTTCTACGTCGGCGCCGGCACCAGTGGGCGGTTGGGTGTGGTGGACGCCTCCGAGTGCCCGCCGACCTTTGGCACCGACCCTGAGTTGGTGCAGGGCCTCATCGCGGGCGGCCCGGCGGCGGTGTTCCAGTCTCAGGAAGGGGCTGAGGATCACCCGGAAGAGGCAGTGCGGGAGCTGCAGTCCCGCGGCCTATCGGCGCAGGACGCGATCGTGGCGCTCAGCGCCAGCGGCCGGACGCCGTTCTGCATTGGCGCGCTGCAGTACGCCCGCTCAGTCGGGGCAGCCGCCATCGCTCTAGTCTGCAACGAGAACGCCGAGATGTCGCGATTCGCTGAGGTGACCCTCTGCCCGGTTGTCGGCCCCGAGGTCGTCACAGGCTCCACCCGGATGAAAGCCGGCACCGCCGAGAAGCTGGTCCTCAACATGATCAGCACCGTGACCATGGTGCGCCTCGGCCGCGTCAAAGGCAACCTGATGGTAGACATGCAGCTCCGCTGCGGGAAGCTCTGGGAACGGGCCACCCGCTTGGTCCAGCGCCTCACCGGCGTCTCGGCCGACGAGGCGCGGGCCGCGCTGGAGCAGCACGAGGGCAGCGTCCGGCTGGCCGCGGAGGCACTCAAGCGCCGATCAGAACTCGGCTAGTGTTCCCACACAGTTGCAGGGGCCGAACGGCCAGTTGGGCCGGCTTGTTGACAACGGTTACCGGCGGTGATAGAATCGCGTCATACATGAATGTGCTATGGACGGAACCTCCGCAGGGAGGTTGGCGTCTAAGCGCTCGGTCTCTGACGTCCCGGTCCTTGAAAACAGACTGAAGACACGATTCCCCCCAACCACTGCAGAATCTACGACCAAGCTACTTGGTCTTTCAATCTGCTGCACGCCTTCGTGCATTCAACTCCAAACTGGGCAAGAAAGGAGGGTTCCTGAGTGCGCCCGAGTTGCGCGGAGGACAGTTGTGCGCAGAGGAAAGGAGCCCGCCCGACCTAAGTCGGAACGGGTTAGGGAGCACTGTAACCGCTGCACGCTCATGCTGAGGGAAGCAAGCATCGAGGAAACATGGACACTCTGTTGCTTCTCCTGATGCTACTCAGCCCCTGCATGTTGCTCCCCAGTACCGTACGCGCCACGCACATCACCCCACTCCGTTGCAGCGGGCGTGGCAGTCGCAGCAAACCGTACCCTACACTGTAGGGACGAAATCGCAGGAGGAACAATCGTGAAAAAGCACCTCGCGCTGCTTATCGGCAGCGTAATGTTGCTGGCGCTCACAGTTCCCACAATGGCAGCTCCGTTTGCCGACGTGCCCTTCGATCACTGGGCATACGAGGCAGTTTCCGAGCTGGCAGACATGGGAATCGTCGAGGGCTATCCGGATGGTAAGTACCACGGACAGCAACCCATGACCCGTTACGAGATGGCGATGATGATCGCCCGACTCATCCAGAAGTTGGATGGGCGCTATGCCAAAGCCGGCGAAGCCGGTGGCGGAGTTGGTCCCGCTGGTCCCGTCGGTCCCGCTGGCGCCGCTGGCGCTACCGGTGCTGCTGGTCCGGCCGGCGCTACTGGCGCTGCTGGCGCTGCTGGCGCTACTGGCGCTGCTGGCGCAACCGGTCCTGCCGGCGCAGCCGGCAAGGACACCGCGGTCGACTACAACCGCGCCAAGCAGATCATGGCCGACCTGACCGAGGAGTTCAAGGACGAACTGGCCAAGATTAAGGGCCAGGTCGACGATCACGAGGCTCGCCTCGCCAAGCTGGAAGCTCAGAAGCAGAAGGTCCAGATCGGCGGCAGCTTCATGTATCGCACCGGCGCGCAGGAGACGGCGAACGTCCCCCTTTCGAGCCTCGATTGGCCCGATGACCGCTTCGGCTACCATCACCTGGTGCTCGACCTGAGCGCTGACATCAACCCCTCGTTGATGGGCAAGGTTACCCTGTGGGACGTTCAAGGTGCACCGCTGGCCAACACGTTTGGCCCGCTCGTCCGTGAGGCTTATGTTCAGTCCCAGACCAAGTGGGGAGAGCTGACCCTCGGTCGGCAGAACTACGCTTGGGGATCCGGACTCCTCGTGGACAACCAGCTCGCTACTCAGGACGGCGCTCGGTTCCAGACCACCTTCGGTCGCGGCACCGGATTCCAGGCGATTCTCGCGGATGCCGACAACGGCGCCGTGGGGAACTCCTACGGACCAGCTCAAGGCTATGTCGCACCCCCTGAGGACGACGAGTACTTCGCCCTCCGCTTGGACGGCAAGCTCCTCGGCGCCGACGTGGGCGTGAACTGGCTCGGCGACGGTATGCGGTATGAGAAAGCCTACAGCGTTGACCTCGGCTTCGACATCTGGGGCCGTCGCGTCACCGGTGAGTGGGCAACCCTCGACCAGAACGCTGCCGGTATGGACACCGACGCGCAGGCGTTCACCGTCAAGGCTGAGCTCTGGAACAGCCCCAACCTCAAGGTTTGGGCGGCCTACACGGATACGGATCAAGGCAATTGGGTTGCCCCCATTGCTTCCGTCCGTAACCCGTACGTCCGCACTGCCGCAGAGGCAATCTGGGATCGCGGTGGCTACGGCGCCACGCTCATCCCGGGATGTCCGCTGGTCCAGAACATCTACGACGTTGGCGTTGCGTGGAACTTGTTCGGCAAGTACCCCCTCGACATCCGCTACTACGGTGGCGAGGATGCAACCGGCACCGGCGCAGGCGAAGCCTACAGCGTCGCCTACACCCATCCCGTTGCCGAAGGCGTGGACCTCGAGCTGAAGTACGGCAAAGTCAGCAATGGCGGCGCTGATGACTCGATGATCCGCCTGACCACCATGGTCGGCTTCTAAGCGAACCTAACCCTCTGGCGTAAAGCTTAGAGTGAGAGCCCCCTGGAGAAATCCAGGGGGCTTTTTTTGTTTGCGATGGGCCTCTCGATCACGCCAAAGCTTGCCTCTTGCGCCCGTTGCCAGCGGCAAGCAGCCGCCCTTCGCACGGAGGTGGAGAAGTGAACACTGACCAGACAGAGCATTGCTCCCCGAGCTGCCGGTGCGGCGAGCCCCTGGGCCGACGGGAGTTCCTCAAGCTGGCCGGGCTCGGCGCCGCGGCCGTCACCGCGGTGCCGACCGGCGCGATGGCCGGGCCGTTCGGCAGAGCGGACTTCGAGAAACTCGTCCCGGCCGACAAGAGGCTCCGCCAGGAGTGGGTCCAGTCGCTGTTCGCGCGCGGGACGCGGACCGTGTATCGTGGCACCGACTTGGAGAAGATCGGCATGCCGGTTGGCGGCCTCTGCACCGGGCAGATATACCTGGGTGGTGAGGGCAGGCTCTGGCACTGGGACCTCTTCAACAAGCACGTCGGCACCGGCGCCGAGCACTATGCCAAGCCGATGCAGCCGGCTTCGCCGTTGGAGCAAGGGTTCGCGGTGCGCGTCACTGCCGGAGGGCGCACTCAGGTGCGGCCGCTGGACCGGACTGGATTTGCCGAGGTCAGCTTCTGTGGCGAGTACCCCATTGGCTTTGTGGACTACCACGACGACGCGTCGCCGGTGGCGGTGTCGCTGGAGGCGTTCTCCCCGTTCATCCCGCTCGACGCCGACGACTCAAACCTGCCGGCGACAGTCATGCGCTTCACCCTCACGAACACAGGTGGCGCTCCGGTGGAAGCGCAGCTTGCCGGCTGGCTGGAGAACGCCGTGTGTCTCGACTCTGCGCTCACGGGCGAGGGGGTCCGGCGCAACCGTTGGAGGCGCCGACCAAACAGCTCGTTCCTCGAATGCTCTGCCGAACCGGCGCCGCCGCCTGCGGTGCCCGCTCGGCCCGACGTGGTGTTTGAGGACTTCGAGAAGGAGACGTACGAGGGTTGGACGGTGGCAGGAACGGCCTTCGGCCCGGGACCGGTAGAGAAGGCGAAGATCCCCGGCTACCAGGGCGACGTGGGCGGCGAGGGAGAACGCGTCGTCAACTCGCACAACACGCGCAACAGCGAAGATGTTGGCGCAGGCGACAACCACACCGGGCGGCTGACGAGCCGCGCGTTCAAGGTGGAGCGCAAGTTCGTCAGCTTCTACATCGGCGGCGGGAACAACCCTGGCCAAACCTGCCTCAACCTGTTGGTCGACGGCAAGGTGGCGCGCACGGCAACCGGCCGAAATGACAACCGGATGCGCAGAGACTGCTTCGACGTGAGCGAGTTGGAGGGGCAGACCGCGCAACTCGAGATTGTCGATGAAAAGCAAGGCGGCTGGGGCAACGTGGGCGTGGACCACATTGTGTTCACCGACAGCCCCAGCACCGCGGTGCCGTTGGACAAACGGGCCGACTTCGGGACTATGGGGTTGGCACTGCTGGACGCGAAGCCTGACGATGCAGCAATCCTGTCGCTGCCCGCGGGGAACCTGGCCGAGGAGGTCTTCCCCGTCGAGCAGCCCACGTCCACCGACGCGGAGGCAACCCGGCCGTTCGGACAGAAGCTGGTCAGCGCGGTCACGCGCAAGCTCGCGCTCAAGCCCGGCGAGTCGGCCACCGTCACCTTCGTGTTGACGTGGCACTTCCCGAATCTTCAACTCGACCCAGTGCGTGGCTCAAGCGGCCGCCACTACGCGAAGCGGTTTGCCTCAGCCGCCACGGTAGCCGATTACATCGCGGACAACTTCGACTCGCTCGCCGGCCAAACCCGACTGTGGCACGAGACGTGGTACGACTCGACGCTGCCGTACTGGTTCCTGGACCGCACCTTCGCCAACGCCTCGATCCTCGCCTCTTCCACCTGCCACTGGTTCGACGACGGGCGGTTCTACGGTTGGGAAGGCGTCGGTTGCTGCGCCGGCACGTGCACCCACGTGTGGCACTACGCCCACGCGGTGGCGCGGCTGTTCCCGCAACTGGAGCGCGACCTGCGCGAGCGGACCGACTTTGGACTGGCGTTCGACCCGGGCACCGGCGTGATCCGCTTCCGCGGCGAGGGCGCCGGGCTGGCGGTCGATGGGCAGGCAGGCTGCATTCTCCGGTCGTACCGCGAGCACCAGATGTCGGCCGACGACGCCTTCTTGAAGCGCAACTGGCCGAAGATCAGGCGCGCCCTCGAGTGCCTGATCGAGAAGGACGCTGACGGTGACGGGATCATCGAGGGCGGCCAGCACAACACGCTCGACGCCGACTGGTACGGGCCCGTGGCCTGGCTGAGCGGGCTCTACCTGGCTGCGTTGCGGGCGGGTGAGGAGATGGCAAAGGAAGTCGGCGACACGGAGTTTGCCGCCCGGGCGCGGGGGATCTCCGACGCAGGAACCCGCAAGCTGGTCGAGACGCTCTGGGGCGGCGAGTACTTCGTCAACCAGCCCGACCCCGAGCATCCCGAGGCGATCAACTCCGGCACCGGCTGCGAGATCGACCAAGTGTTCGGCCAGAGCTGGGCGTTCCAAGTGGGGCTGGGCCGCGTGCTGCCGGAAGACCAGACGCGCACCGCACTGGCGTCGCTCTGGCGGTACAACTTCGCGCCCGACGCGGGTCCCTATCGTGAGGTCAACAAACCCGGCCGCTGGTACGCCATGCCGGGTGAGGCCGGGTTGCTCATGTGCACCTTCCCGCGGCCCGACTGGGACTACACGAAGGCCTCCGGCAAAGGCGCCGAATGGGCCGCCGGCTACTTCAACGAGTGCATGAACGGCTTCGAGTACCAGGCTGCCGGGCACATGCTGTGGGAGGGCCTGGTGCAGGAAGGGCTCGCCGTCACGCGGGCCGTTCATGACCGCTACCACGCTTCCCGTCGCAACCCTTGGAACGAAGTCGAGTGCGGCGACCACTATGCCCGGTCGATGGCCAGCTATGGAGTCTTCCTCGCGGCCTGCGGCTACGAGCATCACGGTCCCGAAGGGCACCTCGGCTTCGCGCCCAGGCTGACACCGGAGGACTTCCGGGCGCCATTCACGACCGCCGAAGGCTGGGGAACCTACTCGCAGAAGAGAGCCGGCGGAGACCAGAAGGCGGAAGTGGCGGTGAAGTGGGGCCGGGTGAGGCTGAAGACGCTTGCCTTCCGGGCGCCCGACGAAAAGCAGGTCAAGGCAGCGCAGGCTCACCTGGACGGACAGGAGCGCGGCTGCACCTTCGCGCAAGACGGCGACCGGGTGCTGGTAACACTGGCCCGAGAAGTGGTTGTGGCGGCGGGCCAGGCCCTCGGGGTCGCGCTGAGCGGGTGAGACCGTCCGCGTTCCGCACCCGACCTGTCGCGGTCCCTTCTGGCACAAGGAAAGCGCCCCCATCGCGGTATCGCGAGGGGGCGCTTTGGTTCGCTGTAGTAGTCAGCGAGTTGACGGCTTACATGCCGTAGTCGGGCGGGGGATAGCCGCCGCCACCGGCGGGGGCTTTCTCTTTCTCGGGCCTCTCAGCGATCAGGACCTCGGTGGTGAGGAGCATGCCAGCGATGCTGGCCGCGTTCTCCAGGGCCGAGCGGACGACCTTGAGCGGATCGACAATACCTTTGTCGATCAGGTTGCCGTAGTCTTCCTTGAGGGCGTCGAAGCCTTCGTTGGCTTCCATCGTCTTGACTTTCTGGACGACGATGGAGCCTTCCATCCCGGCGTTGTTGGCGATCTGGCGGAGCGGCTCTTCGAGCGCGCGCCGAATGATGGCCATGCCGACCTTCTCGTCATCTGTGCCGCCGCGGATCTTCTCCAAGGCGGGGATGGCGTTCAGGAGGGCCTTGCCGCCGCCGGCAACGATGCCTTCTTCGACAGCCGCGCGGGTCGCCGACAGGGCGTCCTCGAAGCGGTGCTTCTTCTCTTTGAGCTCGGTCTCGGTGGCAGCGCCGACGCGAATCTCGGCAACACCGCCGGCCAGCTTGGCCAAACGCTCTTCCAGCTTCTCACGGTCGTAGTCGGAGTCGGTCTCCTCGATCTGCCGACGGATCTGCTGCACACGGCCGGCCAAGGCGTCTTTGGTGCCGGCGCCTTCGATGAGCGTGGTCTTCTCTTTGTCGATGACCACGCGCTTGACGCGACCCAGCATATCAAGCTCGACGTTCTCCAGCTTGATGCCCAGGTCTTCCGACAGGAACTTCCCGCCGGTGAGGACGGCGATGTCCTCCAGCATAGCCTTGCGGCGATCGCCAAAGCCGGGGGCTTTGACAGCAGCCACGTTGAGGATGCCGCGGATCTTGTTGACCACGAGGGTCGCCAGGGCTTCGCCTTCGACGTCTTCCGCAAGGATGACCATCGGCTTGCCCGACTTGGCGGTCTTCTCCAGCAGCGGAACGATATCCGCAACGGAGCTGATCTTCTTCTCGTGGATCAGGATGTAGGCGTCCTGAAGGACGACTTCCATGTTCTCCGCATCGGTCACGAAGTACGGGGACAGGTAGCCCTTGTCGAACTGCATGCCCTCCACGATCTCGACCGTGGTGCCTGTGGCCTTCGAGTCCTCGATGGTGATGACGCCGTCTTTGCCGACCTTGTCCATTGCCTCAGCGATGAAATCGCCGATGGCTTTCTCGTTGCCGGCGATGGCGCCGACGTTGGCGATGGACGCCTTCGTCTCAACGGGGATGGCGTGCTTCTTCAGTTCGTCCACGGTCTTCTCGACAGCCGTCTCGATGCCCTTCTTGAGGAGCATCGGGTTGGCGCCGGCGGCCACGTTGCGCATGCCTTCCTTGACGATCGACTGCGCCAGCACGGTGGCGGTGGTGGTGCCATCGCCGGCGACGTCATTCGTCTTCGAGGCGACTTCGCGAACGAGCTGGGCACCCATGTTCTCAAAATGAGGCTCGACCTCGATCTCCTTGGCGACGGTTACGCCGTCTTTGGTGATCGTGGGGGAGCCAAACTTCTTCTCGAGGACCACGTTACGACCTTTGGGACCGAGGGTCACCTTCACTGCGTCGGCGACGATGTTGACTCCTCGCTCCAGGGCCCGTCGAGCTTCTTCGTTGAATCTTAGCTCTTTGGCAGCCATTAGCTGGGATTCCTCCTTTTCGTCTGTCGAACGGGGTTAGCGCTGTCCGGGTCGTGCGCTACTCGCGCACTGCCAGCAGCGACCCTTCATCCATGAGCAGGTAGTCTTCACCGTCGATGGTGACTTCTGTCCCGCCGTACTTCGAGTAGATGACGCGGTCTCCTACCTTTACGGTGACTGCTGCGCGCTCGCCACTGTCGAGGAGCTTGCCATCACCAACAGCCAGGATCGTGCCCTCCTGGGGCTTTTCCTTAGCTGAGTCCGGGAGAACGATGCCTCCAGCCGAGGTGTCTTCCTCGTCGCAGGGCTTGACTAGCACCTTGTCACCAAGCGGGCGGACTTTGGGGCTTGCCATACCGGTACCTCCTTTCGATCTTGCGCCTCTTGATTAGCACTGTCCTGCGGAATCTGTTAGCACTCGGAACCGCAGACTGCTAAGGCGCAAGCTATGATTATAGCCTACTTCCTTGGGAAGTCAACTGCTCGCGAGAGAATCAACGCCGAAACGGCGCAATTCTGTCATAATGGGACCCCGTTCGTCCCCCCGCAACCGTTTCCCGGGCGACGAGCGGAATGCCCCAAGATGGCTCCCCGACACACGGTACCAGCGGCCCTGGCTGCAGCGCTCATGAGCACTGCAACCTTGCTCCCAGTGTGCACCCGAGCCTCTGCGGAAGAGGTTGTGCCTATGGCTACAACCGAGCCCAGCTCAGTCTCTCGGCAACTCAGCCAACCCACCTACGAAGACCTCGGCGAAGACCAACACCTCGCGCCGCTTTTCGCGCCCGGCGGCGGCACCACGCTTGCACAGTGGCAGCGCCGGCGGCCGGAGCTTTGCCGGCGTTGGGATGAGGTGCTGGGGCACCCATCGTTCGGCCACTACAACAAGGGCGCCGAGGTTGTCCGGGAGTTCGAGCTGCCGGAGTTCCGCGGCACGTTGCTGCGGCAGCCCACCGGCCCCGACACGAAGCAGCTCGTGCTGTTGATGGAGCCGACCCGCCCGGCGCGGTCGCCGCGGCCGGGGGCGGTCGTGCCGTTCTACCACCCCGACACGATGGCCGGGTGCAATGTGGAGACCGGCGAGTGGCTCGCCGAGCGTTCCACGGTGCAGTTCGGCAGGCACTTGGTGCAGCAGGGCTACGTTGTCGTCTGCACCGAGGCCTTCCCGTACAACACCGTACCCGAACCGGCGGAGAACGCCGGCTTCGCCTGGTGGCAGGCCGGCGCCGAGCAGGTGCTCCGCGACAATCCCCAGTGGACGGGCATGGGCAAACTGGTTCACGACACCAGCCGCGCCGTCGATCTGCTCCTGGAACAGCCCGCGGTCGATCCCCAACGCATCGTCTGCATCGGCCATTCCCTCGGCGGGAAGATGGCCTTCTACACGGGCTGCCTGGATGACCGAATCAAGGCAGTCGTCGCTTCCGACTTCGGCATCGGCTGGAACTTCACCAACTGGGACGATCTTTGGTACCTTGGGAAGCAGCTCCACGCCGAGGGCTTCCCGCTCGCCCACCACCAACTGCTGGCCTTGCTCGCGCCTCGGTCGTTTCTGCTGATCGCGGGGCAGTACGACAAACGGGAGAGCTGGCAGTACCTGAAGGCGGCACAGCCGGTGTACCGGCTCTACGGCAAGGAGACCGCTGTCGGCATGTTCGACCACGCCAGCGGGCACCGGCCGACCGAGGAGTCGATGCGGCTTGCTTATCGCTGGCTGGCCGAGCAGTTCGCGCTGCCGGAGCAGCCGTGGGAAGCCTCGTAGGGTAAAGCTCCAGCTTTGCCGCCCTTTCCAGTGAGGTGCCGCGAGACCACGGTTAAAGGGCGGCAAAGCTGGAGCTTTACCCTACGAGGCTATCCTGGGGAATCTGGTAGGTGCTCTCATGACAAACTCGCCCGACCCGATCCCTGACCTGATTCAGCGAGCCAACGCCGAACGAATGCGCGCCGACCTGTTCCACCTGTCAAAGGACCCGCTTCCCTACCGGAAGCTCAACGCAACGCTTCCGGGCCACGCGCAGAATACCCTCCACGAAGCAGACGACTTCCTCGGCGCGCAGTTGGGCGCCGCCGGGTACGTGGTCGAGCGAGAGGGTGTGCAGGTGCAGTGCTTCCGGTGCGATGCGTCCAAGCCGAAGGCGCAGCAGTATTCGCCGCCGCACGCAGGCGACCCGTGGTACACGGCCTACAACCTGTACGCCAAGAAGACGGGGACCGACCGCCCCGGCGAGATCCTCATCGTCTGCTCTCACAAAGACTCCCAGAGTTGGTGCGACTCGCCCGGCGCCAACGACAATGCCATCGGCGCCGTCGGCAACCTTGAACTGGCCCGGGCGCTGGCGGACTACGAAAGCCGTCGCTCGATGTGGTTCCTGTTCTGCAACGAAGAACACAAGCCGTGGACCAGCGTTGCGGCGGCTGAGAACGCGGCGAGACGGGGCGACAAGATCGTCGCCGTGTTCAACCTCGACGGCATCGGCGTGAAGTCGGTAGCCGACACGCAAGCCGGCAGGAAGACCAACGTCACTGCCTACACCGAGCCGGAAGGGAAGCGACTCGCCGACTTGATGGCGGAGGTGAACCAGGCGTACGGAATCGGGCTGGAGCAGACCTGCGCCAAGCGGGAGAACCCGGGTGACGACGATGGTTCCTTCGTGAAGGCCGGTTTCCCGGCTGCCGTCGTCAACATCGGCTCCTGGCCGTACGCCGACCCCAACTACCACCGCGAAACCGACGTGCCTGAGTTGACAGACCTCGATAACGCCGGCCTCGCCGTGCAAGCGACACTGGCGGCGCTGATGCGGCTGGACGCTGCAGACTGACTGGCGGGGCTACGATGGCATTCACAAGGGAGAGAGAATGAGACGCCTCTACGTTGTGCTGGTACCCCTGGCGTTGGTGCTTCTCGCACTGGCCGCAAGGAGTGAAACGCTCGCGAACCTGCTGACCAACCCCGACTTCCGCACCGGCATCCTCGCGCCTACGGGCTGGGGCTTCAATGCGCCGGAGGGCAACCGCGTCAGTTGGCTGGCGGCACCCGGCGGCACAGACCACGCGGTACAGTTGGAGAGCAGCGGGCGCGACTGGGCCGGTCTGACCTCGCAGTCGGTGAAGGCCGCGGGCGGCGAGCGTCTCACTGTCGCCGCCTGGGTGCGAGCCCTGCCCGGGCAGAAACCGACGGACGCGGACCGTCTGTTCGTGCGCTTCTTCCGCGCCGGTGGGTTTGTCGGCCAAGAAGGTCCGGCACTGGCGAGTGTCCCTGAGGAGTGGACGACGGTGGCGGGAGTGGTGACTGCCCCCGAAGCCGCCGGAACAGCCGATGTCTCGTTCCAGCTCCGCTCGAAGGCGCAGTTGCAGGTGGCTTCTGTCTGCCTGCTGCGCGGCGAGCGCCTCGCGGAGGTCGCTGACGTCCTGCCGCTGCCGCCGCCCAAGGCGACCGACTGGAAGCCCGTGGACAAAGCGCAGAACGTACCCGCCGATGCCAACGACAACGGTCTGCCGGAGGCTCTGGAGTCCTTCCTCAAGATTCGCCCCGAAGACAAGGCCGTCAGCGCGCGCCGGGTCCGCGGCAAGACGACCAGCTTTCAGACACCCACCGGGTACCGCGAGGACAACGACCTGAAAGTCGATACGGTCATCGTCGCCGGCAACCAAGACGACAGCATTCGGAGTTGGGCGGCGCTTGGTTACGAGCCGCACGTGATGGTCGGGTTCCGCGCCGGACAGGACTACTTGGACGCGCAACACGAGGGCGTGCTCGGCCGAGACGAGGTGCAGACCGACAGTAGCGGCACGCTGCTCACTTGTGGCCCCGGTAGCTACTACATGGTGCCGACCGAGAACCGGCGGCGCTTCTTTCGGCAGTACTTCGCAGACGCGGTGTCGCGGGGCGCTAAGGCGGCGTGCCCCGAGGAGCCGGAGTTCTTCTCCCGCGCCGGGTACAGCGAGGCCTTCAAGCGCGAGTGGCAGGCGCGCTACGCCGAGCCGTGGCAGGATCCGACGTCGTCGGTTGAGGCGCGCTACCGGTCGGAGCGACTGAAAGTCGAGTTGGAGCGCAAGTTGCTCCAGGCGTGCTATGCCGGCGCGCGCAGCGTCGACCCCAAGGTGCAGCGCTTCGTGCTCACGCACAGCCCATTGAACTACACCGGCTGGGGCATCACCTTCGGCCACCACGACCTGCTGGCCACCGGTGAGGTGGATGCCGTGGTCGCCCAGGTTTGGACCGGCACCGCGCGCACACCCGTCCCGTACGCGGGCCAACGGCGCGAGCGGACGTTCGAGAACGGCTTCCTGGAGTACGCGTCGTGCGTCGGGCTGACGCGGAACCTGCCCGTCGACTTGTGGTTCCTTATGGACCCCCTGGAAGACAACCCGGACCGCACCATGGAGGACTACCACGGGAATTACCTGCGCACCTTGGCGGCTTCGCTGATGTTTCCGGAAGTCACGCGCTTCGAGACCATGCCCTGGCCGACGCGCATCTTTGGCCGGGTGCCCGACGACTTCGCCACCGAGATCTGCAGCGTCATCAACGTGCTCTCTGACATGCAGAACCAGCACGAGAGCCGCCTGGAGTCGGGCACGACAGGCATTGGCACGTTTCTGTCGGACTCGGCCATGTGGCAGCGGGGCGATCCGCACCCCAGCAACCCGGACTGCTTCTACGGGCTGACTATGCCGTTGCTCATGCGCGGCCTCCCGGTGGCAGTGCCGCACCTTGACCGCGCGGCGGAACCGGGGTACCTCGACAGGTACCGCGTGCTGCTTGTCTCGTACGACATGCTGAAACCCCTCAAGCCGGAGTTCAACGAGGCGCTGGCTGCGTGGGCGCGCAAAGGCGGCTGCCTGCTCGTGTTCGGCGGCGACGACCCGTACAACGCCGTCCCCGAATGGTGGCGAACGCAGGGCTTCGAGAGCCCCCAAGATCACCTGCTCTCGCTGTGCGGCTTCGATGTCTCGAAGCGCCGGGTGCTCAAGGGAGTTGACGCCGACGTGAACTGGACGGTCGTCGCGAAGACCGACTACACCGGTCGCAACCTGGAGAACCAGACCACCGAGACCCTCGACCTGACCCCGTTCCTCAAGGACGGCTCCGCGCTGATCAAGTGCGGGGACAGCCTCCAGGAAGACGGTTGGGGAGCGCTCATTACGAAGCTCTCAGCCGAAGGCGTCCGCAACGGCAAACCCGCCAAGCTTGCAGTCCGCACCAATACCCCGGAAGAGCATGCGCTCATCGCCGCCGATGGCGACTCGGGCATGACCACCGATGGTCACCGCTTCTGCGACCAGCACCGGTTCGTCGTCTACCGGTTCGACTTCGACCCGGGCAGCAAAGCCACGCTACGAATCGAGATCGGCAACCAGTACATGGTCAGTGCAGCGCCGAGCCGGGGTACCTTGGAGCGCAGGTTCGAGGCAACGACGAACAAGCTCCCGCTCAGCACCCGCGCCGTTGAGCTGTCTACCGCCGACTCACTCATCACGTACGGAGATTCCGGTGCTCGACCGCTATACGCCAGTCAAGGCGCGGCGCTCCTGTCGGAGAAGGAGGTCGGCAACGGCACGGTGCTGTGCTTCGGCGCCTCGCCGTCTTCGTTCGCGCGGTCTGCGGAAGCGGCGGACCAACTTCGGGCGCTCGTCCGGTACGCGGTTGAGGGCAGGAAGCGGGGCAGCTACCGCGAGCAGCAGTACTTCAGGCTCCAACGCGGCCGGTATCTCATTGTCAAGACGTTCGAGGAACCTTTGACACTGCGCGGGCAGTACGTGGACGTGCTCCAAGCGAACCTGCCCGTCGTGTCCGAGGTGCGGCTCGGCCCGGACCAACTCACCGTGCTCTACGACGCGTCGCCCGACCTCGGAGGAGACCCGCGGCTGCTGTTCTCGTCTTCGTGCGTCGAGTGGCGCGCGCAGGAGACGGATCGACTGCGGCTGATTGTGTCCGGCGCGCGCGGCGTCTTCGGAACGTGCCGAGTGTTCACCGGCGGGCGGAGCGTGGCGTCGATCCGGGCGCTCACCGCCGCGGGGCGCGAGGTGAGTGTGGACGCCAGGGTGGACGGGAACACCGTCCTGCTGCGGTATCCCAACGAGCCCTTTGGGCTGGGGATTCGGATCGACTGGGGCGCTGGGAACCGGGCTTGAGTCCGACTCAAGCGCACGTTGACGCAACCCAACAACGGCGTCATTGCTCTCCGGCTCGGGCGCCTGTATCCTGTGGTCGTCTGCGCACGTCAACGCTGGAGCCAAGATCCGCAGATCGCCGGCTTGGGATTCCTCGTTCTTGGGAAGATAGGCGAAAGCCGGTCGTCCTCCGCCAGCGCCGTGGAAGGCGGACCGGCTGCCACCTATCTTCCGGTTAGCGGCGACGCGTTACCGAAGCAGGTGGAAGAGCATGATCCTGAACGAACTCGCCGGTCGCCTCCGACAGCAACGCGAGAAGCTCGGGCTGAAGCAGCTCGACGTGGCCAACGCCCTGCAGCTCAGCCCGCAAGCAGTGTCCAAGTGGGAGCGTGGCGAGAATGCTCCTGACATCTCCGCGCTGGTGCCGCTGGCCAAGCTCCTGGATGTCTCCACCGACTGGCTGCTGGGGTACCAGCACAGCGGCCCCAACGTGTTCGAGGCGACCGTGCTGTTCTCAGACATCGCCGGGTTCGCCCGCGAGAGCGCGGGCATGTCGCCAACGGAGATCGCCGACTGGCTGAACGGCCACTTCCACCAGGTCACTGAAGCAGTGCTCCGGTACGACGGGGTTCCGGTCAAGTACCTCGGAGATGCCT
>Ga0210004_1001177_pt1 | contig 15501 bp, 17 predicted proteins | sample CryGey13umfilter_FD_185450 | JGI IMG/M metagenome (GOLD analysis project Ga0210004, IMG submission 185450) | Groundwater microbial communities from aquifer in Utah, USA - Crystal Geyser 4/8/14 3 um filter (SPAdes) (version 3) | ecosystem: Environmental > Aquatic > Deep subsurface > Groundwater...
GCCTCTTGAGCCTATGTTGGAAAAACAGGGTGAAGGAGGCATCTCGGCGACTATTTCCTTTTAAGAACTTTTTTAACCGCTGTTTTAATGTCATTTATTCCCAAGCCGTATTTTTTTATAAGCTCTTTTTCTTTTTATCTAATAAGTTTGCGGTTTCGCTATGACATGTCATAGCGAAACCGCTATGCTAGGGTATAACAATTTAAATAATGACCAGCTCAATTAAGGTAAAGGATTTTTCGCCTCTTATCATTACTTTTTACTATAGCACAATTACAATTACGTCTTGCGATGACGTAAATTTTATTCTTCTATTTCTTTTATTTTATTTTCCAAAATTTTTTCAATTTCCTCATTTGTTTTATCAACGCTTTCCTGGACTTTTTCCTTGAACTTAAACTTATCATCTTCGCTGATTTTTTTCTCTTCTCCGGCCGAGGCGGATCCGCCTTTTCCGGCCGAGGCGGATGCGCCTCTGGCGCAGGCGGAAAACTGGCGATTTATCTCTTTATTAATTTCATCACGAATGCCCCGAATTTTTATTCGGGCTTCCTCGGCTTCTTTTTTGGCGACTTTAATCAACTCTTGCCTCCGCTCTCCGGAAAGCGACGGCAGATTTATCCTGATTAAATTTCCCTCGGGGTTAGCGCTGATATTTAAACCTGACGATTCAATCGCTTTCAAAACAGCTGAGGCGGCGTTTCTATCCCAAACCGAAATTTGAATTTCTCTTGGTGGTATGATGCTAATTGAACCCAATTGTTTGATGGTTAATTTTTGTCCGAAATATTCCACCGGAACATCTTCAACCAACTTTGAACTCGGCCGACCGCCGCGAATACCAGCTAATTGCTCCTTAAAATGTTTTATTGCCTCAGCGATTTTAAGTTCTAAATTTTTCAAAATGTCCATGCAATGTAAATTACTTTTTCGTTCCTATAATAATTTTATTACCCTCCAGATTAATTGTGGAAATTTTCCTGTCGGTAAAGCCGGGGTCAAAAATTTGCCAGCTCAAACCGTAATCTCGGCTCTTATAGATTTTACCATTGGAAGCCGCAAAAATCTCTCCCGGATTTTCTTTTAGAGCAAGGGTTGAAATCTTTGGCGCCTCGGCTGGCAAAGATTTAAAAACTTGCCAAGTTTCACCGCTATTTGAAGATTTAATAAGTCCGTAGTCGGTAGCCGCATAAATCGAGGAGTTACCCAAGGAAGCCACCAGAAAATCATTAATTTTATTAGCCCCCCGATAATCGTCCAAAAATTTTATCCTCTCAAAAGATTGACCGTTATTCCTGCTTACCCAAAATCCGCCTGATTTGAGAGTCAAATAAATCAATCCTCCGTTATGCCGACTAATTTTCAAATCAGTAATCGCCGAATTTAAAGTTGTCAAAAGACGAATTTCACCTTTTTCCAAGGAATAAAGGAGCAGTCGGCCATTGGATAAGCCCAAATAAAGATTATTGCCATTAACGGCAATATCATAAACCGCTTCATCTTCAATTTCATAAATTTTTTCCAGAGAAAAAAATTTATCCTGACTTTTATAAACTATTCCCTTGTTGTTTTGAAAGATAGAAATATAAGATTGGCCGTTGGCAAATAATATTTTATAAACTGTGGCGTTGGAAGTGATGTTTTTTTCCAAATCCGAAAAATTGTACCAGTTTAAACCGCCATCGCGGCTGATAAACAAACCGTAATTCGAGCCGGCAAAAATTAATTCCGGATTGTCGGGAGAAATTTTGATGTCAAAAATATCAATTGATTTATTAAAATGGATTTTCGCTTTTTGGAAATTTTCTTTGTTGTCGTCATAGAAAATACCGATAATTTCTTTTTGTTCCTTTAAACCGCTGTTGAAATTTAAGAGAGCGGAACCCAAAAATTTACTGCCGGTAAATTCGGATAATAATGGGGTGCTGAATAAAAAATAAAGCAATCCGCCCCAAATTAATATGATGACTACAAAGCCAAATCCTTTTTCTTCTTTTTCCATATCCCTACTTTGATATTGATGAAATTAAAGCTTTTAATTGCAGCTTTTTATTAACATTAAACTGTTTCATTAAAACCAAACGGTTTAATGCTTCTTTTAACTGCTCGGAATTTTTTATCGAGTCTTTGCGAAGATCGTTAATTAAAGATTTTAAAAAATCGTCAATTTGATTATTTTCAATAATTTTTTCGATGGATTCAGCCAAACCAGCCTTAATCGGCGCAATTTTGTTTACATTGGGACGGGAAAAATAAATTTTTTGAAGTCTTGAAATTAAAGCCGGAAATAAATTATCCTCAACATTGCTAATAAAGATAATTAAAGCCGATTCCGGCGGCTCTTCGACTATTTTTAGGGCCGCGTTTTGGGCTTCAGGAGTTAAGCTTTCCGCCTCTTTGATAATGGCTACTCTCCGGATGGAATTCGTTGCTTTTTGCCAGAGAAAATATTTTAAAGACCGAATACTGTCAATACCAATTGTTCTTTGGACGTCCGGCGAGATAATTAAAGTTTCTCTCAACAGCACAACGGGTTCTTCAAAAATTCCGTTTTCCAAAAAATTAGCCAGGGACTGGGCAAAAAGAAATTTTTCCTGGTAACCCTCATCATCCCCGCCAAAAAAAAGATAAGCGTGGGAGAGCATATCATTTTCTATTAATTTCTTGAAGTCCTCCTGAATTTTTTGATAATTTAGCATACAATTTAGGGTGGTTTTAATTTTCAATTTTTAATTTCTAATTTTCAATAAATTTTCAATTACTAAATTTTTAAATTTTTGAAATTGGGACATTAAAAAATTGATTGGAAATTGAAAATTGTAAATTAAAAATTTACCGTTTATTCAGCAGCGTTCTCTTATAAACATCCAAATGCGTAAGTATCAATCCTGCTCCCTTAGCCACGCAGAAAAGCGGCTCTTCAGCCACATAGACATTAACTCCTAAAACTTCCTTAAAGAAATCAGCTAAGTTGGCCAATTGCGCTCCTCCACCCGAAAGAATCATTCCTTTTTCCATTATGTCAGCCACTAATTCGGGCGGTGTTTCATTAAAAACGCTTTGAATGGCTGAGGCAATATCCACAAGATAGGGATTCAGGGCTTCAGCCACTTCGTTGGAATTAATTGTTAAAGTTCTCGGCAAGCCGGAAGTTAAATCCCTTCCTCTGACTGAAAAATCTAATTTATGTCTGGTCACAAGAGCGGAGCCGATTTCGATTTTAATTGTTTCAGCCGTCTGTTCACCAATGGAAAGGGAATATTTTTTTTTGATATAGTCCATAATCGCCTGGTCAAATTTATTGCCGGCCACTCTTAAAGACGCCCAAGAAACAATACCTCCCAGAGCCACGACCGCCACCTCTGCGGTGCCGCCGCCGATATTAATAATCATATTTCCGAAAGAGGAATTAATGGGAATGTCCGCGCCTAAGGCTGCTAAAATCGGCTCCCTGACAACGTGAGCTTCTTTGGCGCCAGCTTCTTTAGCCGCGTTAATTACTGCCCGACGTTCGGTCTGGGTAATGCCAGCCGGCACGGAAATTACCACATCTGGTTTAAAAATACCGAAATAACCGCAGGCCTTGCTGATAAAATATTTCAGCATTGCCTTGGTAATATAATAATCAGCGATTACCCCGTCTCGGAGCGGTTTATAAGGAACAATGTCGGCCGGCGTCCGACCCACCATTTCTTTGGCTTCTTTGCCAACGGCCAAGACCATATTATCGGGTAAGCTCAAAGCAACTATGGTCGGTTCGTTAATAACAAATCCGCGTCCAGGCACAAAGATGATAGTGTTGGTGGTTCCAAGATCTATTCCTATTTTTCTGGTAAACATTTTAGATAGAATTTAGCATTTAGGATTTAGGAAAAAATTTTTAAATTCCCTAAATCCTATATTCTGTATTCTAAATTCTTTTAATATCTGCTCCCAATTCTCTTAACCTTTCATCTAATTTTGCGTATCCTCTGTCAATCTGATAGATATTGTCTATTTCAGTTTTGCCGTAAGCCAACAGGCTAGCGATTATTAGGGCCGCTCCTGCCCGCAAATCAGGACTAACCAGTTTTCGGCCGTAAAGTTTGGTTGGTCCGTTAACTACCACTCGATGCGGGTCAGCCATAATAATATTGGCTCCCATTTGAGTCAGTATATCGGTAAAGAGCAGACGTCTGTCATAAATCGTTTCATGAATCAAACTTGAACCATGGGCCTGGGTCATCAGCACCGTATAAGGAGACTGCAGATCGGTGGTAAACCCCGGATATTCATGAGTGGCGGCATCGCAGCTCAATATTTTTTTTGACGGCAAAATCTTGATACTATTTTTAGTTAATATATAATTTGCTCCTATCTTGTCAAATAATGTCCAGAGCGCTTCTAAATGGTTTGGGTTGCAATTTTTTATTAAAACCTCGCCGCTGTTTGACGCCGCTGCCAAGATGGCGAAAGTTCCGGCCTCAATTCTATCGGGAATGATTTTGTATTCTCCGCCTCTCAATCTTTTAATGCCTTTAATTTTAATGGTCGGTGTTCCTGCCCCGGTTATCTTTGCCCCGCAACCGTTAAGATATTCTACCAAACTGACGATTTCCGGCTCCATAGCGCAGTTTTTTAGGGTTGTCTCGCCTTGAGCCAGACAGGCGGTAGTTATTAAACTTTCGCTGGCGGTGACGCTGATTTTTGAGAAAAAAATATTGGCACCTTTTAATTTTTTAGCAGTCAGTTCGTAATAATTATCTTTTATTTTTACTTTGGCGCCCATCCTCTGAAAAGCATCCAGGAATAAATCAATGGGCCGGATTCCAGCGCCAATCACGCAGCCGCCGGGGTGAGGAAAAATCACTTTTCCGAAAGCAACTAACATTGGCCCGACAAACATAACGGAAGCCCGAAATTTATTTACTAAATCCGCCGGCAATTCAAATCCTTTTTGGTTTTTAAATTTGATATCAAAAACGCCTTTATTTACTTTTTTAACCTCGTGACCAAGACCAACAAGTATTTCCTGAGCCCTGAAAACATCTTCAATTTCCGGAACATTGAAAACCCTGATTGTTTCTTTGGTTAAAAGCGCCACCGGGAAAATTTTAAGAGCCGCATTTTTAGAACCGGAAACCTCAATTTCCCCTTTTAGGGGCTTTCTCCCTTGAATAATGAATTTTGCCATTGATTAAATGATATCCGCTTTGGTTGAAAATTTCAAGGGAAAAAGATACAATACGGCTATAATGACCATTAGAACTCGTCGCTTTATATTTTATAGCTTCTTGTTTTTATTCGTTGTCAGCGGTCTTTGGGTTATTTTTTATTCTCAAGGATGGCGGCTCAATACAGAGAATTGCCGATTTAACGATTTGTTTAATTGTTCGGTTAAGCTTCGGAAAACCGGTGCAGTTTTTATTGAAACGAAACCGAAAGGAGTGGTGATAAAAATAGACAACAAAATTTTCCAGGACAAATCAGGATTAATTCAAAGCGGCACCCTGATTACCAAACTCTCGCCAAAAAATTATAAAATTAAAATTGAAAAAGACGGTTATTTATCTTGGACGAAAAACCTTCGGGTTGAATCGGGTTTGGTAACCGAGATTCCTAAAATAATTTTGCTTCCTGAAAAAATCGAGAAAAAAATCGTATCCACTCCTAAGCCCGTTGATAATTTCTGGATAAACTCTCAACAAAAAATTGTCTTTAAAAATAACGGAACTCTTTATTATCTTCAGGATTCCTCGCCTAATATAAAATTAAGGGGCGATAAGTTTGTCCAGTGGAGCGAAGACGGCAATAAAATAATCCTTCAAAATTTAAAAAATCAAAACTATTATCTTTATGAGCTTGGCAATCTTTCAAAAACCCTTAATATCAGTGCAGTTTTAAACAATCTCCAAAAAACAAGCGTTTCAGAAATCGCTTTTCATCCCCTTGAATCAAACAGATTAATTGTTGAAAATAAAAATGGTTTATATCTTTTAGATTTAAATCGCCTTAAATTAGAAGGCGTTAAAGAGCTGGTTCTTGCCTGGACAATCAAAAATCCCACTATCTATTATGTTAGCCAGACCCCTAAATCTCTATTGTTGACTGATTTTAATTTAATTTCAAAAACATCGGATACTCTTGCCGATCTGCCCGATAATTTAACCGCGATTTCCGAGATTTCCGCTTCCGGCAATAAAGTAGCTTTTTTGACCAAGGACGGCGGCCTTTATCTTTTTAATCGCCAGGACAAAAGCCTTAAACAAATCGCTCACTCGGCTGAAAAATTTATTTTTTCTCCGGATAACAAAAAAATCGCCTTTTGGGATAAAAACGGGAAAATAAACATTTATTTTTTGGAGGATTATCAAAGGGGTCTTCATAAAAAAGCCGGCGAGATAATCAGTTTAAATTTTTATTTAAAAGAAAAGGGTTCGGTGGTTAAAAATATTTTCTGGTATAAAGATTCCGGCCACTTGTTGGTGGAATATATTGATACCAATGGAAAGCAAAAAGTTGACTTTATTGAGGTTGACAATAAATCACCAATAAATAAATATGTCCTTGTTGAAGGGATTTCTAATTCCTATTACGAACCGAGTTCAAATCGTCTTTATTTCACTCAAGAGAATAATCTTTATTTTGTTGAGTTTTGATTTTGGGGGGATTTAGCCTCATAGATTCAAAAAAAACTTTGGCGCTCTAACCGGTTAGAGCTTTCACTATTCATAAATTAAGTTTTTCGGGTTGCTATGACGCGTCATAGCGCTCAATAAGGCAGATAAATCGTCCCGTACTTAGTGCGGACGGCTCTGCCGCGGGGTTTTCTTCTCCTTGAAATAGGACCGACGCTATACACTTTCTTTTTTCGTTCTGTCTTACTTCTTTCGCGATAACTCCGATAACTATTTTCCTTCAAAGCTCTTTTTATACTGCTAATTGTTTGCGGCGAAAGCCATAATTCTTCAGCAATCTGTCTATACCTTTTCCCCGAGTGTATGCCATCCATTACAGCGGCACGCCTAACTAAGTGGCGGCGCTCATAGGAGGTGACTAACAATTTCAAGAGATTAGTGGATTTTAATATCTTATGCCAGCAAGCATCTTCCCATTCTTTGCGAGAAGAATAGCGATTAATTGGCGGCAGAGTAAAGTTTTTATTTCTATCTTTATTTTTATCCATCCAATGAGAAATTTACCATAAAATTCAGGATGCTGCTACATTGCTATGACGCGTCATAGCGCTATACTATAGCATAACAGTAGGGGTTTTGAATCAATAATGAGCAAATAGTTTACTTAGTTGCGTTATATATGGCGGCAATTTCAGCGGCGGATAAAGCGCGATTGTAGATGCGGACTTCGTCGATGAGAGCATCAACACATCTAGTTATTACTTCTGGGTATCCGCCAATTCGTGTCACATTGGAAGGAGATATTGGACCTGTGCCTGCATATGACCCGACGAATGAATCATCAAAGTATAGTGAAGGAACTCCACTCGCATCTATCACCATAACCACGTGATGCCAGCCTGTGCCGAAATCTTTTCCAATATCAATCCACCTTAAAATGAGATTCTTTGTTAATATAAAATTTACAGATAATTAAGAATGCCAGCCCGCCCAAAAGGTCAAAAAATAAATCTGACATTGTATCGGCTACTCCCTGCTGGGCCGCCGCAAAATATCCCTTTGAAGAAATTAAGACATCGTAGCCAAATTCAAAAAACTCCCACAAGACGCCGATTAAAATCACAAAACCAAGAGTCATTATTCCAACGATTAAATAATTGGGTAATTTAATAAATTTTGGATTTTGTTTTCGAAGAATCCAAAGAAATACCATGGCCAGCCAAAAGCCGCCAAGAAAATGCATCGGCATATCAAGCCAAGTAAAAATCCAGTACCAAGAATTAATGATGGCAAGGATGTGGATAAAAAGAATAAAAATTAGAAAACCGAGGATAAATTTTGGAGAAACCAAGTTATGACTATGACTATTGATCTTTGACTATTGACAACTTTAAACTGTCAAAAGTCATTGTCAAAAGTCATTATAAAGAACATCACCTCTTCTTCCACTGCGGCGCTCTTCGCGCTTTTTTCAGGCCGTATTTTTTACGCTCCACCGCTCGTGAATCGCGAGTCAGATGGCCGAAACGGCGCAGTCGTTTTTTAAAATCAGGATTAAATTTTGTTAAGGCACGACTAATTCCAAGAGCAATCGCCTCAGCTTGAGCGCTGATGCCACCTCCCTTCACCTTTATCACCCCTCCCAATTTATCCGAAATCTTCATTTTTTCCAAAGGAGAAAACACTTTATCTTGAAGACGTTTGATTGGAAAATACTTCTGAAAATCTTGATTATTGACTTCTAAGCCGGTTTTTTTGGTGTAAAGCCTGACTCTGGCCACGGCTGTTTTCCGACGGCCAACCGCCTCAAAATAACGCTCTTTTGGAGCGGCTGCTGTTGTCTTAACTTCTTTAATTTTCTTCGCTTTGGGCATCTTTTCTGTTTCTTGCCCCGTAGGAAGCTTACTTTCCTTCGGGGTTTTAATTTTGGAGGTTTTTTTCATCGCTTCGCTAAATCGATGCCAATATACGAATGGATACTAATGATACGAATCATTAGTATCATTAGCATGAATTAGTATATTAGCATCGCGTTTATTCTATAATTAACTTTTTTATTCTTTTAATTCTTAATTTATTTTTCGGCAACATTCCCATCACAGTCCGACGTAAAACTTCGGCCGGACCTTTTTTGTCCCAAATCTGTTCCAGCGTCCGTTCTTTAAGATGACCGATCTGGGTAGTGTGCCGATAATATTTTTTTTGTTTTAATTTTTTACCGGTGATTTTTATCTTGTCAACATTTTTGACAATCACTCCATCCTCGCCCTGAATTCGCGGTTCATAATGAGGATTTTTCTTGCCTTGCAAAATTACGGCTATTTCACTAGCCAACCGTCCGAGAGATTTATTTGTGGCGTCAATTGTGTATTGCAATTTAGGATTATTCTTATCTTTACTTTTTTCCTTCAATAATCATTTGTTCAATGCTTTTCGGCACTTCTTCGTAATGGTCAAATTCCATGGTAAAAGTTCCCCGACCCTGGGTCATTGAACGCAACTTCGTGGCGTAGCCGAACATTTCGGCCAGCGGCACTTTGGCATCAATCACTTTAACATTAAGCCGGTCAACAATTGATTCAATCCGACCGCGTTTGGCATTGAGGTCGCCGGTCACATCTCCTAAAAATTCTATCGGGGTAATGACCTGAATTTTCATTGACGGTTCCAGAATTACCGGCTTGGCTCTTCTGGCTGCTTCGTGCAAAGCCATGGCGCCGGCAATCTTAAAAGCTATTTCTGAAGAATCAACTTCGTGAAAAGACCCGTCATAAAGCGTTGCCTCAATATCAATGATAGGATAGCCAGCCAAAATCCCCTTAGTTAGAGCCTCTTTTACGCCTTTTTCTACGGCTGGAATAAATTCTTGGGGAATAACACCACCCCTTATCGCATTAACGAAAATAAAACCTTTTCCCCTCTCCAATGGCTTGGCCTTTAACCAAACATGGCCATATTGACCCCGGCCGCCGGATTGCCGAATATATTTACCCTCAGCCTCGGCTTCGCCGTTTATCGTTTCTTTATAGGCAACTTGGGGCCGGCCGATATTTGCCTCAACGCCAAATTCCCTTTTTGTCCGGTCAATGATGATTTCCAAATGAAGTTCTCCCATACCCGAAATAATCGTCTCGCCCGTATCCGGGTCGCCGGAAATTCTGAAAGTCGGGTCTTCTTCGGCCAGACGATGCATAGCCATACCCAATTTTTCCTGGTCAGCCTTGGTCTTAGGTTCAATTCTAACAGAAATAACCGGTTCAGGGAAAATGATTTTTTCCAAAATAATCGGGTTATTGGGGTCGCATAAAGTATCGCCGGTGGAAGTGTTTTTCAGTCCGACAATGGCGCCCAAATCGCCGGTGTACATTTCTTCCACTTCCTCACGATGATTGGCGTGCATTCTGACGATTCGGCCGATTCGTTCCTGATTGCCTGTCGTTGAGTTTAGAATATAAGTGCCGCGAACAAGACTGCCGCTGTAGACCCGGAAATAAGTTAAATTGCCCACATAAGGGTCGGTGGCGATTTTAAAAGCCAAAGCGCTGAACAATTCATTATCGTTTGGCTGACGAATGATTTCTTCTTCGGTTTTGGGATGAATGCCGGAAATCGGCTTAATTGATATTAAATCAAGGGGCGAAGGCAAATAATCTAAAACCGCGTCAAGCATCAATTGAATTCCTTTATTTTTCAGAGCTGAACCACAAAACACGGGAATTAATTCGTTGTTGACGGTGGCTTTTCTGAGGGCTTGACGAAGGTTATCCTCATCAATGTTATGTTCCTCTAAATATTTTTCCATTAATTTATCATCGGTCTCAGCAATCTTTTCTATTAAAATTGCTCTTTCTTTCTCGGCTTTTTCTTTTGAAGATTCCGGAATTTCTTTTTCAATGATTTTTTCGCCGTGTTCGCCTTCAAAATAATAGGCCTTCATCGTGAGCAAATCAACCACTCCTTCAAAATTTGATTCCAAACCAATTGGTATTTGTAAAGCAACCGCGTTAGGATTAAGTTTTTCCTGAATTGAACGGAAGGAATTTTCAAAACTGGCGCCCAAACGGTCTAATTTATTGATAAAACAAATTCTAGGCACTTTAAATTTATCAGCCTGATGCCAGACCGTCTCTGACTGGGGCTCAACGCCAGCCACACCGTCAAAAACAACAACCGCACCGTCCAATACCCGGAGCGACCGCTGGACTTCAACCGTAAAATCAATGTGGCCTGGCGTGTCGATGATATTTATGCGGTGCTCATGACCTTGACGGATTTTTTGTTTTGCAGAGTCGTCTGAAGCCATTTTTAAAAGATAACTGGGAGTCCAGAAGCAAGTGGTGGCGGCGGCCGTAATCGTAATCCCCCGCTCTTTTTCCTGCTCCATCCAGTCCATGATCGCCTGACCTTCGTGAACCTCGCCGATGCGATGGGAAATGCCGGTATAAAAAAGAATCCGTTCGCTAACGGTCGTTTTTCCGGCGTCGATATGGGCAATTATTCCTATATCTCTATATTTCTCAAGTGGGTATTGACGCATAGAATAATTTTTAATTTCTAATTTTCAATTTTCATTAAATGACTAAATTTTCAATTTTTAAACACGACGTAAACAAGTTTGAAAATTATTTTATTGAAAATTCAATGAAAATTGTAAATTGATAATTGAAAATTGTAATTTACCTCGCAAAATGCGCAAACGCTCTGTTTGCCTCTGCCATTCTATGGATATTCTGCTTTTTCTTGATGGCCACTCCTTCATTTTTTGAGGCAGCGATTATTTCCTCGGCCAGTTTTTGAGCTATCGGCTTGCCTTTTCTTGTCCGCGCCGCATCAATAATCCAATGACAAGCCAAAAAGAATCTTCTTTCCGGCCTGACTTCGCGCGGCACCTGATAGTTGGCGCCGCCAACGCGCTTGGAAACAACTTCTAAAAGCGGCGAAGCATTTTCAATCGCCTTCTCAAAGACCGTCAATGGTTCTTGTTGAATTTCTTTCTGAATGTTATCAAAGGCTTTATAAAACAATCTTTCGGCCACTGATTTTTTGCCTCTTTCCATTAAATAATTAATAAACCGCGAAACCGCGATATTCTGATATTGCACGTCGGGCTGATAATTTTTTTTGTATTTACGTTTCTTACGCATATTTATTTCGGTCTTTTTACTCCATATTTGCTTCTTTCTTGTTTTCGGCCCTCGGTTCCGGTCGTATCCAAAATTCCCCGGACAATGTGATATTTCACACCCGGCAAATCTTTGACCCGGCCGCCCCTGACCAAAACAATGGAGTGTTCCTGAAGTTGGTGTCCGATACCCGGAATGTAAGCAGTAACTTCCATGCCGTTGGTTAAACGCACTCGGGCAACTTTTCTCAGGGCCGAATTCGGTTTTTTCGGGGTGGTGGTGAAAACCTTTAAACAAACGCCTCGTTTTAAAGGCGAGCTAGAATAAACCGGCCAGTTTTTTAAAGGATTGAAATAGAAACTCAAAGCCGGCGCTTTTGTCTTTTTCTTGGCGCTTTTTCGTCCTTTCTTAATTAATTGACGGATTGTAGGCATAATCCTTCGCTTCGCTCGGTCAAAATCAAAAATTAAATATAAAATATCAAAAATAAAAAACCGAGCAGAGGCTTATAAATAATAACAAGATTAACGATTAATTGTCAATCTTAGAAGCTAAATCCCTGGCCGGTAATCAGTTGGAAAAGAAATCCGGCCAAAGGCGAGAGAACAAAAAACGCCAAAAACAAAGCGAGAAAAATTCCAATGAAACCGAACCGGGCTATCGCATAAGCGCTGCGAGGAAATAAATCCATCAAAACTTTTGAGCCGTCAAGCGGCGGAAAAGGAATTAAATTGAATAAAGCCAGGAAAATATTGATATAAACAATCAAAGCCACGGCCGTTAAAAAGAATTGGGAAAAGATAGCGCCAAAAATACCGGTGAAAGCAAACCGCAGGAAAATCCCCAAAATCACGGCAATGATTAAGTTAGCTGAGGGACCGGCAATGCCGACTTTTAAAGAGCCGTATTTCTGGTCTTTTAAATTATAGGGGTTGTAAGGCACTGGCTTTGCCCAGCCAAGAAATATCCCCGCCGGAGAAAGCAAAAGAAAAAGAGGAATAATTACCGTGCCCATTAAATCTATATGAGCTAGGGGATTTAAGGTCAGTCGACCAGCATCTTTAGCTGTGGAGTCGCCGAGTTTGTAAGCAATAAATCCGTGAGCGTATTCGTGAAAAGTCGCGGAGAGAACAATCACAATATATAAAAATAATTTTGTAGAAATTACATCCATAGGGTTGCCAGTTAATAATTTATAATATATAATCTATTGGTATGAAAAAATGCGCTATCTGCGGCAAGGGTTCTATTATGAGAGCCGGTAGAAAAAAGCTTCGTGGTAAGTATAACCCAACCCCGAAAAAAAGAAAATATCCGAATTTACAATGGACTCGCTTACCTGACGGTAAACGCGTTTTGGCCTGCGCCCAGTGCATTAAGACCTTAACTAAGATTGAAAAATCGCGATAACTTGTTTTTAGGAATTATATCTTTCGGGTAAATCTCAATTTAATTTAATAACGGGTCGTAGTATAATGGTAGTACGCGAGGCTGGGGGTCTTGCAGTCCGGGTTCGATTCCCGGCGGCCCGACAAATTTAAAAAGGGAGAATCATAGCCTCCCTTTTTTATGCAGAAAATTTTCTCCCCTTGACCCCTCCATTTTTTGCCCGTCTGCCGGACGGAAAGAATTTTCGCAAGTGTGTTGTTATGCAGGATTTTCCACAACCCAAAAACCCGATCACAGGATCGGGTTTTTGCACTATTTAATCGCAGAAATTAATTTATCGCAACTTCCCTAAATTCTTGCGCCGCGCTCTCTGAATCAAAGAGTAGATTGCGTATCCGGCAAGCGCAAGGATTGCTACAACAACCAATAAGCCGACCATAACGCTATCAGTGCCGAGTGTTACGGCACTGCCAATCGCGGCCAAGAAAGTCGGTTGCGATGCGGTTATCGGTTCTTGCCCGACTGGTGCTTCTTCTCCTAAAACAGCCCCTTCTTCAGTCGGTTCTGGCGCAGGAGTCGTTTGGGTCGTTGGAGTTTTCGGAGTTGTTGGAGTCGTGGCCGGCGCCGATATTACTACCGCAGTTTGAACCGTTGCGCTGCCAATAACATTCTGGTTGTTTGCGTCAAGCGCGAACGAGTTGCTATTCAGAGCAATCGTTCCATTGCCGCTTTTCTTTGCGAGAAATGAGACCGTTCCGAAAGTGGTTGCTGAAGATATGCCTCCCGGATAACCAGCGGTTTTTATGAATACTCCATTCGTGTTATCGGTGAGGTCATAGCCGGGTTGAGCAAGCGGCATCCAGCTCGGCGCAAAAGTGAATGACTTCACTTCAAGAAGAGCGGCGGGATAATGAAGTTCGGTTTTTGCGGTATAATTTTTCACTCCTTGCGGGTTTACCCCGATCGTAAGAGTAAAGGTTTGCCCTTGGCGCACGCTCACATTGACCGGCGTAAACGATACATTGGTCGCGGCAAGCGCCGGCGCGGCAATAGCCATTGCCCCGAACGCTCCCAGTAAAATTGTAAGTAAATATTTTTTCATAGTAATTAGAGTGTCCAGTTAATCATCAGCAAGTTGAAGTCAAATACATCAACCTTGCCGTCTCCGTTGAAATCGGCAACATTATTCGCTGTGGTTTTGCCCCAGTTAACCATTAAAGTGTTGAAATCAAGGACATCTATTTTCCCGTCTTTATTGGCGTCAACTTTCTGGGCCGCGGCGCTCAATGGTGTTGTGGGGGTAGATGGAGTGGTTACTCCGCCACTACTGCCAGTGTTTTCACTCGGTGTTGGGGATAGTGTCGTTGTAGTTGGCAATGATGCCGGTACGGTCAAATTAAGATTAGTAGATTCGCCATTTGTGAATGTTTTTGTTTCGTTTGCTTTAATGCCGTCAACATAGAATTCAATTGTTTCTCCAGACAATGTGCTATTATTATCCTCAACCTTAAATAAGGGGTCATAACCATACTTTCCATTTTTTGTAACAGTGCTTTCTGTACTTACTATGCTCACACCGTTGATGACTTTTGCTTCTACCAATAATCCGTCCGGCGCCGGCCCGTTAGTAAAACTAACTATACCATAAAACTGATGCGGCATAGCCGGCACTGCCAAAGCAACAGCCGGTAATATCAAGACAATCCCTACTACTGTTACTATAGCTAAATTTTTTGCCGATAATTTCATAGATTATTTTATCCTAAACAATAACACAGATTGGAAATATCGTCAACCCAAATCTGTGTTATTTATTTAGTATTGGAAATTTCCGTTTCCAAAACTGTATTTCTTGGCGTTATTCATGTATATCCAATACCCTTCGCCCGGTGTCATGGTAAGTTTAGGCGTCAACGGCTGAAGCGTATTCGGAGTGAATGTAATAATATCATTTCCTTCGCCGCTCCAAGCTCCAGCAAGTTTTGAAAGCGCGTTCTCTATCGGCGCTGTTGTTTTGCCCGGCAACTGATAATAGCCGATCATATTCCATCCTTCCGCTAATTGGACTTGCGGTAATTGGTTAGATGGCTGTCCTCCCGATGGAACCAATTGTTCATACAAGGTTCCGCTGCCGACAAGCACGCCACCCGCATTCATTTCTATCCAATATCCCCTTCCTGCTTCTAAAGAAGTAAAGTTAGTGTCACTCGGTACTGATAGATCCGTATTATAAACTAACCACTTTGCATTAGGAGCATCGTATGTCCAGATTCTATTTACTTTTCCAGAAACAGTCGCGAGTGTATTAGGAATACTTCTCCAGGTTGTCGGCGTCACCGGCAATGAAATCAAATTCCAGCCGCTTATTAGAT
>Ga0210004_1001181_pt1 | contig 15481 bp, 18 predicted proteins | sample CryGey13umfilter_FD_185450 | JGI IMG/M metagenome (GOLD analysis project Ga0210004, IMG submission 185450) | Groundwater microbial communities from aquifer in Utah, USA - Crystal Geyser 4/8/14 3 um filter (SPAdes) (version 3) | ecosystem: Environmental > Aquatic > Deep subsurface > Groundwater...
ATTTACTTACAATTTTAATGGATTATTCAGGCGGTTATAAATTGATGCGAAAAAGATTGATGGGTATGGAAATTCCTCGGCCAGAGAGAGTGGATTATCAAAAATTAAAAGAGCAAACCCTAAGGACGACTTTATCTCGACTCAAAAAGCGCGGTTTGGTAAAAAATGAAACTGTCATCTGGATAATTACTAAAAAAGGAAAGAAATATCTCAAAAATAAATTAATTTCAAAAATTCCCCATTTCAAGCACTTTAAAATTAAAAGCGAGAAAAGAAATATGGTGATTGTTTTTGATATTCCAGAATTGAGGCGAAAACAGAGAAATTGGCTGAGGGCAGAACTGGTAGCTTTGGATTTTATTCCTTTGCAAAAAAGCGTTTGGCTCGGTCCGGCGCCGTTACCCAAAGAATTTATTAAATATTTAAGCGAGACCAATCTTTTACAGTATCTAAAATTCTTTAAGGCCGCGGAAGAGGATATAATTTAGTAGTTTAATTATCAAACTGCTAAATTATTAAAAACCCAAGGTTTATAAGAGTTTTTTAGGATTATATGAGCTTATATACACTTATGACGATCGTCATAAGTGTATATAATGAAATAATTGATAATTTAGATAGGTCTGTTATTATTTTAATAAACAATTTAAACTTAATAAACAATTTAAACTCATGAAAATTCCTATTAGTGTTATTATTTTAACTTATAACGAGGAATTAAACAGAAGTAGTAACGGAAAAATTTATAAAAGTTAAATGTCTAAAATTTTGCGGATGCTTAAAATTACCCCTGGAACCAATTACTTTCGTGGGAACAAGAGCTACAAACAGGATGAAGATGACGTTTATTCTCCAGATGTAATTTCCGAAGATTCTCTATTGGTTCCCCATTGAATATCTCAAGTAAATTTTGAGAATTCACATCGCCTATAATTAATTTTCTTTCATCTCCATCGTCGCAACAAGGCGCCACTCGTCCATCATAATAAATATAAACACTTCCCCAGAGCTGCTTGCACGGCGAGCGCCAAATATTTTTTTATGCATTTTTCCCAAAATACCTATATTTTCAATGGATTGACTGCCGACTCTATCCCATAAGTCGGCAGTTATAATTGCGTCTACTCCTTTCTGTTTTTGCCAAAATTTTACAAAATCCCTCATATCTTTTTTATTTAAATGCAATTTTACCGTAGAAATCGAAACGTATAAATCATGTCTGCGAAATATTTCCTTCAAGGATAAAAAGTCAATTACATTTTTATATGTAACATCTCTTTTTAACCCAACCATTACGGCCTCATATACCTTCGTCTTATATCCACAAATGGAAAAGTTAATATTTTTTAACCCTCCTAATTCAAATAAAATCCTTGCCTTTGATTTATCAAGCAAAGAACCATTAGTAAAAAATCCATAATTCATATTATACTTTCTTAGAAAATGTATCCTTTCAAACAAAAACGGGTCCATAAGCGGTTCGCCATATACGCTTAGTCCCACATCTTTTATGCTAAGCGAACGGCAATCTTTGATTATTTTTTTGAACAAATCCATGCTCATTACTCCCATTAACTGTTTGTAAGCATGGGCGCACATAATGCATCTGGCATTACAATTCAAAATTGTTTCTATAGAAATGCCATTATTACCATGCGGATATTTCAAGGCATAATTTTGCGCAGCTTTTAACGCATAAGGTTTATAAAACCTATTTCTACGTAAATTTAAAACAATAGTTTTAAACAAATCCATCAATCGCGGCCTTCGTAAAGCGTATTTTGTTAATTGTTTTTTAATCTGCATTTTATTTATTAATTTAACTTATTTTTAGTTTTTTTATCAATCTTGCCCTCATTATACAATTTTTTAGGTTTTTAAGATATAATTTAAAGGATGAAATCATCAATTAGTGTTATTATTTTAACTTATAACGAGGAAATTAATATTGAAAATTGCCTTAGAAGCGTCGCTGACTGGGCGAACGAAGTCATCATTGTTGATTCTTTCAGCACGGACAAAACTTTGGAGATTGCCAGGAAATACACCAATAAAATAGCCCAGCGGACTTTTGTTAATCAGGCCCAGCAGTTTAATTGGGCCCTGGAAAATTTAGATATTAAAAGCGACTGGATTTTGCGCTTGGACGCTGATGAATATCTTACCCAGGAACTTAAAAACGAAATCCGCGTCAATCCGCTTCTAAACAATCAAGATCCGCGTCAATCCGCTTCTCTAGTAAATGGTTTTTACATTAAGCGCCGGGTTTATTTTATGGGGAGATGGATTCGCCACGGCGGTTATTATCCGACTTGGATTTTGAGATTGTTTAGAAAAGGAAAAGCCCGGTCGGAATTGCGAGCGATGGATGAACATATTGTTTTATCAGAGGGAAAAGCAGAGAAATTAAAAAATGATTTTATTGACGATAATAAAAAAGGATTAGAAGATTGGATAAATAAGCATAATAATTATTCATCGCGCGAGGCAGCAGATGTACTCTCCGGGAATTATGGCCGGGGCAAAAAGAAATTTTATTACTGGTTGCCTCTTTTCTGCCGGGCATTTCTTTATTTTATTTATCGTTATTTTTTCCGTCTTGGCTTTTTAGACGGAAAAGAAGGCTTAATCTTTCACTTTTTACAGGGATTTTGGTATAGGTTTTTAGTGGACGCAAAACTTTTTGAAATAAAAAGGGTAGGCATTGAGAAATCGATTAAAGTTTAGTATTATTTAAAACAATGGATTATAAAAGCTTTATTGAAAATAAAACAATTTTGGTCACCGGCGGCACTGGTTCTTTTGGCAATGCGGTGGTTGATAAATTATTGCAATACAATCCTAAAAAAATTATCATTTTTAGCCGCGATGAGAAAAAACAGTTTGATATGGGGAACAAATATAGTGATGACCGATTAAGATTTATCATCGGCGATGTTAGGGAGAAGGACACTATTTTTCACGCAATGAATGGCGTTGACTATATTTTTCACGCAGCTGCCTTGAAGCAAGTTCCTAATTGTGAATTTTTTCCCTGGGAAGCGATTAAAACAAATTGCTTTGGCGCTTATAATGTTATTGATGCAGCGATTGAAAACGACGTAGAAAGATTAGTAGTTTTAAGCACTGACAAGGCAGTTTATCCGATTAATGTAATGGGAATGACTAAGGCCTTAATGGAAAGAATAATGATTGCGATGTCCCGGGAGAAGAGAGAAAAAACTGTTTTATGCGGGACTCGTTACGGCAATGTAATGTATACTCGCGGCTCAGTCATTCCTTATTTTGTGGATTTAATAAAAGCCGGAAAGTCATTAACCGTCACTGATAAAAACATGACTAGGTTTATGATGCCTTTGGCTCATTCGGTTGATTTGGTCTTATATGCTTTAACTCAGGGAAAAGATGGTGAAATTTATATTAGAAAAGCTCCGGCAGCCACGATTGGCGATTTAGCCGAGATTTTAGTGGAAATTTTTAATTACGACAAAGGCATTCAGGAAATCGGCATTCGGCCAGGCGAAAAAATACATGAAACCTTGATTTCCAGCGAGGAAACAGTTCGTACCGAGGACTGCGGCGATTACTACAAGATAATTCCCGAGGTTCCGGGAATGGATTATCGCCAATATTATTTTAAGGGCCAAAGAAATAATCATTTACCAAAAGATGGCTATACCTCGGCCAATACTAAAAGATTGTCTAAAGATGAACTCAAAGAACTACTCCTTTTACTTGACGAAATAAAAAAAGAACTTTCATGAAAATTGGCATAACTGGCTCTCAAGGCTTTATTGGAAAACATTTAGTTGAGGTCCTAAAAAATAAAAAGAACTTAAAATTATTTTATTGTGATTTGCCGGATTGTAATCTTTTAAACCCGGATTCTTTAAAAAATTTTGTTAAAAACAAAAATATAATGATTCATTTGGCAGCTGTTAATCGGGGAACCGATATTGAAGTGATTGCTGGCACAGTGGCGGCTACCTCTAATTTGCTTTCGGCAATGGAAAAATGCAAAAGCCGGGCGAAATTGATTTTTTTATCTTCAATTCAAGCCGAAACAGATACAATTTATGGTCAGAGCAAAAAACTGGCGGAAATTATGTTAAAAGATTTCTCGGCGCGAACCAAAACGCCAGTAACAATTTTTAGGGCAACGAATGTTTTTGGCGAGAATTGTCGGCCGTTTTACAATTCGGTGGTCGCCACCTTTTGTTATCAAATCGCTAATGGCAAAAAATTAACGGTCAAAAACGGCAATAAAAAGATTAACTTTATTTATATCAAAGATTTAATTAAATTGATTGTTAAAGAAATTTTTACCAAGCATAGAAAGTTGTTTTATTTCAAAAGAGTTGTGTCCGACAATCGGCTATCAGTTTCAAAATTAGCCAAGTTAATAAAATCATTTAAAAATTTGAAAACCGAAAGAAGTTTAAAGTCAAAACTTTATAAAAATTTGTATAAAACTTATTTGTTTTATCAACATTAATCAGCAAAGGTCCGCATAAATCAATGTCTGTTATGAATGAAAAATTAGAAGTTAAACAAGACCAAAGGGGAAAACTGATTGAAATTTTTAAAATTTCCGGAGTTGGTCAGGTTTTTTATTCAAGCACAAAGCCGGGGGCTATTCGAGGCAATCATTATCACACAAGAAAAATTGAAAAATTCTGCGTTATTGAGGGAAAGGCTAAAATCAGGTTAAGAAATAGGGAAACCAATGAAATTAAGGAACATATTGTTTCAGGAGATAATCCGGAAATTGTTGAAATGAAACCCAATTGGACGCATAATATAGAAAACATCGGCGAGAAAGAAATGAAGTTGTTGGCTTGGGTAAATGAAGTTTTTAATCCCGAGGACTCGGATACCTACGAAGAACAGGTTTAAAATAATTTAAATTTATGAAGCAGGAAAAACACAACAAACTGAAGGTAATGACCATTTTCGGCACCAGGCCGGAGATTATTCGTTTGTCGCGACTTTTTGCCAAATTAGACCAGTATGTTAATCACATTATGATTCATACAGGCCAGAGCTATGATTATGAGATGGACAAGATTTTCTTTGAGAATCTTAAAATCCGCCAACCCGATTATTTTTTGGAAGTGAAATCAGAAACTTTAGGAGGTCAGATTGCAAAAATTATAGAGAAAAGCGAGGAAGTTTTAAAAAAAGAAATGCCGGATGCAGTTTTGATTTTGGGCGACACTAATAGCTCCTTGGCCGCGATAGTTGCCAAAAGAATGAAAATTCCGATATTTCATATGGAAGCTGGTAACCGTTGTTTTGATGAAAATGTGCCGGAAGAAATCAACAGAAGAATCATTGACCATATCAGCAACATTAATTTGCCTTACAGTGAAAATGCCCGGCTTTATTTAATTCAAGAAGGTATTTATCCGGGCACGATTTACGTTACTGGCTCGCCAATGGCTGAAATCTGGGAATTTTACAAAAAAGACATTGAGCAATCGCAAATTTTAAAAGAGTTAAATTTAGAAAAAAACAAATATTTTTTGGCCAGTATTCATCGGGAAGAAAACGTGGAAAGTAAAGAATTGCTGACAAAATTAATTGACGCTTTAAACGCGGTGGCTGAAACCTATCAGATGCCGATTATAATGAGCACTCATCCAAGAACCCGTGCCCGTCTTGAAGAATATAGACTTAAAGCCCATGAATTAATCAATTTTCATAAACCATTGGGCTATTTTGACTATAACAATCTTCAATTAAACGCTTTTTGCGTTTTATCGGACAGCGGCACGATTCAGGAAGAATCTTCAATTATGGGTTTTCCGGCGATTCAAATAAGGGAAAGTTCCGAACGCCCCGAAGCATTTGATGAAGGAGTTTTGATTTTATCAGGGATGGACAAAGACATAATTTTACAGGCGATTGATATTACAACCAAACAAGTGGCGGCCAGCGAAAAATTCAATGTGCCGAAAAATTATCAGGACACAAATGTCTCAAGCAAAGTTTTACGTCTAATTGTCGGTCTTGCGAAAATCGTCAAAAAACGCCGCACTCTTTTAAGTTAATTTATTAAAATGAAAATCTTAATTGTGGCTGACGTTTATCCGCCAGAAGTTTCTTCAGCTGCCAATTTGATGCAGGAATTGGCCCAAGGTCTTAAAAAAAGAGGCCATCAGATAACGGTGGTCACTTCTTACCCCAGATATTATCTCACTGAGGCGTTTAAAGAAAAGAAATTTCAAATTTTTTCTGACGAAGAAGGCATTAATGTTATAAGAATTAAAGTTTTGCCGCACCATAAAGTTAATTTCATCATCAGGGGCATTTCGCAGTTAACGTTGCCTTTTTTGTTTTTCGCCAAAATCAAGAAATTTATAAAAGAAATTGAAGCGGTGATTGTTTATAGTCCGCCCTTGCCATTGGCTCTGGTTGGTGGAATGATAAAGCGACACTACGGAGTAAAATTTATTTTAAATATTCAGGATATTTTTCCCCAGAATGCCATTGACCTCGGAATTTTAAAAGGCTGGAAGCATAAGCCGGCTATCTGGATTTTTGAAGCGATTGAAAAAAAGGTTTATAAAGATGCTGATAAAATAACTTTTCATTCAGAAGGTGGGAAAAAATTTCTCATTAAGAAAAAAAATATTCTGCCAGAAAAAATTATTACTCTTCATAATTGGATAGATATTACGCCCTATCAAAATTTAACAAAGAATATTTCATTTAGAAAACAATACGGACTTGAAGGAAAATTTATTTTTCTTTTTGCCGGTATTATGGGTCCGGCCCAAGGATTGGAATTTTTAGTAGAGGTTGCTAGTCAAATTATTGACTTAAAGGATGTAATTTTTCTTTTGGTAGGCGATGGAACGGAAAAAGAAAAGATTGAAAATAAGATAAAAGAATATGGCCTAAAGAATATAATAATTAAACCCCTTGTTCCCAAAGAGGATTATCCTTATTTAGTAAAAGACGCTAATGTGGGATTGGTTTGTTTAAGTTTTAATAATAAAACGCCTTTTTTGCCAGGAAAGTTTTTAGGTTATATGGCGGCCGCTAAACCAATATTGGTATTTTTAAACAAAGAAAGTGATGGATTTACTCTAATACAAGAAGCGGGTTGTGGTTATGCGGTACGGTCTGATAATGTAGAGGGAGCAGCCCAACTTGTTAGAAAAATGTATGTTGAAAGAGATAGTTTATCGCAATTCGGCAAAAATGGATTTATTTACGCTAAACAAAATTTTAGCCTTGATGTCTGTTTAAAGAAAATCGAAAAACTTTTAGATTAAAATTGTGTTTTTATTTTTTTTGAACAATTCTTTAATTTCATTAACGGTATTTTCTTTAAGCAAATACAGTATGCCAAGATAAATTCCGGCCGAGATTATCAGATTTACAATTACATTTATCTCAAATTTATTTAAAGCAAAGCTAAAGATTCCCATAACAATTACCGCGGCGATTATTTTTGGGAGATGCCGCAAGGTATAAAAATTGTTTATTTTTTTTGCTAATCGCCAATTTAAGCTGTGATAAATTAAATTGGCAGAAACAGTAGCAGTCGCCGCGCCAACTATTCCAAAAGGAGGGATCAAGAACGCGTTAAATATTACATTGCAGAGCGCTCCAATGGCCGTATTCGGAGCTAATTTTTTTTGCTTATCATAAGCCAAGATATAATTGCCGATAAGGGTCGCGGGGAATATCAAAAGAACTGTAAAAATTAGTATTTGAAAAGCCGAAACAGAAGGCGAATATTCGCCGCCAAATAGAAAATCAATGATACTTCTGCCCAAAATCACCCCCCCGGTTGCCAATGGTATGGCAATAAGAAAGACCGTAGCCATTCCCCGCTCCATTAGCGACTTCGCTTTTTCATTATTTTGCTGTCCAACAAAGCGGGAAAGAACCGGAAAAAAACTAGAGGCAAGTATCATCGGCAAGAGATAGAGGAGCTGAACAACTCTTTGGCCGACTGAATAATAACCGACTTCAGCGGCGCTTCTAAAATAGCCGAGCATCAATATATCGATTTGCAGCATAAACACGCCTATTATACTAATGATGGCGATCGGCCAAGCGGTCTTAAGAATTCTGGGCACCAATTCCTTTTTAAAGAAGGCGAATACTTTTTTAAATTGCTCCTTGAGGATAATCACCCCCAATAAAGTTCCGGCGCCGGCGCTGAGGACATAGGTTATTGTTAAGGTTTTGGCAGAAGCGGAAAAATATAAAATTATGAAACCAAAAACCGTAATCGTTACATTGGTGGCGGCTATTACCAAGGCCTCTAATTCCATTTTTTCTTTTCCCCGAAAGAAAGCCGTTGTCAGTCCTCTTAGGCCGTCAAAGCATATAAGAAGCGCGGCGAATGGAAGAATTGCCTTGGCCGCTTCTATTCGCGAAAAATAAGGGGCAACGAAGATTACTAAAATTGCGGTAAATACCAAGAGGGCAATTTTAATCCAGAAAGTGGAGGCAAAATAATAAGGGGCCTCATCAGGTTTTTTTGCGACTTCTCTGGTAAGAAGCGGGGTTACGCCAATGTCAGAGAATAACGTAAAAAAACCTGCCAATGCCATAACATAGGAGAAAACTCCGTATTCAGCCGCTCCCAAAACTCGGGCGGCGTAAATTATAATGAACGCCCGAAATACCCGGCTTCCCAATTCACCGGCGCTCAGCCAGAAAACGTTTTTAGCCACTGTTTGGCGCACGGTGCGATTTTCAAAAAGCAACTCTTTTAATCTATTAACCATTGAAATTATTTATTTGAAATAAATAGAAGTCTTATTGTTTTTATCAATATCAACACGTCCAAAATCAAGGAGCGGTTTTTGATGTAATAAATATCGTACTGGAGTTTTTCCCTTGCTTCTTCCAAGGAAGCGCTGGGCTTGTAATTTAATTGAGCCCAGCCAGTCAGCCCGGGTTTAATAATATGGCGAATTTCATAATAAGGGAGCTGTTTGTAAAGTTCAGCTAATTCCCGGCGCTCGGCCCGCGGCCCGATAAAAGAGATATCACCCTTTAAAATATTATATAATTGCGGGATTTCGTCTAAGTGGGTATAGCGAAGAAATCTGCCTAAAAGCGTAAGACGTTTATCATTTTTCAACGTCCAGAGCGGCCCTTGGTCAACTCGCATTGTTCCGAATTTATAGAGAGTGAAAAACTTATTTTTAGCCCCCACCCTTTCTTGTTTATAAATGACTGGTCCTTGGCGCGCGCTTAGCTTGGTTAAAATAGCAATAATAAGAATAAGCGGCAGAAGAATAATGAGGAGAAATAGCGACAAACCGATATCAATGATTTTCTTAATAGCATCATATAAGTGGCGCCGGGTAGTGATTTTTTCAATAAACCAACTTTCTTCCAGTTCTTCAAGTGGCACTTTTTGGAAAATCATTTCATAAAAAGTGGCAAAATCCATTACGGCGATTTTTGACGATAGCAGTTGGTAAATAATTTTAATAATTTCCGGGTCTTTTTTAAGGTGGGTTTGAATGACAATAGTATTGATTTTATTTTTGGCAATAATTTGGTCAATGTCATTTTCCGATTTTTGGCTGGTTACGTCATAGCCAATTTGGGGATTGTTTTTAAGGTAATTTATAACCTCGTTAATAATCGGCGAATCGCCGATTATCAAGAGGCGGTCTTTTAAGCCGCTGGAAATATAAATTTTAACTAAAATAATTCGCCAGCCGAGGTCTAAAATTCCAAAAATCAGGCTAAAAATCGTCAGATTGGTTTTGGGCGTCAGTTTGAAAAATGAAGGAAAAAGATAAAAAAGAATAACAGAGATAACAATATTGATGATAATTGTTAGAATAAAAACCTGAACCGTTGCCAAGTTAATTCTTAAGCGCTTCTCTTTATAAAGGTCGGCTAAATAAAAAGTTACTACCCAGATTACAAAAATTAACGAAAATGGTTTAAGGTGAGCATAAAATGATTCTCCAAAATAATTTGGTCCGTAGCGAAAAATCAAGGTCAGTATTAGTGCTCCATATAAAATCAAAATATCTCCCAAAAGAATTATTATTTTTTTAGTATTTGTCATAAATTAAATAATAAATTAAAAATTAAAAAGTGGGATTTCTTACAGATATAATATAATTTTTACAGATAATAGCAGACAACAAGTTATGCTGTCGAGACTATCGCTATACCCGAGTATAGCGCCATGCTTTTATTTTAAATGTAGCAGTCATTACATCGACAAGAAACGCCAGCCGCCCTTGCCGGTGAAAGTTGGATATTTCGGTCGTTTATTGCTTCTCTCGTCTGAAATTGGTGTAAATTTTAATTTTGAGGACGCCCCTTTTGGTTTTGTATTTCTTTTTAACCCATTTTTAACAAAGCTAATTGTTCTTGGACTGACCCAAATAATTTCTCCTATTTTGCGATAACTTAGTTTTTTGTTTAGAAAATAAACAATAGCAAGTCTTTTTTCTAAAATTTCTATTTCATTTGAAGTAAAAAATTTATTAGTTACTCCTTTTATTTCTTGAGTAGATTTTGCTTTTTTAATCTCTTCTAAAAACTCTTTCCAAATTAAATCCTTTATAGTTTTATCTATTAAACCCAAGTTTTTTCTTTTCATAGTTTTTGGTTAATTTCGAGTGCTATACGATCATATAGCATTAAATAAGGATGTGTAAAATTATTTCGCGCTATATTTTGCGTTATATTTCGCGTTTTGTTTCGCTTAATTTCGCTTCTATGTTTTGTTCAATCTTTTATTTAACCCCTCTTGTTTGGCGTTATTTTAGTGTTTTTAATATTTCTCATCGCTATACTTGGTTATAGCGTTTTGACAGTATAGCAAATTATAAAGATTTTTGAAATATAAAATTAGCGATTTTCTCAAAAACTTTCTCTAAAATTTCTAAATCGTGTTTACTAATTTTCTTTAGGACTATTTCGCTTGCTTTGCGTTGCGAAATCACGCGTCTCTGTTTTTCTGCGTAGTTCTGAGTATCCTTCTGCGTGTTTCTGCGTCTTATGCCGATTCGCAGTCGCCAGAAATTTTTAGTGCCGAGTGATTTTATAATTGAATCTATGCCTCGATGACCAGCCGAACCACGACCAAAAGAAACCTTATATTTTCCCAATTCAATATCGGAATCATCGTGAACAATCAAAATTTCTTTCGGCTTAACGCCATGTTTTTTGAGTATTTTCGCGACGAATTTCCCAGATTCATTCATATAAACATCGGATTTCAGCAATTCTGAATTCTGAATTCTAAATTCTGAATTTGCTGGTTTTTTATCCATTAAATATTGAATGAATAAAAAACCAGCATTGTGGTAAGTTTTTTCATATTCCTTGCCGGGATTTCCCAGTCCGATAATCAATTTGACTTTCATAGATTTTAATTATAATATAAATTTGTAAATTCGCAATAAAATTAGATTATCCGCGTTTATCCGCGTAGATATCCGCGTTAATCCGCTTCTAAAAGCATGAAATCAATTCTTTATTCAATCTGGGAAACTTTTGAAATTATCTTGGTGGCGGTTATCACCGTGGTGATTATTCGCAATTTTTTGATTCAGCCGTTTTTGGTGAGCGGCGCCTCAATGGAACCAAGCTTTTCTTCTGGCGATTATTTATTGATTGACGAAATTACCTATCGTTTCCGCGAGCCGGAACGCGGAGAAGTAACAGTTTTTCATTATCCGGGCGATGAAGGCACTTATTATATTAAAAGGATTATCGGTTTGCCGGGCGAACAATTGACCATTACCGACGGCAAAATTATTATTTTTAACAAGGAACATCCCAAGGGTTTCAGTCCCGAAGAGAAATATTTACCCTTAGGACTCGGAACTTCCGGCAAAAAAGAGATTGTTTTGAAAGATAACGAGTATTTTGTTTTGGGCGATAACCGGAATTACAGTTTTGATTCCCGAAGCTGGGGCAATTTACAAAGAGCCGAGATTGTCGGATTGGTTCGTTTACGACTTTGGCCGTTTAACAAGGTGGTAGCCGTTGAGAAACCGGCGTATTAAATCAATTTACAATTTTCAATTATCAATTTTCATTGAATTTTCAATGAATGAATTTTCAAACTCGTTTATGTCGTGTTTAGAATTAGAAATTGAAAATTGAATTATTGATTGAAAATTGAAAATTAGAAATTGAAAATTTTGTAATTATGCCTAAGTCCTCCAAGCAAAAAAAAAGCATAAAAACAGAAAAAAAGGTAAAGATGCTGTTCCAGGGTTCCAAGGGAATGCACGACATTCTGCCGTCAGAGCAACCCTGGTGGGATAAATTAAGAAAGGTCAGCCAGGAAGTGGCTAATTTTTATAATTTTTCAAGAATTGATACGCCGATTTTGGAGCCAGTAGAAATTTTTGAAAGGGGAACCGGTATGACCACCGACATTGTGGAAAAAGAAATGTTTACGTTGAGAACAAAAGGCGGCGACCGCTTGGCGTTAAGACCGGAGAATACCCCGGGCATAGTCAGAGCATATTTAGAGCATGGCTTATCCCATCTGCCTCAACCGTTAAAACTTTATTATTTTGGGCCCTTTTTTCGCTACCAACAGCCGCAATTCGGCCGCTACCGGCAATTTAATCAAATCGGTTTTGAAATTTTGGGAGGCGAAGATGATCCCATTTATGATGCTCAGATAATTTTAATCAGCTTTCGTTTAATTGAAGAATTAAAAATTAAAAACCCGGTCGTTCAACTCAACAGTCTCGGTTGTAAAAATTGCCGCTCAATCTATCGCAGAAAATTACAGGATTATTACCGAAAATTGCCGGCTAAAATTTGTAAGGATTGCCGGCGACGGCTTTTGGTAAATCCTTTGCGACTTCTTGATTGTAAAAATGAAAATTGTGAAAAAGCAAAAGCCGGAGCACCAACAATGCTCGATTATCTTTGTCCGGCTTGCCGAAATTATTTTAGGGAAGTTTTGGAATATTTAGATGAACTCAACCTGCCTTATAATCTGAATTCTTATTTGGTCAGGGGACTTGATTATTACAATCGGACAGTTTTTGAAATATTTTCGGAAGGACAGAGTATTGCCTTGGCTGGCGGCGGTCGCTACGATTATTTAGGAGAAATGCTGGGAGGAAGGAAAAATGTTCTCCCTGCCACGGGCAGCAGTTTAGGGGCTGAGCGGCTCATTGAAATAATGAAGGCCCGAGACATAGGCGGTCTTCCTAAGATTAAAGCCAGGGCTTTTCTGGTTCAAATTGGAAAACCGGCCAAAAAAAGAGCCCTTGGTTTAATTGAAGATTTCCGCCGGGCCGGCGTCAAAGTCATTGAATCTTTAGGCAGGGAATCACTTAATTCGCAATTGAAAATAGCTGACAGAGAAGAGGTGGAAATAGCTTTGATTTTAGGACAGCGGGAAGTTTTTGAAGAGAATATTATTATCAGAGACATGAAAAGCGGAGTTCAGGAAACAGTGCCGCTGCTAAAAGTGGTGGAGGAGGTGAGGAAGAGGTTAAAATAGATATATCTATGATCGTTTGTTTTTTTTGTAAAATTATTAACAAAGAAGTTCCGGCGGAAATTATTTATGAAGACGAGAGTGTCATCGCTATTTTAGATATTCATCCCCGCAGCCCGGGCCACACAATGATTTTGCCGAAAATTCATGCGGAAAACATTTTGGATTTACCCGAAGAAAGAATCGAGCCTGTTTTTAAAGCTGTTAGAAAAGTCACTGAATTATTAAATAAGTCATTAAAACCTGATGGTTTTACAATAGGCATCAATCATGGTAAGGTTAGCGGTCAAACAATTGAACATCTTCATATCCATATTATGCCGAGATGGTTTAATGACGCTGGAGGGTCGGTTCATGATGTGGTAGATAATCCACCAAAACAAAATTTGATTGATATCAAAAATCAAATTTTGCAAACCATAAATCCCAAACTCTAAATTCTAAACAAATTCCAAATCTTCAAATTACAAATCATAAATACGTGTTTGGAAAATTGAAATTTAGAATTTGAAATTTGTTTAGGATTTCGGATTTAGAATTTAGGATTTTATTAAAACTATGGAAATCAAACGAAGAGAAGGAGAATCAATAAGCGCTTTTCTATACCGCTTTTCTAAAAAGGTTCAGCAAAGCGGAGTTTTGCGCGAGGCCAAAAAAAGAAAACATCGAAGACGGCCAATCTCCAAATATAAAAAGCGCCTGTCAGCCCTTCACCGCGAACAAAAGAAAAAAGAAACAGAGAAGATGAGGAAAATGGGAACATTGTAAAAATCAGCGAATAACGAATAAATTACGAATTTACGAATGAACGAATTAGTTTATTCGATTATTCGAACAAATTCGCTATTCGTTGATAGAGCGAAGCGATGCTTCATCAAAAAATCGTTGACGATTTAAAAGGGGCCATGAAAGCCGGCCAAGAATTTGAGGTTGGTGTTTTTAGATTTCTTCTGGCCAGCCTTCACAATAAAGAAATTGAGAAAAAGGGCAAGGGATTAGAGTCGACTTTATCCGACGACGAAGCAATTGAAGTTTTATCCCGAGAAGCCAAAAAGAGAAAAGAGGCAATCGAGGCCTATGAAAAAGGCAATCGGACGGATTTAGCCCAAAAAGAGACGAAAGAACTGGAGATTATAGAAAAATATTTGCCTGAACAACTGAGCGAAGAAGAAATTGAAAAGATTATTACCGCCGCGATTAAAAAAACCGGCGCTGTCACAGTAAAAGATTTTGGTAAAGTAATGGGAGAAGCAATGAAGGAATTAAAAGGCAAGGCTGACGCCTCGCTGGTGAGTAAAATAGTGAGAAAGCGAATAGAGAATAGCGACTAATAGTTATGATTAACAAAGTTATAGTTACCAGTTTAGAAAAAAAATTTAAGAAATTTGAGAAAAAAATTAAGCTCGCCGCTCAAAAAATACTTAGGATTTTGGGTAAAAATAATGTTTTGGTAGAAATTTATTTAATCAATAGTCAAAAAATGAGGTTTTTGAATAAAAAATTTCGGGGCAAAGACAAAACAACCACTGTTTTAAGTTTTGAAGAACCGCGAAATTTTATTTTACCGCCATCAAAATCTAAGAAAATCGGCGAGATTTACCTTAATTCCCAATTACCCAATTACTCAATTACTCAATTACTAACTCATGGCCTGCTTCATCTTTTGGGCTATAATCACCAGAAAAAAAATGATAGAATAAAGATGGAGAAAGCGGAGCAAAAATTACTCCTTAAAATTCGAAGCACGAAGCACGAAATTCGAAACAATATCTAAATTCTAATTTTCCAATGTTCCAAACTCGTGTTTAGAATTTGGAATTTTAATAATTTGAATTTGTTTCGGATTTCGAATTTAGGATTTCGGATTTTTATTGTATGTACCTTACTGCCTTAGATTTCGGTTCAAGCCAAATAAAAGTTTTGGTAGCGGAAGCAAAAAAGGATGGACAACTATCTTTATTAGGCGTGCTCAAAATACCCTCAGTCGGTCTCAGAAAAGGA
>Ga0210004_1001183_pt1 | contig 15456 bp, 13 predicted proteins | sample CryGey13umfilter_FD_185450 | JGI IMG/M metagenome (GOLD analysis project Ga0210004, IMG submission 185450) | Groundwater microbial communities from aquifer in Utah, USA - Crystal Geyser 4/8/14 3 um filter (SPAdes) (version 3) | ecosystem: Environmental > Aquatic > Deep subsurface > Groundwater...
GCTATGGACGGCGCTTTTGCCCCACCGAGCACAATGTCATCGTTTTGCATTCGCAACCTTTTATCCCGGATTTTCTCGAATAGTCCTGAAAATTATAGCATAGCGTGGTTGTTGGCGTTATAGAATGGCTCTCTGTCCGAGTAGCGCGGTCACCGACAAACGTCTGGTGCCATTCGTCTAGTCCTGCGATGGTTATCACTATGATAGCTGCAATAAACCAGCGTCGCTTATCATGAAACCCCATACCCCATAGAGCACCGACCAATGACAGACCTAATAGCCCATACATGGCAACATGCGCACCCTTGCGAATGAAAAAGTGGATGAAGTCAACTGGGTTTTTCCGGTTATCCGTTGGTTTTTGGCTGTAAGTAAACCGCACTTCGGGAAGCTTCCGCACTTCGCTGACCAGGGTTTTATGCTTGCGAATTTCAGATCGCAAATCCTGCACATGAAAAGTTTGGTTTGAGAAGTGGGCTATGGCCACTAGGCATAAAAAGACGAGGAGCCAGCGGAAGAGTGTATTAACCCGTATGTGTGTTTTTAATACGTCCATAGACTTAAATAATAGCACAAGCCGAATGGTCAAAAAACCAGCCCGTACAATTATTTGCTCTTCTGAATCTTCGCATGATTCTTTAGCTCTTCTATAAGCTGCTGAGTAGCCTGATATGATTTAAAGCTTTCGAGCACCTGCTTGATCTTTCCTCGCGCCTGGGCCAAGGATTCTTTCGGGAATTGGTTTTTGTTTTTCGCATAGTAAACCTTGGTCTCATCTTCGCTAACCCTTATATCGCTGGCTAGCTGCTTTTGAATAAAGTTCGTCACCATCAGGTTTCTTAAGGTATCCTTCAGCGAGTCCTTTGTTAGTTTTTGTTGTTGCCGGATTTGCGGTGGTATTACATCAAACATAGCACTCGCCTTTTTCTCTATATCGGATTCGTCAATCTTTGCACCTCTTCTTTTCGCCTCTTCAATCAAAAGCTTTTCGGTAATTAGAGAATCCACGATGCGATTCTCTATCTGTCCGGAGTTGGTTGCGCTTTTCTCACCTTTAAAAGACTCTGGGTATAGTTTCTTAGCGGTATCGATTCGTTTATTAACCTCATCTCTGTAGATATTCTTGCCGTTGACGATTACCGCTACCTTCTTGCCTGAACCACTCTCTTTGTTAGAAGCACTCTGGCACCCGATGAGAACGACGCCAAAAAGTATCAGGACAACGCACGTAAACGTAGCGATATGCCACGGGAACAATCCACGTGCGATCGAAAACCCTTCTATATATCGGGTCATTTAGATATCTCCATATAACTCACACCTTTTGGACTACATTTATAAGCTATGGTATATTCTTTCGCTTTTATCGATCGAAAATCCATAGCTTGTCCCCTACTTCACCACAAACCCAATCTGCATATACGTATCCAGACTCTTGGTCGAGTAGTAATCCTTAACATACACACTGAGCTTGTAGTTGCCTGGGACTGTCGGCGTCCAGAGGTATGTGTCAGAAGCTGAGTAGCCTTGGACCACCTTCCAGCTTACTCCATCGTTAACCCAGAACTGGTACAGGAGCTCTGCTCCGCCTGTTGCATCAGCGGTAACCGTAATGGGGATACCGACAGCTTGCGGGGATGCTTTGTCGGTCGTAAGTGAGTTTATAGTTATGGCCTTATCGTAGACAACGTAGCTTAGCTGCTTTAGGGCATCGACATAGTTAGCAGAATTCTTGTCTTTTACATAAACCGATATCTTATAAAATCCCCCCGCTGCAGGCCTCCAGATAAACTTGTTCGACATGGAGTAAGCTTGGGCGATCTGCCAGCCACTGCCATCGTTTATCCAGAACTGATACAGCAGCTGCGCTCCTCCAGTTGCGTCACAGGTAACCGTAATCGTGGTGTCTTTTACCTGTGGTGATGCAGGCGTTGCCGTCACCGAGTTTATAGTTGCTGGTGTGAACGGCGCGGTTATTTTATAACTTATCTGCTTATAGCCATCCACATAATTTGTGGAGGTCTTGTCTTTAACGTACACTGATATCCTATAATCGGCCGCAGTAATTGGTTTCCAGATAAAGATATTAGCTGTTGAATAGGGTTGGGCGATCTGCCAGCCACTGCCATCGTTTATCCAGAACTGATACAGCAGCTGCGCTCCTCCAGTTGCGTCACAGGTAACCGTAATCGTGGTGTCTTTTACCTGTGGTGATGGTTTATCCACTGTGAGGTTATTCACAACAACCGGCGGTGGTGCCTGCGTCGTGAAGTTAAAGCTGGAGCCGGCGGCAAGATCGTTTCCCGCAATATCCTTTACCGAAGCTTCCGGAATATCAACCGTGTAGGTGGTACTATAGCCAAGCCTCCCCACCGGGACTATGGTAAGCATTGCGCCTGAGATCAATGTTGTTGCAGCTACCGGCGTGCCGCTCGGGTCTTTTAGTGTGGTGACCCCAAATGCGGTGCTCGGCGTAATTGTCTCATCAAAAGAAATCGAGATTGCTTTGCTTACCGGCACCCCTGTTGCGTCGCGTGTTGGATCGCTTGAAATAATAACCGGAGCGATTGTGTCTACTTTAAACTCTTGGCTTTGCACGGTCTCAGTATTTCCTGCCATATCCACCGAATAGTACCAGAGAGTATTAGCCCCGGATAACGCAGTAAACTGGCTCGAATACACCAAGTAGTTTAGTGCTGAGTTCCACTTATAATATATGGTGCCTGTCTCGTTCGCCGTAAGCGTTATATTTGGAGCTACAGTAAACCAGCCTGTTGCACCAGATTCGGCTGGGTCGGATGTCAGCGATGTGACCGGCGGTGTAGCGTCCGGTATGGGCGCCGTTGAAAAACTAAACGCCTTGTCGCTTGCAAGGGGATTCCCAGATAAATCTTTTACCGAGCCCGCCGGAATCGACACGGTGTACGTAGTACTATACGATAAAGCGCTCGCCGGGGTAATGACAAGCATGTTTTTATTAATACTCTTTTGCGCTATTGCCGGATTGCCGCTCGCATCCTTTACGCTGATGCCGCTAAAGGCGGTGCCGGTATCAACGTCTTCGCTAAACGTAACCGTAATCTTGGTATCCGGGGCGACCTTGCTGGCGTTGTCGGAAGGAATCATACCGGTAACTACCGGCGCAGTTGTATCCTCGACCGTCGCAATGTCAAACGCATCAACGTTTATCTCGTTACCTGATGAGGCGGCATTCTTTGTACCTGTTACTTCGATCTTTATTTGATGCTTCCCAAGCGGGAGACCTGTTTTCTGGTAGAGCAGTCGTTGGTAATCCAGGGTTCCATACAGATCGGTATCCTGTTGGTATGTATCATCGATATATACCCTGGCGATACCAGCCGAGCTACTCTTATAGCCGACCCAGTATATACCACTTCCGTAGAATGGGTACGTGACCGATGCACCTGATGATGCGGAATAAGAGTATGCTCTTCCACTCGCATAATCCGAGCTCGCGGTGCTCCAGGTACCCGAGAAAATGGTATCAGTGTCGTCCTCTTCCTTGTTCTTGGTAAAGGTTTTTACCGCTCGTTCTGCATTTATGCGCCCGTAGCCGAAATAATCGTCCCTTCCTGCAGAGCCGAGATCGTCAGCTGTTTCAAATATTGTACGAGCTAGTTGGTTATTATTTCGATCGGGATAGCGTGAGAGAATCAGCGCGGCAAGTCCGGATACATGCGGAGTGGCCATCGATGTGCCCGCCATCCAGACATAGCTAGTATTGTTCGTGTTGTAGCAACTTATAATATTGTGCGATGCGGTACCATCATTATTGCCGCCCGGTGCCGCCACATCTATATTCCACCCGTAATTTGAGTATGACGCTCTCTGGTCATTGGTAGTACTAGCAGCAACACCGATAACATTCAGGTCGCCTGCGGGGTAAGAAACAGTATTGGCGCCATCGTTTCCAGCAGCCGCTATAACTAGACAGCCCTTGTTCTGCGCATACAGAATAGCATCGCTAAGCGTCGAGGATGTGCCCGCGCCACCCAGACTAAGGCTGATTATTTTCGCACCGTTGTCCGCTGCATATCTAATACCGTTCGATACTGATACATCAGTACCGCTCCCCTTCCTATTTAGCACCTTTACAGCTAGGATTTTAGCCCCCCAAGAAATACCCACAACACCTTTTCCGTTGTTTGCAGTTGCGGCAATTGTCCCGCTGACGTGGGTGCCATGTCCGTTATCATCTCTGGGATCAGCATCGTTATTGCTATAATCGTAACCCTTTATAACTTTGCCCGTTAGATCCTCATGATTATAATTGACGCCAGTATCGACTACTGCAACTGTTACGGTGTCGCCCGTAGTCGCATCCCATGCTTGTGGTGCTCTAATGTTTGTAAGTCCCCAGAGATTTCCGAGGTATGGATCATTTGGGATGGCCATGGCATGTCGCTCATGGTTGGGCTCGACATAGATAACACCGGGCAATCTCCTGTATATCGCCATAGCACTATCAAGAGCCAAACCCTTCGGTAACCGTACTTCATCCACCCTGGCGCCTTTGACCTCGCCAATTTTGAGCGTACCAACCCGCTTATGCGCATTTTCGATATCCAATTTGCTCGCAGATTGCGCGAATTTAACAAGAAGCTCGTTGGAAAGTACGGTACCCTGCACCTGGTCGCTGGCGAGTGTTTGTACCGGTATGTCGGGTGCATTCGGGGCCATGGCAAAGGACGTGAGGATTGGGGTTAAAAACATTGTCATAGAAACAAGCAAAAACTGTAAGATGTTGCGCTTTTTGATCATACAATCACCCTTTGATAAGCAGAAAACTAGCTTTAAACCTTGTGGATAATTTTAACATGGAACAGCGCATGCTTAAAGGTTTGGGGATTGCATTTGGAATATTTGAGCGTTTTTTAATATCCAGATTAACCACACGCTGAGCGAGAGGACCAAAAACCCGCATAAGTCCTTAACGACATAGATTGATCTACCGGTTCGTCCGGCAACAGATGTTCGTGCTTAACTAGCTCGGGCCGCAGATCCTGCTCAGCGAATGTCTGGTTTGAGAAATGGGCTATAGCAATAAGGCACGCTAACACTGCTACCCACCGAGGTCAATATTTTTTACTTGCCGCAACTTCCGCCACATCCTCGTTCACTAACAAAAATGAAGACAAACCCTACGCCAACTGTTTTATTTTTCTGCCTCAACGGAATCGCTCGCAAATGATTTGGCACGAACCGATATCAAACCGCGTGAAAGCATCTGCCGCGCGAGGTTCTTCACGGATGCATATTCATCAAGCTTGAGCAACTCGCACAGTGCTACCAATACAACAAGCGCAATACAAAAGTCGATCGCAAGTCGCAGACCAAGCATCAATGTGCCACTGCTTAAGAAACCTAATAAATACCTATCAGCAAACATCGCCGATCCCCCTGCTAGAAGCGATATCGATGCGACCTTGATGGTATAGGTGATTATATTTCCAAGAGCCAAACCAGGCACCTTACGGGTTAACAGATAGAATAGCATCACGACATTAAATGTAACCGCTAGAGAGTTGGCCAGCGCCAGGCCACCATGCTGCATCGGTTTTACCAATAGAATACTTAGGACGAGATTCAGAACAACGGTTACGGCGATTGTCTTAAGCGGTGTAACCGTATCATGTAGTGCGTAGAATCCTCGGGTGAGCACTGGAAATAAGCACTGCCCCACTAGCCCGACAGCAAAATATAGAAGGGCAAGTGCCGTCATAGATACGCCCCGCTCATCAAAAGCACCACGTGCAAACAACAGCGTGATTAGCGGATATCGCAGAGCAGCCAATACCATGCCAGCTGGTAACGCAACAAGTAAGACTATTTTTACAGCGCGGAGTAAGGTCCGATTAAAGCCCGAGAACTCCTCAGTGCTAGCATATTTGGAAAGAGTCGGGAGAATTGCGGTACCAAGGGCTAAAACGATTACGCCCTGGGGTAATGCGATAAGCCGAAAGGCGTAGTTAAGTGCTGAAATGCTTCCCACAGACAACCCCGATGCCATAATCCGATCGATAATCATGTATCCCTGTCCCAGTCCCGCGCTAATCATAAGCGGTACCATCAGGACAAATGCTTGTTTTACGCCTGGATGGCGAATATCAATCCGAGGCTGAAATCTAAACCCCACCCGACGCAGGTAGGGTACCTGGAATAGTATGGCCAACGCGTTGCCGATAAGCGTCCCGACTGCAACCATATAAACGCCGAATCTCGCGCCCACCAGGATAAATATTATTAAGAACACGTTGCTGATAATCGGGCCGATGGCTGGCGGGCCGAACTTGTTGTTTGCATTTAGCAGGCCGTAAAAAAGGCTTGCCAAACTAAGCAGGAGTATCCCCGGCAGCATTACCGCCATTAAACCTGCCGCCAACCTTGCTGTATCAGCATGCAAGCCCGGTGCGACTAACCATACCAATTGACGCGCTAGTGGTATACCTGCAAACGCAAGCACCAGCAACACGATACTCAGCAAAGTTGCAAACATCGAGAAGAGTTGCCATGCCTCCTCCCTTTTGCCTTCGGCTGTATAGGACGTAAAAATAGGCACGACAACGATGACCAGCGAGCCTCCAAGCACCGCAAACACAATGTTAGGTATGGTAATGGCGACAAGGTAGGCATCGGTTGATGAACTTGCCCCAAACACATAGGCCATAGCCATTTCACGCGCAAACCCTAATATTCTCGATAACATTGTAAAAGCCGCTATCATCACCGTGGCTCTAGCAATAGTTTTACCCGCACTCACAGCGAGAACCTATCCTTTAGCTCGCGAAGCAACTGTTCCATCAACTGCTCGCGATGGTAGTTTTGTTGTACGAATTCCCGGCCTTTACTGCCCAGCTCTTGCATTAATGCTGGATCGTCTAGTAGACTCGTGATTGCATTGGTGATAGCATCAGGATCTTCCGGCACCACCGTAAGGGCACATCCAACATCATTTAGAAATTCGGTTGCAAGACCCTTCCCCGCATAGATAAACGGCCTGCCTGTCGCCATATACTCAAAAAGCTTAGAGGGCAATCCCGTACTATTTAGAGTCGGTGTATCCTTAAGCTGGGCAAAAAGTATATCGCTCTTCTTATAGATTTCAAGTATTTTCTCTCTACTCAAATACCCTGTGAGGGAAATGTTGCGTAACTCCCCACTATTCACTCTATCTTCCAATGCCTGACGTTCAGGTCCATCGCCTACTAGGAGTAGATCGATTCCGGGAAGCCTGCTGGCAACATCTAGGAGAACATCAATGCCCTGGTTGTAGCCAAGTAATCCGACATACGCCACTACGGGGCGCCTCCCGTTTTGCGGTTCTTCAATACCTCCAAACATGTCCAGAAGTTCTTTGGATATCCCATTCGGAACCATCACGAGTTTCTTATCGTTAATATATTGCTGAGTAAGTGTTGCAGCAATTCCGGATGTAGCAGCGATCACAAGATCAGAGCGCCGCAAGACAAACCGCATATAGCGCTCAAGCAGGTCTATGATAATTCGTTTAATGGATGATGTTTTTACGGATTCTTTCGGATACTTCCAGGTAACGTCCCGAACATCCCACATAAACCTGGCTCCCTTTAATCTAGCAAGCATCCAGCCAACCGGTGCAAGAAACATACTCGGAGAAGAAACGATAATAGCATCCGCCGGTTCAGAAAAGGCTGCTGCTGCAAGTCGGATGGCCATCCTGTGCTCACTTATGCCACGCTTAATAAGCGACTCATTATGTGGTTTAAAATGCAATGTCCGCTTTATGCTATAGCTCCGTCCTGCATCAATCTTAGTCAGCGATAGAGCGCTGAATAAACCTGGCGTGGGATAGCTCGGTTTTAATGCGATAACTGTTATCTCATGTTCCCTTGCAAGAACATCTGCCATAACACCGATACGGTTGGCAGCTGCATTTGTTTCCGGTGGGAAAAACTGCGTTAGCATCGTAATCTTTGACATCATTTATCTCCGTATAATTAGATAGCGCTTGCACACATACCAATTAAGTTCTAAACTTGTTTCTCAAACCAAATCACACCATACCGTGCATGAAATCGAGACGCCGGCAAGAGCCGAAATATGCCGCGATCGATTGCAAATAAACAGCGTAACATAAATAATCTGGTAGACCTCGGCATAATCAGATTAAAAGGAATAAATACCATGGAGATCAGATGTAGCGGTATAAAATCAACTTTAAAATAGCGATTGGCATTAACGATATCTTGTCTCACAATGGGATGCTCGTCCTTGGTGCGTAACTTAGGTGTGAACATCCTGAAAAGATTTATAAAAATGTTATGACCCAAAGGCTCGGCAAATACGGCTCTACCGGTCGGCTTTAAAACCCGGTGTATTTCTTTTAAGGTTTTTTCGATATCCAAATGATGTAAAATGGCGGTTCCTAAAACTATATCAAAACTTTTGTCCTGCATGGGGATGTGCTCTGCATCACAGCAAACGTGCTCGACGTTCTTCAAATCCTCGTTTTTAGCGAGCATAGCAGCAAGCTTTATACGCTCACTCGATATATCGATACCTACAACCTTGGCTGCCCCTTTTATTGCAAGTAACCTTGAAAGATATCCTTCGCCACATCCAAGATCAAGAACTGTTTTGTCGCGGATATCTCCGGCTGCTTTGAACAGTTCTTCCCAGCATGTGTACCCATCGAGAAGCCTCCCTACTAAACGCCTGCGCGCTGTATAACCCTTGTTGTTGTCAAAAAATTCTCTTTCGCTTTCCTTCTTCCTGTCTGATAGTTTAGTGCAAGAAGGATTCCCTGCTGATAAAAGCTGCCTATGATGATCTTCCATAACTCACTCAATCCCTTCATATGAAAAGCCTATCCCGCCGGCACATGATTCTTTAAAAAGTCGTGCAAGCATAGCTGCTACGGTTTCAATCGAAAACTCATCTTTAATTCGTTGGCAGCCCATTAAAGACAAGGTGGCATAATAGTCTTTATTGCCTATTAACTCTTGGAGCGCATGTGCAAGCGCCTGTGCATCTTTTTGCGGCACTAAAATCCCAGCCCCACCATGCAATAATTCTGGTATGCCACCTGTGGCTGTCGCCACTACAGGAATACCAACGCTCATGGCCTCGATCAAGAATACAGGAATGCCTTCCTCCTCTCCTGAAGCCGTCTTAACGCTGGGAAGAGTAGCGATATCCCATACTCCATTCTCCATCCTTGCAATAAGCTCTTGGTGTGAAAGCGACCCTATAAAGTTAACCCTTTCTGCAATCGCTAGGTTTTTGGCAAGAGCTGCCATTTCACTGCGAAGTGGGCCATCACCCGCTAAATCGCAGATTATTTCATGTCCCCAATCATGTAACAACTTAATAGCTTCCAATAGAAAAATATGGCCCTTTTTTTCAACAAAGTTGGCGGCCATTAAAACACGGTTCGACTTAGGCGCCTCATGATAAACTGATGCGGCTAACGGTACTCCCATATGGATGACGATTGGGCGCCATCCCGGCAGCCCAGCAATCTCAACTATCTCATCCGCACCGCGTTCGTTGATGGCTCTAATAAAACGCGCCTTTTTTGCCTTTAGTGATAAGAGGTTATTCTCTGCAATATCCCAACGATGTGCTGTAATGCTCCAGGGTATGCCTGCGATTTCGGCGGCGATCATTGCAAGCGTCGAAGGGGTTGAGGCCCAATGCGTGTGAATATGTTCAGCACCCCATGCTTGAGCGATCGATCCTAACCATAACCCTTTCATGTATACGGCAAGGTTCTTAAATAGAATATTTCTGGAGCGGCTCTTTGCAATCCAAAAAAGCGGAGCTAATGACGCAAGCGGCTTTCTCGCAATACTTGATAGCGCCGCTACCACGATCCTTATTGATACCAATGGCTGAGTGCATGTATATCTCTCAAGAGTACGAGTATCCTCATGCAGTATCGGCCCATCAGGATACATCGGCACGATCAATATATCATGACCCTGCCGGAGCAGTTCCTTGACCTCAGGTATTATAAATGTTTCCCGGGTGCCATAAGGCATGGTTGAGGTCACATAGATGATCTTTATCGCAACACCACCTCCGGTGGGTCCATTAATTTCTGGCAGGTTTTAACTGCTATTGCTCTAGACCTATTCCAGGTTGAAGCCGCTTGAGACTCGAATATCGACCTCATATTCCCTATATCACCTGCATACTTAGGAAACGTCATTTCAAGCGCCTTGAATTGCTCAATATGCAACTGGTGATAGAACGGGCTAGCTATGGTACCGGCAGCATCATAGTAAGACCAGTACCCTGCATTGTAGGTGGACAACCTATGCAATAGCGCAGAGAGGGTTTCATCGAGTGCATTTGCTGCTATATCACTATTTCCAGCAATAGCAAAATCATAGAGACCAAATAATGCAAATATCCACCCATTAAGAATCGCCTCATGCTTTTTCAATGGAAGCTCTTCAAGTATACGCCCATCGGGAACAATGCGGCTTGTACCACCTTCATCAACAGGTTTTATAAGTAATTCCAGAGCCCTGTTAGCAGCATCAAGATAGCGCTGATCAGATGTTAGACTAAATGCTCTGATAAGTACTGAGATACCCTCACCCTGGCTCATTGCCGAGTAGGGAGATAAGCTGTTGAATTCAAGTTGTGCCCATACCGGCCATCCGCCTTGCTCATCCTGCGAATCAAGGCCCCACTCGGCATACCGTAAGAATATATCTCGATCGTTTTCGCACTTCACTGGATCCTCAAGCCACCGGTCCCAGTGCCCAAAAGCTTTTTGGAAAATTGTCGTGGCAAAATAAAGGGGTTTAGTATCAGGACCGCTGCTTAGCGGAATTCCCTGCTCATCCACCTTTCCTTCCCATGCAACCTTCGCTGTTAGGTCATTAAAATAACCCCGTAGCTCGCTTGGGATAAAAAGCCTCCCTATATGCTGACTCTGGTGCCAATAACTCGCGCCAAAAAGCATTCGGCTCCAGCGATGGCCCAATTGCCATAATCTCTTTACGTAGTGCGCTCCCATGTAGCACCTCTAGAGCAATCGTATAGTCATATAATTTTAGGCTTAATCAACGCCTGAAAACGTATTGTAAAGATGCAGATGCTTCCCGGCAACGCTTTCCCATGAATAGTGTTCCCGGCAAAACTCAGCAGCATATCGGCCCATTTGAGATAACTGTCCAGAACCCATCTGGATTACCTGCAGAAGCGCATCCTTCACAGCAGGAACCGTAGGCTCACTAATCACAATGCCTGTTTTACCTGGCATAATAAGCTCCGCAATACCACCGACCGCTGTTGCGACAATTGGACGTCCGTTTGAGAGACCTAATAAAGCAACGCCGCTTTGGGAAAAAAAATCGGTATACGGTAAAAGGAAAATATGCGATTGGCGAATAACATCCAGAACTTCATCGTCTTTGATATAGTGCTCGATCACTGTAATGCCATCAGGCGCCCTGCCTATCAACTCCTTGCATGTCTGCCAGTAATTAATCTCAGAAGCATAGGTAGACCCCGCAATAAGCAAGCGAATAGGATAACTCTCACCACGTAGCTGTTGAACCGCCTGAATCGCTAAATGCATACCTTTGTTCTGGCGTAATTTACCGAATGCAAGTGCAGTAATTTCAGTGTCTTGATCAGGAAAAGCAATCGGCGCGTCAGAAATGCTAAATTCACCGTGCGGAATTATAGATATTCTTTCATTAGGTATCCCAAACTCAGCATGCAAAATCTCTTTTGCATGCTGGTGATGAACAACAAGGGCATTGGCAAGATGGTACATTGCCCAAATAGCCGACCATTCAAGAAAACGTAGAATCTTAGGTAGCAACCAATGGTGAGGTCTCACATCGTGCACGGTTAGCACAATCTTCAGACCACTAAGCCTTAACCCAAGCAGCATTAGAACCGCCGTGAAATGGAGCCCGGGGAAGTTAATGTGAATCATCCGCGCACCTCTAGCTTTTAGCTTCCGCGCTATTTTAATACTTGCTGATGCTTGCTTACCAAAAACAGTGAACTTACCTAGCTTTCCTCTAGCTTCTTCCAGAGACGGGTTCTCAGGATAAACACTTACTCCAGTACCGTTGAGGTGTTCAATATAGTCAAAATCCTTCGGACAAATAAAATCTACATTGAATCCCTTGTTAGAGAGAGCTTGAACTAGGTTGTATACATATAAAGCCGCTCCTGAAGTACTTACCAAGGTTAAATGAATTATCCGTTCTTGCTCTTTCATGACAAACTAATCCGTTTCCTGTTTACACGTTCTTAATGTTGCTGATAGGGCTACGACCAGCGCTGCCCAGCTATATGTCAGGTAATCAACAATACCGTTAGCATAGCCAAACAAACCTGGTTGCTCGAAGATACTTCTGACCGCAATAGCGCATAAGATAAACGGTGCAAGCAGTGCCATCCTAGCTTCGACTTGAGATAGAAAAGACGAATTTTTATAGAGATATAAACTTTGGCGTAACAAAAACCATATTAATCCAAGGCCAGCGGCAAAGCCTGTCAAGCCTTTCTCAGCCAGTAAGGTAAGAAATGCGTTGTGGAATGCACCCGTATCGATGGATAGCAGTGATTGCTGCTGATAAAAATCCCCCAGTGTTAGGTATTTATCTAAATCGACCGACCATGAGTATGCACCCCAACCAAAAATAGGTCTCGCTATGAATTTTTGTAGGGCTGCCAGCCATAAGTCAGGCCGTCCTGTCAGCACGTTATTGAATTCACTAGGATCTAGCAATGGTTGCCAGTAATCCCTTAAGTAATAACCAGCTAAAGCAAGGATGCCCACCACTAACAGAGGGACAATAACCTTTGCCGATTGTGATTTTCGATGCTGCCGAACATACTGAAAGAGCAAACCAATTAGTAAAAGCCCGCCTAAGGTAGTCCTCGACCCCGATATAAATAAAGTGATACATAAGATAACTGCAATCGCTAATGTGATTTTACGATATTTAACCAGAACGGGAATTGCTATTAAAAAGGCGAGAACCGCAGCCCAGGAGAGCGGATTGACCGATATACCATAATCAACTAACAATGCGAATTTAAAAGTGCGTATTGCTTGAAGATCGAGACTCGGGAGTCCCATCTCTTTTACAGAGATAAACAGAATCAGCAATATAAAGCCAATAGTTAAAAGAGGCATTGTATACATTAGTACAAGCTCACTCTGCTTGCTCCTTCTTAGTAAAACAGCAAGGGCAAAAGCAAAGACAACAAGCACTGCTTGTCTCCATATATCAACCATGGCGTCCTGCGGGTTAACTGCGAATATAAACGACATGCAGCTGGCCAAAAAATATAACCCTAGCCACCCTGCCCATTGCACTTCAGTACGATGTAAAAAGCCATCGCGTATCATAAATTTAAAACCGGAGACAGTCACTACGCCCATCGTTACACGCACGGCCAGACTGCCAACATCGTAAGACAACATAGCAACTGTCATTGCGGCAGAAAACAAAATAATACTTAACGCACCCATTAATTAATCCTCAAAGATCCCACGAAAACCAAACCCACGCATTGTAGTTTAGTTACTGCTTAATATTAGCCATCATTAAGCTTACATAAAAATAGCGATCATATCCTAGAATTACTCGTTTAAAATACAAACCTGCAGGGTTTGCTCTAAGAGTATTCGTTTTCTCAAAACATTAAAAGAGGCAATAAGAAGTCCACCTGATGCATGCTGTGGGAGTAAGTATGTGTGAGAGGTAAATTAGTATGCCCCCCGCTTAGCCAAAACAACGCCAATCGTGCGAACCAGCAGAGATATATCCAGCCATAGCGACCAGTTACGCACATACCATGACTCAAGGCTTACTCGCTCGCCATAATCGATATCACTGCGGCCACTAACCTGCCATAGCCCCGTTATGCCAGGCCTTACCATAAAATAATAATCAGCGACCCTGCCAAACCTGGCAACCTCTTTTCTAACAATCGGTCTGGGCCCGACCAGACTCATTTCTCCTTTTAGTACATTAAATATTTGCGGCAATTCGTCGAGGCTTGTTTTCCTCAGAAACTTGCCCACGCGAGTTACTCGAGGATCGTTTTTAAGCTTAAAGTCCTGTTCCCATTCTTTACGTAAAGCTGGATCGCGGTTTAAAAGATCATCCAGTATCTCTTGCGCGTTTACCAGCATTGTCCTGAATTTATAGCACTTGAACTCTTTGCCGCCACACCCTATTCGACGGTGAGAAAACGCAGCTGCGCCAGGCGAATCTAGTTTTACGGCCACAGCGATTAAGAGCATAATTGGTAAAGCTACGATTAAAATAATAGTACCTGCAACAAGGTCAAAAACACGTTTTGCAAATTTATTTAGCGGGCTGGCAAGGTTATTTAGTATCCTGAACGACAGCATCTGCTCATCAAACGAGTAATCCGCCTCGACGCCCATAACCGGCATACCGAATAGGTCGGGGATTACGGTCACCGAAGCAGCCCTTCGCTGCAAACGGTTTACCAGGCCGACTAGCTCATGTGATTGCATGCCCGGTGTAGCCACGATCAAATGCCGGACGCCCGTAGCAGCCATAATTTTATCGCTATCCCTAAAACCGCCAAGGATTGGAAATGATGTTCCGTTTACCCTCATATCCCGAGTTCTCTTAACGGCATCATCTAAAAAACCAACGATCCGATAACCCAGATACTTATCCCTCATTAAAGAGCGGGCGACCAGCTCACCTGTCTTGCCTACACCAAGGATAAGAACGGGCTGTACGCCGACTCCAACCCGCTGTAAGATCATCTTTCCGATGAACCTGCCGAGTGGCAGCAGGATGATTGACATGAAGTAGCCAACTACAAGTACCGTGCGCGAGACCTCTCCGCTTAGCCTGCCTAGTGAAACGATAGCGAGCATCAATAAAAATGCCAAAGTTACAGCTTTTACAAGCTGCTTAGTTTCCACCCAAAATGCCAGCCGTTTGGTGTATAAGCCTCCATATGCCAGGCATAAGAAACTGATGCCTAGTAACAGCCATAGCCAATCGAGAAGAGCCGTTGGCACCTCTTGGGGAAATATCGGTATAATAGCTGGTAAAACGTTTAGCCTGATGATAAATGAAAGAGATATGGCGATTGATAAGATTGCGAGGTCGATTAAAGCAAGTGTTGCTACGGCCACTAGTTGAGAGAATGTCTGCAGCCTGTTCGTTTGGGGTAGGAATGAGGTGCGCCCCGTGTTGTGTACGTTATTTGATTGCAAAACAGCGTTCTCGTTCTCTGCGCGCATAATAATGGACGGCATATTTCTATAACCGCCAGCTCTGCACCCCTCCATGAGATCGGTCGGAATAATTACCTGGTTATTGTACCATAATTACTTTATAGTACGCAAGGCGTTATATGGTTAAGCTGTTGTTAAGTCGTGGAGTGATATAAGCAGAGGTTGCCCGAACCGTTGCTTAT
>Ga0210004_1001204_pt1 | contig 15309 bp, 14 predicted proteins | sample CryGey13umfilter_FD_185450 | JGI IMG/M metagenome (GOLD analysis project Ga0210004, IMG submission 185450) | Groundwater microbial communities from aquifer in Utah, USA - Crystal Geyser 4/8/14 3 um filter (SPAdes) (version 3) | ecosystem: Environmental > Aquatic > Deep subsurface > Groundwater...
TTTACTTTTCAGCCACTAAATAAATGTTTCTGCGGTTTCCTTTTTCGTTTATAATAATTCCTTGTTTTATAACCTTAAACCTGGCTTCTTTTGCCGAATTTGCCAATTCTTCCTCAGAAAAAAGGTGAAAGTACCTTTCCATTTTTTTGCCCCAGAGAGGCTGAAGAACATCCCTCTGCTCCAATTTACCAATTAATTTTAGGGTCGTGTATTTCAAAAATAAGTTCCAGTCTTTTTTGGATTTTGGCTTCCAAACTGTTAAAATTAAAAGACCGTTGAGTTTCAAAACTCTTCGAGCTTCTTTTAAAAACTGCAGCCGGAGTTGTTTTGAAGGAATGTGATGCAAAACAGCGATGCTATAGATTTTATCAAAATAATTGTTGGGGAAAGGCAAATTTAGGGCATCGGCCTTTTGGAACTTTATTCTTGCCCGCCCAAATTTTTGCTTTGCAAAAACTTGTGGCGGGTGAAGATATTTCTTTCTGGCAATCTCAATCAACTTTTGAGAAAAATCAACTCCAATATAATCAATATCTTTATCTTCTAAAAGTTCAAAAAAACGGCCATTGCCGCAACCCAAGTCTAAAATCTTATCGCCCGGTATTACATAATCGTTAAAAAGAAAACTCATTTCCTCCCAAACTTCTTCTCTCGTTGTTGAAAATTCTTCGGCAATCTCATCATAACCTTCTTTGGTTTTTTTTAATAACTGTTCGGCGTATTCTTTTTTCATATTTAACTATTAAACACTAAAGAGGTCGTTTAATTTAAATTTTATCCATTCCCCTTTGGTTACTGGCAGTCGAGTATTTTTAGCTACCCAAAATTCTTCTTTTTCAGGAATAGATACTATACTTTGAACTGTTCCTGCTGTAGAAACCTTATCAAGAATTTCCATCGCTTTTTTTGCATCAACATCTTGACTTAAACACAATTCTCTCAACCTCTTTTCTCTTTTTTTACTTCCTTCCACGGTAAAAAATTCCTCGGGTAAAATTGTTTTTCTGGGCTTTGGAAAGGAAACGGCCTGTTCACTTTCCATTTCTTTTGTTTGAAAATGATTGGTTGCTACAAGATATCCTTCTGAATGAAAGTGTCGGACAGCTTTCTTTGAATAACTCAATTCAACCACTTTGGCATCATCTTTAGAAATTAAGACTAAATTTCGTCCCAGCGGTACTAAATTAGGATTAATTTGTTTTATGGCATCATCTAAATTTTTATTTTGTTGAATTATTTGGCGTGTTAAAACTTCGTCAGAAATACCTTTCCAAACTCGCCGCTTAGAAGGCGATGAAAGCAAGGCTAAATTTAGATATCTTGATATGCCGGTAAATGCCCCGATATTACCGGGCCAGCCAAGAGAAATAAAAGGAAAACCTTGATCGGGCAAATAAACATACAAAACGCTGAGAGAAGGCAAAAATTCGGTAAGAAATTGATAATCTAAGTTTCTCCCCCAGATAATTCTTTCTTTATCTTTAACCACAAAACAAGAGCATTTTAAGAATGAGGGGAATAATGGTCTTAGATACCAATGATAAATTGCGCTAAGTTCTTCGATAAGATTTTCCAAAAGAATAAAATAATAATCTACTCCTGATCCATCTGCTATTCCTTTTAGTTCTTGCTGAAATTCTGCCGGGAAAAAATTACCCAATTTTTTAGTAATCTGGCGGATGATGGGGAAAGTTATTTTCCCGGCTATTTTCCCTTCTTGCTGACTGAGAATTTTTTGAGCATTATCACAAAACCAACTAATTTCTTTTCTAAAAAGCTTTCCGTGTTGATAACCAATCTTATAAGGATTTCCTTTCAGCCTTACTATTGTTAACCCTTCTTCTTTTTTAAGTATTTCTCCTTTTTGCATTTTTCTTCTTTCTTCCTTAATAAATTTTTTAAAAGTACTTCTTTTCCTTAATCTTTATACCAAAAATAGCGATTATCATCAATAGCATTGAAATTATTCCAAAAAAAACACCAATTAAAGTAGAAATAAAAATATCAAATAAAAATCCAAAAACAAACCTTATTACTACTTCTAAAAACGTACCAATAATAGCGCCGCTCATCAAAAAAGCTCGAACTCTAACCTTTTTTTCTTCGCTTTTTAAACCTCCGCTGATAAAAAGTGAAGCACCGATTATTGTAATTAAGCCAAGGATTGCTCCTCCAAAAATATTGATAAATATATTCCGATTTTCACTCCAAAAAACGAAACCATTATAAAAATGAATGGAAGCTGGTCTCAGGTTTATAATACTTAAGATTAAAAAGAGAACACCTATACTTATCACTCCCAAAAATATAAATTTAGACGGTTTTTTTTGATAAAATAATTCAAAAGAAATTAAAAGAAGGTAGGCGGCGGCTAAAAAGGCAAAGAAAAATCCTAAATCAAGACAAAGTTCAATTATCCGCAAGTCATCAAAGACAAATCGCGGTAAAGCAAAAGAACCATATAGCAGACTTAAGAATAAAAATATCTTGGAAAATTTTCCAACTAGTTCCTCCTTGTTTTTTCGATAAGTAAAATGTAGTTTTAAAAAACAAATTAGAGTGCTAAACGAAATTAAAACACATAAAATGGAAAAAATAGGAATCATATTATAAATATATCTCTTTATTATTTCTCTATTAAAGTTATCATACAATATAATCCCGGAAAAATCATTCCATTTAGTTATTTTATATAATTTTTAAGTTATGAAAATTCCAGAAGTTATAATTAAACATCTTTTAAAAAATAAGATAAAGACTCAGGCTGATTTGGCGACTTTTAAGAGAAAGGTTGGTAAAAAATACAGAATTCTCTGTCCCAGCAATGTAGATCTACTTGAAATTTACCATAAATTGGTCGGAAAGAAAAGAATTGAGCCCTTAAAAAATATTGAGAAACTACTTCGGACCAGACCTATTCGTTCTCTCTCGGGAATCGTCAATGTCTCGGTTTTAACAAAGCCCTATCCCTGCCCAGGAAAATGTATTTATTGCCCGAGTCAAAAAGGTATTCCCAAAAGTTATTTAAAAGGAGAACCAGCTGTTCAAAGGGCAATTTTAACTAATTTCAATCCTTATCTTCAGGTTCAGACCCGGTTAAAGAGTTTAGAAAAAACCGGCCATCCCATAGATAAAATTGAATTAAGAATAATCGGAGGGACCTGGAGCTATTATCCAAAGCAATATCAGACCTGGTTTGTAAAAAGGTGTTTTAAAGCAGCGAATGAATATGAAAAAAATGAAAAATGCAAAATGAAAAATGAAAAATTACAATTCAAAATTCAAAATTTAGAAACAGAACAAAAACTAAATGAGAAAGCAAAATGTAGAATTATTGGAATTACCATTGAAACAAGACCGGATTATGTAGATTTTAAAGAGATTGAAAGAATGAGAAATCTTGGGATAACCGGAGTAGAGTTAGGAGTTCAAAGTATTTACGATGATATTCTGAAATTAAATAAAAGAGGGCATAATATTAAATCAACAATTAAAGCCACTCGGCTTTTAAAAGATGCCGGATTTAAAGTTTCTTATCAAATGATGCCGAATTTACCGGGTTCCGATTTCAAAAGAGACATCAAAATGTTTCAAGAGCTTTTTTCCAATCCTGATTTTCGGCCCGACTTTTTAAAAATTTATCCCTTAGCTTTAGTCAAAGAAGCGCCTTTGTATAGACAATATAAAAAAGGCAAAATTAAAGTTTATTCTCATAAAGATTTAATCAAACTTCTAATTGAAATTAAAAGGGAAATTCCTTTTTGGTGCCGAATCCAAAGAATTATCAGAGATATTCCTTCCAAAGACATTGTTGCTGGCGGAGTTAAGATATCAAACCTAAGAGAAGTAGTCCAAAAAGAAATGAGAGAAAAAGGTTTAAAATGCAAATGTATAAGATGCAGGGAGGTCAGAGATAGGGACAGTCCCGTCGGGACTGTCCCTGAAAAACTCTATCTTTTCCGGGAAGATTATCCGGCTTCCGGTGGTAAAGAAATATTTCTGAGTTTCGAATCAATAAAAGCTGATAAACGCCGATTGAGTACGCCGATAAACGCTGACCGAAAATTATATGCGCTCTTACGTCTTCGGATCCCCTCTCAATTTTTCCAGAAGAAAAAACACTCTTTCAAAATTTTAGATGATGCGGCTATAATCCGTGAAGTTCATACTTATGGGCAAATGGTACCGGTTGGAGAGAAATCTCTCTCCCCTCAACATCGGGGATTAGGGAAAAAATTAATAAAAATTGCTGAAGGAATTACAAAAAAGGAATTCGGGGTAAAAAAAATCGCGGTTATTTCTGGAATAGGAGTTAGAAACTACTGGCGGAATTTGGGCTATAAATTGAAAGATACTTATATGATTAAACAATTATAATTCTTTAATTTTCTTAAAACCTCTTTCTAAATTTTTTTTGATTTCTAGTAACTGCTAAACACTTCGGACTGGGCAGAATGACTCTCTATTAATGGATCAGACAGTTTAAACAAAGGATTACCTCACTTCCCAGAACCCCTAAGTGGGAAGAAATCTGGAACCAGACCAGACCAGACCAGACCAGACCAAGCCCTAAACTACCTGACTCCTTTGGTAAAATGTTCAAATTGTTTTTCGGTTTCTCCTGGAAAGCCGACAATGATATCAGTTGATAGTCTAATTTCCGGTATTTTTTCCGGATTTTTTTCACCAAATTCTTATATTCTTTCACGGTATAATTGGGGATTGGTAATTATTGACAATATTCGAGCTAAGCATCTATTGTAGTTAAATCTGCAATTCTTTCGCGACGCACGGGGCCGAATAGGCCATCCGCCGAAGGCGGACAATGCTATTCGCATTAGTGCGTCGCCCTAAAATTCGTTGGCAAAATTGGTGTGGGGGTCAAGTTAAAAACCCGGGTACTACCCGGGTTTTTTAGAGCCACCAGGAAAGTTTAATTTAGGGGGTAAGCTCTTCTTCAATCTCTAATTTTTCAATTTTCTCTAAAGGTTTTCTAATCGTTCCTTTACATACTCCCTTGTGAGCAATTTTTACTCCAGCAATTTCTTCAGCCACACAATCATTGGGATAAGTTATTCCATCAACCCCACAAACTGGATCCCAGAGGGTATAACAGGACACTTCTGGCAGAACTGGCTGAGCAGGCAATTCTTCGCATCTAAATATTGGGCAACCCATTGGTGTGATTTCCATCACTACTTTGCCTTTAGGACACTTGGGTGGAGCGATCAGTTTACATTGAGTAATATCTTCAGGAAGAGGAACTTGGGGATAAAGCTCTTCAAACTTTTCTTTCATTTTTTCAGGAGATTCTTTCCATTCTTCTATTTTTCCTCCAATTCTCTGGACGGCCAAGGCCTGATGATAAGCAGAAGTAGCCAATCCAAAAGCCCGGCCATATTTTCCTTCTTCATAAGCTATCTTAGCTTTAGCTAAATGATCTTTAGCTACCTCCAGAAGCCTAAGGGCAGCTTTAGCCTTATAAACCTCAGAATCCATTTTTGCTGCCACCTCTTCTGCCTTAGCCAATTCAGTCTCTGCCTTTGCTATTTGCTCTTTGGCTTTTTCAGCAGTTATTTCCGTTGCTTTCTCAATTTGTTCTAATTTCTTTTTTCTTACTTTTTCCATCAGCTCTTGCATTTCTTCAGATAGTTCTTCTCCTTCCAAATCGGTAATGAGGTCCAATTGAGTGAGCTTGTCTCCGCTCATCCCTTCCAAATAATCTTCAAATCTTTCTTTAGCTTTAGCTGACATTTTTTCTAATTTTTTGTGCATTTCTTCTATCATTTTTTCTTGGCGCTCTTTCATTTTTTCTTTAATTTCTTCGGGGAATTTTTCTTCTAGCTCTTTAAGTATTTCCAAATCTTTAATCTGTTTAAATTCGCTCCCTTTTATTTTTTTCAAATTTTTCTCTATTCTTTCTGGAATTTTATCTGCCTCTTCTAATTTTGTCATTACTTCTTTAAATCTTTCCAAATGTCTTTCTCTCGCCTCTTTGATTTTCTCTATCGCTTCTGGAGGAACCTGGGTTTCTAATTTTTGTAAAAGTCGGTGATGGAGAGCCTGATGAGCAACATACTTATCTAAAAATTTATCTAAATCCGGCTTTTCCTTGGCTTTTATTTCAAATTTTTCACTTCTTTCTTTAATTTTTTCGATTTCTTTTTCATAGTTCTCTATTGCCTTTTTGATTTTTTCTGAGCTAGCTTTCTTTTCGGCCAGTTTTTTAGCCTCAACGATTTTCTCATCAGCAAATTTTAATCTTAGATCGACTTTTCGTACCGGATCGAAAGTAAAGAACAATCGTACCCCTCTGGCCCAATTTTTCAGAAAATAAAATGGGCTATCTGGTAAAAGCGAAGGTTCTTTAATCTCCAGATCTTCGGGTTGAATATTCTCATCCAGATTAATCATTTCGATTACTTCAGGAGATACTTCGACCGCCGGTGCTTCCTCTTGAGCAATTGCAAATCCAAAAGTAAAAAGTATTATAAAGCTTAATAGAAAAATTTTTAAACCGCTCATATTAGTTGATAATTATTTATTATTTTTTAACGCGACCTTTTTTCTTTTCTATTTCCATTTTAATCCTTTTTAAAAACTTGTCTATTTTCATTATCCTTCAAGGCGAATTTAAAATTCGTCGAAGATGCGAAATGAAGCGATTAAGCTTCATTGAGCCCGGGTCTTTATTTTTTGAACGGACTCTGACTGATTTTGTTTTCCTTTCTTTATAAAGGACATTTCTTACAATTTCTGATTTCCTGATTCAATTTTTCTAATTTAGCTTTTTTATTCATAGGATTTTTGTAATCAGGTAACCAATTATTGAAAATAAGGCAATGGGAGGAAGAGCTGGCATGGGTTGGCGAGTTTTTTTTGATATAAAAATTAAAAAACCAGCAAAAAGACCGATAAGAGAAAAGAAAGCAACAATTAAAAAGCTTAAAGTCCCCTGGGGGATTAAAGAGACGGTTAAAATCAAAGGGAAAATTATATCTCCTGCTCCTAAAAGTAAAAACTTACCTCCAGGTTTAATTTCTCCTAATTGAGCTGAAAAGTCAGAGAGTTCCTGGGGGATAACAATTCCTAGAATCGCCTGGTGTTCAATCATTTCTTTTGCCATTTTTACCATATGTTTTGTTTTGTAAACAGCAATGAAATCATATATTGAAAAAAATAAAAGAAGTAAAATTACAATCTCTGGTTGAAAACTCAATCCCAAACCAGCTCCCACCCCTGCCACCGCAAAAATTAAGGCAAAATTATGGACTATCAAAGAAGATCTTTTGAGTAAAAAGATAAGTAAAACAGCTACCAGAAGGAAACTTAAAATATCTGGCAGCCATAAACTAAAAAAGGAAAGATTGCCAAAGCCGATGGCTAAAAGAAAAATCCCTCTTAAAAATATTCTTTTTACCTTTTTGAATTTGAAAAAGTAAATTATCAAAATGAGAAAAATGGTGGCAAAGAGAAAATATCCCAGAAACTGGGAAAGGGAGATTGAAGGAGTAGGAACTTTTTGAATTTTAAAGATCTTGTTCAATTTTAAACCAGCTAAAATCCCTGATCCCAAGCTTAAAGAAAATAAAAAAGCTTCAAAGCCAAAAGTCCGCCAAGGATGTAAGAGAAAAGTTTTTATTTCTTCTTTTTTGATTTCAGCTTTTTTATTTTTTGACATTGTTTATGAATAAATCTGCTCGGCGTCCGGTAAAGTTGATTTATTAACTCTTTTTGCTTTCCCAAATCCAAAACTTCCCGGCGAATCCGAGCTTTTTCTCTGCGGATAAATTTGCGTATACTCTTGGGAAGTTTTTTCTTCATCGAAACAGAAATAAAAAACTTTTGAAATTTCAAAAGTTTTGAATTTTAAATTGTAATTTTGCATTCTGACTTTTGATAGGCGAAGAGAACTTCGTCCTCTTCTTCACCTTCGCTTCCATAAATGGAAGCTTGGTTTTTGAATTTTTTTATTCTCCTTTTATTACTGCTAGGGGTACCAATTTTGCCACTTTTTTTGATAAACCGGCATTATGAACTACTTCAACTACATCTTCAATATTTTTATAAGCCATTGGCGCTTCTTCGGCAATTCCTCGATAGCTCTGGCATTTTACAATAATTCCTTTTGATTCTAATCTATTTACCACTTCTTGTCCAGATACCCGCCTCATGGCTTCATGACGCGACATAGTACGTCCAGCGCCGTGACACGTACTAAAGAAGGCTTCCTCTCCTTCTTTTGTTCCAACTAAAACATATGAGGCAGTTCCCATACTTCCCGGGATCAAAACCGGTTGACCAACTTCTCGATATTTTTCAGGAATCTCAGAATGACCAGGTGGGAAAGCCCTTGTTGCTCCTTTTCTGTGAACTGCAACTTCAGTCTCTTTTCCATTAATTAAATATGTTTCTTTTTTAATAATATTGTGGGCAACATCGTAAAGAGCGACTAAAGGAGAGGCTTTTTCTCCTAAAACATCTTTCCAAGCTTTTCTAATAAAGTGGGTAATCATTTGACGGTTTGCCCAGGCATAGTTGGCAGCACAAGCTGAAGCCGCTAAACCCCGCTGTCCTTCTGGTGAATTAAAGGGCACACAGGCAAACTCTCTATCAGGAACTCTTATTTTATATTTCTCCATCAATCCCATAAATTCTCTTATGTAATCGGTAGCTACCTGGTGGCCAAAACCTCTTGAGCCAGTATGGATCATAATGACAACTTGGTTTTTGAATAAGCCAAAAGTTTCAGCTATGTTCTCATTGAAGATTTCTTCCACTTTTTGAACCTCTGTAAAATGGTTGCCGCTCCCCAAAGTCCCCACCTGGTCCCTGCCTCGATTTTTAGCTCGCTCAGAAACTGCAGAAGCATCGGCCCATTCTAATTTTCCTCCAGCTTCACAATTTTCAATATCTTCTTTCTCTCCATATCCTTGCTCAACCAATCTCTCCGCTCCTCCCTCTAAAATTTTATCTATTTGCTCAATGGAAAGCTTTATTTGTCGCCCTTTGCCCAGTCCAGAGGGTACTTCTTTTTGAATTTCGGCAGCTAAATTTTCAAGATGTGGCTTAATATCTTTTTCAGAATAATCAGATTTCAATAATTTCATCCCGCAGTTCACATCGTAGCCCTGCATTCCAGGCGAAATAATTCCATCCGCAACTCTAATTACTGCTACTCCGCCAATTGGACTGGCGTAACCCTCGTGACAGTCAGGCATGGCTAAACCATAATTTTGAATGCCAGGTAAACAACATAAATTTATTAACTGGCTCAAAGATCTATCACGAAAAATATCCTCGAGCATTTTTTCTGACGCATAAACCCTGGCAGGTACTCGCATATCAGCCCTGAAACTTTTTGGAATTTCCCAGAGCCAATCGTTCAATTTTTTGAAATCTTTTTTAGAAACCATAAAAATATCTTCTTTTTATCTTACTTTATTTTCCCCAAGAATAAAAGCCCCGCCAAAGCGAGGCTTTTTAAATTAATATTCGGTACATTTTTTTAAATAAGTCAGAACATCGTCTAAATTAGCAGTGGCTAGGGCTACCACTGAATCAGCAGCTCCATAATAAACTAAAAGTTCATTTGTTTTTTCATCAACAACCGCGCCGCAAGGAAAAACAATATTACTACCCTTGCCTACTATTTCGTAAATCTCTTCCGGCTCAAAGACCCAATCTCTGCTCCGGCGAATCACCTTAAGACTTTCTAAATCCAATAGAGCCAAACCAACCCGGTATATTGTCTTTCTTACTCCATGATAAATAATCAGCCATCCCTCTGGGGTTTCAATCGGCGGCGTCCCTAACCCTACTCTATCACTATCCCAGGTTTTATGCCCGGCAAGAATTAACGGCCTGTCTTTCTCCCAAGAATGCAAGTCTTGGGAGAAAGAAACCCAAATATCAGCCCTACCTTCAACAATGGGTCTGTTTATAAGGGCGTAATAGCCCCTAATAGTTCTAGGAAATAAAGAAGTATCTTTATTGGGAGGTATTAGCTGACGTCCCAAACGTTCGAAATTAGAAAAATCTTTAGTTGCTATCAGAGAAATGCCAGGAGGTTCTCCGGTTACCCCCCCAAAAAAAGAAACACAAGTAATTATATATTCTTGCCGTTTTTCGAACCAAACAATCCTCGGATCTTCTAATCCAAATTTGGCTTCACCAAAATTTGGTTCTGCCGCTAATGTCGGCGTGGCAGCTATCTGCCAATTTGTTTTTCCATCTTTACTCTTAGCAATTGTCAAATGGGAATACCCTTGTCTATCTTCAACTCGCACCAGAAGCAATATCTCATCATTGAATTTTATTGCTCCCGGATTAAAAACTGATCCTGCCCCATAGGGCCAATCTTTCTTAGTTAAAATCGGGTTTCCTTTATAACGTTTAAAAAGCTCTCTCTCCTTATCCATCTTTTCACTCCTCCTAATTTTTATTTATTAAAGGACTTCTCCTTTTAGTTTTTATTTTATCATAAATTTTCAAAAAAGAAAAGGGTTGTTAAAACAACTTAGATATCGAAAAGAACAACTGCCTCCCAGGTTCCATCTTCTTTCTGGTAGATATCTAAATTATGGTAGGTAACTCCTTTAATATCTTCGCCAAATCTTTCTATCTTTCGGCCAAAAATAAAGCCTTCAAGTTTGTTTTCTGACAGTTCTTTAAATTCTGCTTCAAAATAAACTTCTTTATTAACTTGAGTCAAGTATAAAACTTCACTTAAGAAATCAACTAAAAGAGAAGGCAGATCAGGAGAGGTTATTTTAATTTCTCTTTTTACTTTTTCTGACAAAGTGGTGGCTCTCTGGCTCTCTGCCATACCAAAAAGTATATTAGAAAAAATCTCTTCTTTTGTCTTTCCAAAAGCTCTAATTTTCAAATCAGCCTTGTGCTCTAAGATTTCGTATTTTTTCATTTTTAAACCATTTCTTTACCTCTTCAACCAGTTGGGAAGGGATAAGGTCAGTTTTAAGAATATATTTTTCCGCCTTGAACTTTCTGCTTATTTTTTCTAATTCAGGATTGGTATAATTTGTTAAGATAAAAAAAGGAATATCAGCTATTCTTTTTTCCATCCTGCTTTGTTTTAAAATTTCTATCCCATTAATATCCGGCAGGACAAGGTCGAGCAGAATTAAATCAGGCTTTTCTTTTTTGCCTTCTTTTATCTCATTTAATCTTTTCTGGGCTTGCTGACCGTACCTTAATGTCTCAACCTCAAAACCGGCTTTTTTCAAAACCGTCTCATAGATATCAATTATACAAGAGTCATCTTCAACTAGCAAAATTTTCTTCATGATAAATTTTGGTTAAAAGAATCTTGAACGAAGTGAAAGATCCTTGCTAATAAAATCTTTTTAGGCATATAATAAATTATACAACAAAAAAAATTATTTAAAACTACACTTTTAAATTATATGCTTCTCTGACTATCTTTTTGTCGTCCCAGGGAATTTTTTTCCCGTTAGCCAGACACATCCAGGGCTCGCATCCTTTTCCGGTAATAATAACTGTATCACCTTCTTTTGCCATTTCCAATGCTTTTTTTATAGCTTCTTTTCTATCTAAAATCTTATAAATAGAAGCGGATTTACGCGGATATCTACGCGGATTGACGCTGATCTCTTTAAAAGCTCCTTCAGCTACCTGCTTAATAATTTCCATTGGATTCTCATCATATGGGTCTTCGTTGGTTAAAATAATTTTGTCGCAATATTTTGCCGCAATTTCTCCCATCTTTGGCCTTTTCCATTTATCTCTCCCTCCCCCGCAAGCACCGAGCACGCATATCATGCGTGCAGTTTTTAGTTTATAGTTGTTAGTTTTTAGGGTTTGATAAACTTTTTCTAAACTATCAGGCGTATGGGCATAATCAACAATAACTTTAAACGGTTTTTCTATTACTGTTTCCATTCGGCCGGGAATTTCCCTAACTTTCTCTAATGCTTTTTTAGAAGTTTCTAAATTAACTCCCTGAGACATACCGGCGCAAATTGCCGCCAAAGCGTTATAAATATTAAAATTGCCAATCAATTGCAAATTTAACTGAAGGTCTTTATTGTTAATATCCCCTTTATTCAGTCCGTAAGTATATTTTTTCTTGGCGGGAAATTGCAGAAAGTATTCCGCATTTTCATCATCAATATTGATAACATGAATGTTTTTTGTTGCTTGAAAAAGTTTTCCTTTGGCTTGCCGGTATTTTTCAAAAGAACCGTGCCTTTCAATGTGTTCCGGACTTAAATTAGTAAAAAGAGCAATATCAAAATCAATAAATTTTTGGCGGTGCTGGAGGATTCCTTCCGAAGTCACCTCTAAAATAGCATACTGACAACCGGCCTTTACCGCTTTTCTTAAAAATCCTTGAAGTTTAAACCGACCCGGCATTGTCATTTTGAGCTTATTTGGCCATTCTTTTTTGTCTATCTTAAATTTAATCGAAGAAACAGAAGCTACCTTGTATCCGGCATTTTCCAGGATTACTCCTGCTAATTCTACTACTGTTGACTTGCCTTTGGTCCCAGTAACTCCGATCACTTTTAGCTTTTTCGAAGAAAAACTATAAATCAAAGCGCTCAAAAAAGCTAATCCAAAATGGTACCAGCTTAATAAAAAAGAGGGAATAATTTTTCTTAATTTTCCTTGAATAGAAGGAATCATGCTTATTTAGTGTATCATAAAGAGTTAGAAATTTCTTGCCAAAATGATTTTTATTTGTTATCCTAGTCTATATAGGATTCTAATTTCTCTTTGTCATTTTGCATTTTTCATTTTTCATTTTGCATTTGACTGAGCGAAGCGAAGGAATATGCCAATTATTAAATCAGCCAAAAAAGCTCTCAGGCAAAATAAAAGAAGGGCAAAAAGGAACATCCAGAAAAAAAAGAAATTAAAAGGTCTCATCAAAGAGGTGAAAAATTTGATTTCTCAAAATAAGGTCAAAGAGGCAAAAAAACTTTTACCTGAGATCTATAAAAATTTAGATAAAGCAGCTAAAACTGGACTAATTAAAAAAAATACCGCAAGTAGAAAAAAATCCAGGATTACTAAGGCCATCACCAAACAGGAGAAATAGGTCCATTATTATATCTCTGCCACCAGTATTTTAATCGCTTCTTCTGGTTGAATCTTTCCTGTTTTTATACTTAGGTCTGCCTCAAAAATCTTTTGGTAGATCTTTTTTAGTTGGCTCAAACTAAATCCAATACTTGCATACCAACATTTTCTTGTTGGATAAGGTTTAAGAATGCTCAATTCCAAAAAGTCATCCAAGGTTTTACCTTCTTCCATTAAGGTTTTGGCAATTAAAAGACCCCTAAACTGAAAATTTATCATATTCAAAATAACCAGAGGTTTATTCTCTTTAAGTAGATTTTCTTGAACTAATTGAAGAGCTTTCTTTTTATTCTTTTGAGCTAAAGCATCGATTATTTTAAAAATATCTGCTTCAAGTTTTGGCCTTACCAAAATTTCAACGTCTTGGCTTGACAGAAGAGGTTTTTTGAGACAAATTAATTTTTTAATTTCGTTTTCCATTTGCCAAAGATCGTTACCAACGAAATTAATGAGTTCCTCTAAAGCAACGGGGTCAACTTGGGTTTGATATTTTTTAAATTCTCTTTTTACCCAACTTTTTAATCTTTCACCCCCCAATAATTGAAATTCTTGGCATTTCCCGTACTTTTTCAAATTGAGAAAAAGTTTATCTTTTTTAGGCAACTCCTTTTTCTCAAAAACAACAATAAGGTCTTGAGATTTTCTAATTTCTTTAATTTTTTTCAGAAATTCTTCTTTAAATTCTGTAGTCGATGAACTTCGTTCATCTTCACCCTTCGCTGTCGCTCGGGTGTTAGAAAATAAATTTTCTAAAAAGAATAGTTTTTTCTTAATGAACATCGAATGTTGAAATAACTTATCAGCAAATTCTCTAAATCCTATTTGGAGGGTATCTATCTTCTCTAAATTCAATCCACTCTTGTGGACTTTTTTATATTGAGCTTCAATTTCTTTCAGTTTTTGCTGCAACCGATATGTATCTGGTCCGTAGAGAAAGATTAACATAATCGCTTTGCTAAATTAAAAATTAAAAATGAAAAAGTAAAAACGACAACTAAAAAGTAAAAATTTATTTTTACTTTTTAGTTTTAATATTGACATTGAGGACAATAGTGGGCAAATCTTCCACCAATCTTTACTCTTTGAATAATAGTTCCACAACGGCTACATTTTTCTCCTTCTCTTCGGTAAACTTTTCTTAGTTTATCAAAGCCCCCCTTCTCTCCGGAAATTCTCCGAAATTGGCCCGGGGTTTTATCGGGAATACTCTCGCCACCAACCTCAATGGCTTTTGACAAAATCTCTCTCATCGCCTTATAAATCCTCTTCATCTCTTGGTCGCTTAATTTCTTAATTTCTTTAAATGGATTTATTTTTGCTTCCCATAAGATTTCGTCAGAATAAATATTACCAATCCCAGCGATAATATTTTGATCCATTAAAATCTGTTTGATTTTTCCCTTTTCCTTTTTATTTAAAGTCTCTTTGAATTTTTCGAAAGTAAAATCTTTATCTAATGGTTCTGGACCAAAGGAGCTTAGCTCCTTTTCGAGGGTTTCTTTATCTAAGAGTTCTACTTTAGCGAATTTCCTTAAATCAGATAGAGCTAACATTTTGCCATTATCTAACCAAAAAATTAAGTGCAAAAAACGATTCATTAGATCATCTTTTAAAGGACCTTTCTCTGCCTGCCATTCCCCTTTTTTCAGTTCCCATTTTCCATATAATAAATGGCCGGTTAATTTTTGATGGATTAATAAAATTTTATTGTCAGAAAGGTCAAAAATAATGTTTTTACCTCTCCGCCAAACTTTTTCAATTTTTTTTCCTTTTATTTCTTTTTTAAATTGCTCAAAACTCTTAGGCAGTTTTATCATTTCAGGAAAATCTGTCCAGACATCAAGAAAGGTCCCCTTGAGGACCTTGTTTTTTAAGTCACGAATTGTTGTTTCTACCTCAGGAAGTTCAGGCATTAAAATCGATACCAATATACGAATTAATACTAATTATACTAATTTATTTTTATTCGTATCATTCGTATGCATTAGTATATTGGCATCGCATTATTTAAGATTTGCTTTAACTTTTTCAATAATCTCGTTGGGGGTAAAGTGAGCTTTAACTAAATAATCTACTGCTCCGAGTTTCAAGCCACGCTCTATGTCTTCTCTTTGGCCAAGATTCGAAAGAATGATTACCGGAATAGAGGCTGTAGCTGGCTCTTCTTTTATCTTTGATAAAACC
>Ga0210004_1001225_pt1 | contig 15192 bp, 15 predicted proteins | sample CryGey13umfilter_FD_185450 | JGI IMG/M metagenome (GOLD analysis project Ga0210004, IMG submission 185450) | Groundwater microbial communities from aquifer in Utah, USA - Crystal Geyser 4/8/14 3 um filter (SPAdes) (version 3) | ecosystem: Environmental > Aquatic > Deep subsurface > Groundwater...
AGCTATTGGAATTCCTAAAAAGAATTTTGGCTTGACTAATTTTGGTTTAATAAAATGTAGTTTTTTCATGCGGTGTATTCTGAATACAGCTCGAACGAATTTTGGTTTTCGCGCCGCCGCACTCGGCGGCGCGAAGGAAAATCAGTCCGCGCGGCGGCTTCGCCGCATTCTTTAACAATTTCAAGTTTTTAGCGAGCTTCGCTCGCTAGTAAAATCATATCAGATTTTACCTTTGGCGGCAAATTCGCAAAAAGAAAAAGTCTCAAGAATTTCGAGGTTCTTGAGACCTTCTATTACTCTATAATGAACTATTTACTTTTTAACGGTAGGATATAGGGGTTTATCTACCAAATGAAAGTTAATCCCCTCTTTCTCAAGCTCCCTTTTCATCTCTTCAAAGACCTGAGCACCATCCTCACCATCTGGGACGAAAACTCCTTTTTCTTCCATGTAAAGCCCACCGCTATGTATATTAAAAATCGGTGCTTCGCTTTCGGTAGCATATACCAAAAAGCAATTTCCTTTCTGGATAGTTGGTTTCCATCCGTCAGGCACGCTCCACTCTTCTGAGATCTTTTCTTTTACAATCTCTTCCCAGGTCTTTGGTTCTGCATTTACTCGCCTTAGAAATACATCTTGCCACGTCATCCCCGTGTGTAATACGTAAAAAACTCCTTTCTGACCTTGATATTCCATCGGATTTCCTCCTTTTTCTTGATTTACTTGTCAAAGAGCTTTCGCTTTTGACTAAAGAATTATAGCAAATCCTGTAGAAAGTGTCAATAGCCCACAAAAAAAACAGAAATTTCAACGAAATTTCTGATACATATATGAAATGAAAAATTTTCTTTTAACAAATATAGTTCGAGCCGATATTTTTCCGGTTCTTTAGCGGTTTAGAAAGAATGCGGCGAAGCCGCCGCGCGGACTGATTTTCCTTCGCGCCGCCGAGTGCGGCGGCGCGAAGACCAAAATTCGTTCGAGCTGTATTCAGAATACACCGCCAGTCAGGATTTTTCAAGCTTTCTTTCGCCTCGCGCCTCGCTGCGGCTCGGCGCTCGGCCACCAATTTATATTCATTTTTGGCTGAAAAAGAAAATTAAATAATAAATAAAAGAAAATTTTTCAAAACTATGAGATATATAATTTACGCGAGGAAATCTAGCGAAAGCGAAGAAAGACAAGTTCTTTCTATCGAAGCGCAACTCGACGAGTTGCGGGAATTTGCCGCCAAAGAAAAACTGGAAATTGTTGCCTCGCTGTGCGAGGCTCAAACTGCCAAAGAACCGGGGCGAACGAAGTTCGCCGAAATGTTGTCGTTTCTGGAAAACGGAAAGGCCGAAGGGATTTTGAGTTGGCATCCCGACCGGCTCGCCCGAAATTCCATTGACGGCGGGAGAATTATTTATCTGTTGGACACAGGAAAACTCAAAGATTTGAAATTCCCCACATTTTGGTTTGATAACACGCCACAAGGAAAATTTATGTTGAGTATTGCCTTTGGACAAAGTAAATACTACATTGATAATCTGGCAGAAAATATAAAACGAGGGCATAGAGCGAAACTTCGTAAGGGAATATGGCCCGGTTTCGCACCGCTAGGATATTTGAATAACCATCGAACAAAAGATATTGATGTTGACGTAGAAAAGGTACCGTTCATCAAGAAAGCATTTGAGTTATATTCAACCGGTAAATATACCTTGAAGCAAATTGCCAAAGTTCTCAAAGATTTAGGCCTGCGAAGTTATAAAGGCAATATTCTTTCTGTTTCCTGTGTCCAGCGAGTGTTAAAAAGTTCTTTCTATTACGGCGTTTTTACTTTCAATAACGAAATGTACCAAGGATCGCACCAGCCAATAATTTCAAAGAAACTTTTTGATAAATGCCAAGGAGTAATGAGGATGAGAACGCACAAAATGCAAAGAAAATCCCAAAATATTTTTCCATTCCGGGGATTTATGACCTGCGGTGAATGCGGTTGTGCTATTACCGCCGAAACACAGAAAGGACACAATTATTATCGTTGTACAAAGAAAAAAGGTATTTGTTCGCAAAAATATGTCCGCGAAGAATCACTAACAGAACAAATTATTTCTTTTCTTCAAAAAGTTTCTTTGTCGAGCCAAGACATGAAAAAAGTTCTGAAAGAGTTAGAAAAAGATGAGCAGAAAGCAAAAGAAGAAATGGCGGACTATATCCAAGGCCTAAAAGAAGAATTAAAAAATTTTGAAACGAAACTTGATAAGCTGCTTTCTGCCTATCTTGATGAGATAATTTTGGCTGAAGAATACACCGCCCAGAAACAAAAACTGCTCACCAAAAAGGTAGCACTTCGAGAAAAAATTAGGGATTTTGAAGAGAAAGGCATGTCTTGGCTCGAACCGGCTCGTGCCTTTGTCCGGAACTTAAATTACGCTCAAAAACTGGTTTCAGGCCAAAATAAATCAGAAATGACAACATTTCTGAAAAATATCGGCTCGAACCACATTTTATTCAATCAACAATTTTCTTTTTCAGCCAAAAATGAATATAAATTGGTAGCCGAGCGCCGAGCCGCAGCGAGGCGCGAGGCGAAAGAAAGCTTGAAAAATCCTGACTGGCGGAGGGGGTGAGATTCGAACTCACGAGGGCCTTTCAGCCCTAGCGGTTTTCAAAACCGCTTGGGATAACCGCTCCCTACCCCTCCAGAAATTGACTCAAAACTCAACTTTCTTCGTATTCTCCCCAGAAAATAAAATAGCGGTGTGTATTTGAAAATATCCGAACCGATTTCATTAACGGGCTCGGCGGGCGGAAGGGCAAAGACCAAACCCCCTTTCCGCCCGCCTCGCCTTGCCTGCCCGACCGAAGCGGTGCGTAGGCGGGAAGCGGAAGCGAAAAGGACGATTTCAAGTTTTTCGCGGGCGGTAGCCCGCTAACAAAATCTTACAGATTTTGTTCTTTGGCGGCAAATTCTTTTATTTAGATATTTCCTTAATAATGTTTTTTAATTCTATCACTTCAATAGGACAATCTTGCCAATCATTTATCCAGCAAACTATAATATCGCATTTTTCGATATCGTGTCCATGGGTTTGAAAATCAGACGCTTTATATTCAAACTCAATGCGTTCTTCAACCCAACCTCTACCATTAAATCGTCTTCCCCTTGCATCTGGGTAGGCCTGTTGTATACCCTCAATTTTTATACCCAAATCATCGTGGACTTTGCTAAATAAGAATATTACTCCTTGTTCATTAACCGGGGCATAAATGATCCCCCTAAAATTTATTGGTTCTCCAACTATTGAAACATCTCTCCCTTTTTTTGTGCTTTTTGTGCGAATTGTTTTCAAAGGAGTGGTGACCCCTTTCTCAAAAACAAATTTGTAAACCTTAAAAGGCTCTCTTACTTCGAACTTAATAAAATCTCCAGCTCGCGCGTTATGCTGTCGGTACCAGCCAGTTAAACCATATATCTCTTGTCCTTTTGGATTGTAGGTTAATTGTACTGGTGCGTCTTCATTTTCAAATAAACCTGTATTTTGAGCGATTCTTTTCCTTTTGGGAAATACTCCGAATTGGCTTTATTAATTCTCATAAAACCCAATTCTACGTTAATTTGCGTAATTTTATTTTTAAATTGAGCCATAAAGTTTATTTAAAAATTTCCTTAAACACAACTTCTAATTTTTTATCAATATTTTCCGGTAGTTTTTCATACGGGATTTTGAGATGATTTAAAACTGTTTCAAACCTTTTAAATCCACCGTCGCTTCTTAATTCAACCCATTCAACCTTTCGGCTATTAAGTTGCTTTTTATTTGTTTCTGAAAGTTTATCTGCTATAAAAACTTTACTACCTCTTGCTATCACAGCGTCAGCGCTCTCTGGATTACCTCGTCCCATTAACTTAACTTCACACTTATGTTGTTTTTTGCCTTCAACTAAATAAAAATCGATTTCTCTTTCAAAATCCACCTCTTTAATAACTTTACCTTTGATTTTTACCGCATAATTTTTATTAGAAACTCCATATAGCTTGCACAGGCTTTGCATTAAAGGCTTCTCTACTCTTTTGCCGGCAGTACTCCATAAACCACCCCGCAACTCCGCTCTCTTTACTGCAAGCGTATTTATTACAATTAAACTTTCGCTAACATTCAAATCAACGCTCACTCCCTTAAATTTGATTGTCAATGTAAGTTCGAGATCGTGTTCTGTCTCTACTAGATTTTTTATTGTTTCATAAAGCGCGTCGTAATGTTTATTTGAGGCGTCAATTACAATTTCTTTTGTTGAGGAATTAAACATATTGTGAATTGTTTTTTTGTTTAACCCCGAATTGATAGCAATGTCTCTAGCGGGTAATGCTGGATTAAGGAATTCCTTTTTATACCAATCAACCGTTATGTTTTTACTTTTGAGCTTTGCGTCAACAACTTTTTTGAAAAAATCAACAGCGAATTGTAAAAATTCAGCATTGATTAGGGTTACTACCTCGATACGATAATCCTCTCCCTTTAGTAATTTTTTGATTATGTTTTTTGCCACTTGTTCTGTTATTGTCATATTTTTTCTTTAGATAACGAAATAAATGTTTTTATGTTAACAAAATTCGGCTGACCATTTTTTAAATTAAATGAGTTATTAGTTTTATTCAATTCCTCTTTAATTCTGTTAATATACTTGACTTCTATTTCGGTTAGAAAGAAATTTCTGTTTAGATTAATAGCCGCCCTTCCGAGCGTTCCACTGCCAGCAAAAGGATCAAAAATTAAATCACCTACAAAAGAATAAAACTTAACTACCCTGTTGCACAATTCGAGCGGAAAAACTGCGCTATGTACTTTATCAAAAGTCGGGTCAATATGCCAAATATTTGTTGTCTCATATTTATCCATCACTTTGCTTTTTTTAACTTTATCCCAACTATATTGCCAAATATTCCAATCAATTAGTTTATCGGTTTTTTTCCTATAAACCATCAGCATTTCTGAGACCGCGTTTGGTTTATATGCTAAAGGTTTTCTATGTTGTAGAAAGCCGGCGTTTCTATTTTTTACACATGCTTCCGGTTTAACCCATACAATGTCATCGATAAATTCCCAACCCATTTTTACCAACAATGGGTGAATATCATAAGGGATAGGATATCTCTTACTGGCGTGGGCTCGGCTTATTCTGGGAATAATAATTGGGGAGGTGTTAAGTACAAAAAATCTACCTTCTTTCGTAACGCGGTGAACCTCTTTAAATACTCTCTCTAGAAAACTTAAATATTCATTATAGCTTTGATAAATAGAATAATCTCTAGCATTATAGTAGGGCGGCGAAGTAAAAGTTAAATGTACTGATTCATCTGGTACATAGCGTAATATTTCTTGGACATCGCCATGCACAACAGTGTTTCTCAAATAATTAGGAAATTCGTCGGGTTTTTGAGAACTGTTTGATTTATAACAAAATCCATTTACTTCTTTATTTATAACTTCTTTAATCATCTCATTCGGGTGGCTGATTAGTTTTTTTAATTCTTGTTTTACTTCATCTCTTTGAGAAAAAACAAGCAGTCCCCTAATAGCTTGCATAACAACTTTTGGATCCTTATCTTCCAAGAGTTTAATCAAAATAGGTATTGCTTTTTCATTTCTTAATCTTCCAATAGCAGAAACCGATTCTCTTCTTACTTCAGTGCTTTCATCTGAACTGGCGTATTTAATAAAAATTGACAGTAAAGAAACATCGCTCATTTTTGCTAAATTCTTTATTGCAAGGGATCTAATATTTTCGTTAGGATTATTTAATAAATTTAATAAGGGTTCTCGGCTGTAACAATTTTCTAATCTACCTAATTTTTCTAGGACATAAACGATTGTTCCATCGTTTTGATTTTGTAAAAAAGATGAGAGGGCTTTCGTGTCGTTTTTCAATTCATCGATTAGCTCTTTATTTACTTGTTTGCTTAATATTGCCCGATTCATAGTTTTTATTTTATTAAATCTTCAATCGAAACACCCAGTGCTTTGGCTAATTTATCCATAACAAGCACGGATGGCTTTTTGATTACATTGCTTTCAATTTTTGTCAGGGTAGTATATTTTACGCCTGATTTCTTAGCAAAATCCTCTTGAGATAATCCTTGTTTATTTCGGTATTTCTTTATATTTTCCCCTATGTTGATTTCTGTTGCCATATTTTCAATAATTTGATAGTATGTAAATGATATGTTATCCTTTCAATATAATGATAACAAATATTATAAAAACAATCAAACAAAAAATGAGGAAAAGCCCGCTTCTGGCTAAAATAAAGTTCGAGCCGACATTTTTTCAGGTTCTTTGGCGGTTTGCCTTTTCGCTTCCGCTTCCCGCCTACGCACCGCTTCGGTCGGGCAGGCAAGGCGAGGCGGGCGGAAAGGGGGTTCGGTCTTTGCCCTTCCGCCCGCCGAGCCCGTTAATGAAATCGGTTCGGATATTTTCAAATACACACCGCCAGTTGGAAAATGTTCCGTCTGGCTCGCCCGCTACGCGGACTCGCCAGCCGATTTTGAACGCAAAATTGAATTTTTGTCTTTGTTCCGCGAAGCGGAACGCCAGAAGCGGGCTTTTCTAAATTAAAACTATGAAATACTTTATCTACACAAGAAAATCTACTGACTCGGAGGAAAGACAGATTTTGAGTATCGAAGCGCAACTCGCCGAGTTGCGGGAATTTGCCGCCAAAGAAAAACTTGAAATTGTCGCCTCGCTTTGCGAGGCGCAAACCGCCAAAGAACCTGGCCGAAAAATTTTCGGCGAAATGTTAGATCGAATTTGCGCTGGCGAAGCCAGCGGAATTTTGGCTTGGCATCCGGATAGATTAGCTCGTAATTCAATTGACGGCGGAAAAATAATCTATCTGCTGGACACAGGAAAAATTTTGGATTTGAAATTTCCGACATTTTGGTTTGATAGCACACCACAAGGAAAATTTATGTTGAATATCGCTTTTGGCCAGAGTAAATACTATGTTGATAATCTCGCAGAAAACATCAAGCGAGGACACCGCCAAAAACTGCGAAAAGGAATTTGGCCCGGCTTTGCACCTCTTGGCTATCTCAATAATCGTAGAACGAAAGAAATAGATTTGGACAAAGATAAAGCCCCGTTTATCAGAAAAGCATTTGAACTTTATGCCACCGGCGAATATACGCTAAAAGCAGTAAATCAGTTTTTGGCGGACAGCGGAATTTCAAGTTATGGGAAAAGACCGCTTTCCGTTTCCTGTGTCCAGCGATTCCTCAAAAATCATTTTTACTACGGAGTATTTAGGTTTAACAACGAATTTTATCAAGGAGCTCACGAGCCAATTATTTCCAAAAAACTTTTCGATTCTGTTCAACAAGTAATGAGTAATCGGGGTAAAAAGAAACGCAAGAGAAAACATGAATTTGCTTTTTCCGGTTTAATGCGTTGTGGAAATTGCGGTTGCCTCATTACTGCGGAAACCCAAAAAGGACATAATTATTATCGTTGCACTAAGAAAAAGCAAAAGTGCGAGGAAAAATATTTAAGGGAAGAAAATCTTGTTGAACAGATGAGAGATTTTATTCAAAAGGTTTCTTTACCTAACAAATGGGCGGAAAATATGCTCGTCGAGTTGGATAAAGAAAAAGAGCAAACCAAAAAGGAAAGTAAAGATTTTGTTCAAAATCTACAATCTCAAAAAATTGAAGTTGAGCAGAAAATTGAAAATCTGTTAGACCTCTATATTGAAAGAAAAGGGTTGACCATTGAAGAATACCAAGCCAAAAAATCAAAACTGCTCAACGAAAAACTGGATATTGAGCAAAAAATCCGAGATTTTGAACAAATGGGGAATAATTGGCTCGAACCGATGAAAGAAATGATTTTTGAGGCGAAACAAGCCAAAATTCTATTGTCGCAAGACGATAATCAGCAAATCCTAACATTTCTAAAAAATGTTGGCTCGAACTTTATTTTGAAAGACAAAAAATTCAATTTTGCGTTCAAAATCGGCTGGCGAGCCCGCGTAGCGGGCGAGCCAAACGCTTCTTTTTCCAACTGGCGGAACATCGTGGACAATGTTAGAACTATATTACAACAACAAACAGAGTATATTTACATCCCAGATTTAAGTCCACGAGTCTAATACTACACTATCAGATTTTACCCTACCCCGCAAATCATTATTTCTATCTAAGATATTTATATTGACTTTAATTTTTCATCTATAATTCCTATCAAACCACTCTTTCTCAATGGAAACTTTTTATTATTGATTAGATAATATCTTCCTTCCTCAAAAGCCCCATAAACTAAAATTGGAACAAACTTCTTACTATCTCTAATAACTCCATGTATAAGTCTCGCTCCATTGTTAGGTGAGGTTTTGGGTAATAATATCCCAACTTTTATCTTATAAAAGTGTATTGTTGTGTTTTGTATCTTTTTCTCAGTTATAAAATCGCCTAAAGGCGAAGTAAAAACAGACGGCAACAAGGCGTCTGTTAATTTACTCATAAGAATTTTGTAATGATTATAAATATCTTGTTCTAAAGTAGGCCACTTTTTAAGTCTTTTCAAATCGCCCTTGATAAAATCCGTGCCAACATACTCAAGAATTTCGTCCGACATAAGCCAATAACCTCTGCCCAGCTTCATCAGAGATTGTTCCTTTATAAGATGATTTATCCTTGCTATCTATTTCTTCCACATCTTTATCTTCCCTATAATTTACGAAATTAAAATCAATTTTTTCTTTCATCTTTACCCCAAGATAGGGAGGGTCTTTATGTGCTAAAACGGTAATAGAAGAAACTGGAAGACGATAATACTTTGCACAGGTCTTTTGTATTTCCATTATTTCATCAGCAGAAAGAACCTCATAATGATAATCTTTGGCTGGTTTATATAAAGTTATTGTTTTACCATTAGGTTTCTTTATCTTCTCCGTTTTCACATAATCCTTTGTTTTTGGCAGAACCCTGTCAATGACCTTTTTATCTGGTGTAGCACCATAAATATTTTTATAATAATCAACGCCAGTTATTGTTTTATTATTTTTTTCAAAAAAATCAGCTTCGCAAAAATATAAAAGCTTCCAAAGTTTTGTCTCTGTCAAAGTCTCATTGTCGTTGAAATTCTTGACAATGTAGATTAAGAGTTCTTTAAATTTTTCTAATGCTTTTTGCTTTCGCATCCTTCTATTTTTATAGTAGCATAGACTCTTGTCAATACCAAATCAATACAGAGATTTTTCAAAATGAGATTTCAATGCTGGGCTTTTTTGTTTGGTTATTTTTGATTTTTTGATTTTTTAAGCTTATTCTTGTTTTTTCTATCAATTTTGAGTAATAAATCAAAGAAGCCGACGAGATTATGGGCGGCTTCGTGGGCTTCTTTGTAAGAAAGTTCTTTACCATATTCCTCTTTAAATATCTTTTGGAATTCTAAAATTCTCTCTTTTGAAAGCTGAACCATTTTTTATAAATCTGCTTTTTGGGTGCATTGATAGTCGTAATAATACTCATAATCCAAACTACTAAAGAAGTATCCTGGATGATAAATGGATTTAGAACACCAAGACACTACTTTTTGAGTGCAATTACTATCCCAGTAACTATAGTTGCCATCCCAATATTCGCCAGAATAAATTGGAGATGGTCTACATATCCTCGTTTTCTGGATGCATTGAGAATCATAGTAATAATCAACGCCGTTAGTAAAATATCCTGAATAAGTTGTGGATTTAGAACATCCCTTTACCACTATTTGATTACAACCGCTATCCCAATAAAAACTTTTCGTTCCCAGGTTATAATATAAATCCTCATAAAGCAAACAATAAGCTAAGTTGTTACACTGGCTGTCTGAATAATAATTGCTACCGTCGTAATAATAACCAGAAAAATCTGGGGAAGCGTAGCAAGGTTTGATATATTGAGGATACACACTGGCAGTATTACCAGAAGGAATCTTTATTAAGGTTGCACGAGTATTGCGATACCTATCAGGAATTTCTCCCCCAGCAAAATCTTTGCTCGTAGTCTCAACATAATAATAACATCTACCATCAAGTTCATAATATGTCCCAGGGGTATCGCAATTCATATAGACGCCCACCGCCATATGTCCTGGCAACAAAATAAGAACAGAACCATACCCCATTGCGTCAATAATAGAAGCGGCTAAATAACTGGTGTCTTCACAATCTCCATTTTTTTCAAAAAAGGTTTCAACGGGATATTTAGGATATTCATCATAGCCAGTAAAAACATCGTCTACATATGGTAAATTTTGCACAAAAGATGCAGCTAACCAAACTTCGCCAACATCACTCTTAGCACCCTCTGAAATTCTCTTGCTTATCTTTTTAATAAAAGGGTCATCACTGGTAATATATTCTACGCTTTCAACAGAACTTCTTGGTTGTTTTGCTTTATAATAATCATACCAATCTTCTTCAATAGAAATTGTCCAAGTCCAATCGTAACCTCCATAATTCCAAGCAAAAGTTTGAGGTATGCGTCTCCCTCCGCCAGCTGGATGAGTATCTTCGCTATCAATTATCCCATCGCCATCAGAATCTGGGTTTAAGTCAGAAGTTCCTAATTTTGACTCTTCCCTATAAGTTAAGCCATCGCCATCATTATCGGCATTCATTCTTTTTTCTTCGGCTTCTTTCTCTGATAATTGTTGTGCTTTTATATTTTTTTCAAATTCTTCTTGTTTCGCTTTTGCTTCAGCTTGACTTCTTTTAATTGCTTCTTGCTGAGCTTTTTCTTCAGCTTCCTTCTTTGCTATTTTTGTTTCCCCAAGCTCTTCTTCAACGATTTTTCTTTTAGCTTCCTCTATTTTTAGTTGGGCATCTTTATAATAAAAAGAGTTCTCAGGAATTTCCGAGAACGAATCTATAGCTTCTTGCCAATTTGCTTTGTCAAATTCGCTTAACCCTTGCTCATATTTGGATTTATCTTTAAACCTTTGCTCGTTTTCATCTATTTCATTAGCGATTTTTTGTTTGTTTAATGTCAATTTTCCAACAATAAAACTGGCTTGAGCAAGTTGTAATTTCCCAATCGCTTCCTCGTATTTTTCTTCTTTTGTTAGTTGTTCAGCATCTTTAATCAGCTCGGAATTTTTATAAAAAACTACCCCTATCCCTCCACTACCGATAGCTAAAACTCCAACTATAATTGCAATTAAAATGGGAATTTGGATAAAGCCTTTTTGGTTCATAATACAATACTTCTCTACTTCAAATCTGACCCCATTTTTAGGAGAAGTCAAGGTAAAAAAGTAATGACTTTTTGTTTTATTACACAGACCAATTAGCAGTTAAATTAAACCCTGTGTGAAGAATAATTGCTATTAAAAGTCCTAAAATGGGCTTGTTTTTCTTTATGAAATAGCAGATGATTCCAGCGGTAATGATGTGAAGAAGTATAGCACCGCTTCTCCTTACGGAAATAGCTCCAGATTCAGGAAAAGGATATTTCAATATAGTCTCCCCTACCCCAAAACCAAATCCCAAAAGAAAACCATAAGGAAACTGCCCAATGTCTCTGTTAATCAACAGAAACTTTGTGCCTTCCTCAATAAAGCTATTCAAAAGTAAGATAGAAAAAAAGATGCCCCAGAAAGTTGACGGAAAAGGATTTTCAAGGCCGGACGCATCAAAAATTAAGTAGAATATAAGAAAAAGAACACTAACCCCAAACAACCCGCCAAAGAAAGCAATTAAGCTATTGTAAATGTGCTTTTTCATTGCATCGGAATTAATTTACTGTGTAATCGCTTCCTTTATAACCTTATCTATTACTTGCCGGCACCATCTAATCCTTTCTTTCAATATTTCTATTTCTTTATAAGCAGTGGCTATTTTTTTACCTTTCGCATCAATGTCTCTTAGCTTAAGTATGTGCTTGGGTAAATATACAAACCGCAAGTCATTTGTTTTAATAACTGGGTATGTTTTGCCTGTGTGGTTAACTCTGGTCAATTGATTAACCACCCAATCATTTCTAATTAAAGCATAAAGAAAAATAGGGCTTAAAAATTTACTTCTTAACTTAATAAATGCTTTTGTAAAATAGACCACTTCATCATCTTTAGAAATAAATATAAATTTCTTAAGGTATGGACGAGTGCAAGCGAGTAAAATATCGCCTTCTTTGGCTTTTTGTATGTCCCCTTTTTCTATTTTTTCAACCAATCTTGTATTCTCTGGGTCTTCATTGCCCTCTAAATAAACAGTAATAGGAATAAAACTACCATAGTTATCAACATTAGAAATCTCTACATAGTCTATTTTTTCTGGAAGTCCCCTTTCAAACTTATCGGAAGCCACATCTACTATTTGAGTCAATTCTACATAATTTTGTATATTACCACTGAAGTTCTTAAAGTGGGTGATAAATTTGGGGTCAGCTCTAAGCGATTGCTCTATCCCAAAATCGCTAAATCGGAAATTATATTTTTTATTTCTGATTAAATTTACTATTGTCTTATCATCGTTTATTGTGGGATTTCCCAACCCATCTGCTCTAAAGAGCTCATTTGGTCTTTTTTGTTCACCTCTTTTAAGTCTTTTATAGCCGATTTCTGCAACCCTTGTTAAAAAAATAGAATAATCTAATTCTCTGGCTACCTCATTAAATACCCACCACTCATTTATAATACTACCATCAGCTTGTTTATCTCCTTTGTGAACTAAAAATATTTCTTCTTTATACTTGTTGAGTAATTTCTTAATATCAAGTTTTTTATCCTCTGGTCTAAAATAGGTCTTTAAATAGCGGATTAAATTCTCTTTGGCTTTAATTTGACTTTCTATTTCTCCATTTTGATATTTTAAAATCTTTCTTTTAAGCCGTTGATATTCATTGCTATATTTTTGCCATAATTCTTCAAACACTTTTATTTCTGCTTCTGTTTTCTTTTCTGCGAATAAAAGATTAGTCGGGGTAGAGGTATAAGGAGCGAAAGCTAATTCTGGTAAAGAAACAATGGCTAATATTTTAAAATATTTATAAAGAAAAAGTCTTATGTATTTGTTCTCAACGGTATCAAAAACTGATTCTGGTAACACCACGCCCATTCTGCCTTCCTCTCGGAGTAATTGATACCATCTTTCTATAAATAGATTTTCTGACTTCTTTTTATTCGCATATAAAAACCTATTAAATAATCCTTTTTGGGTCTCGGTATCTAATTTGACGCTAAAAGGCGGATTGGAAATTATAACATCAAATTTATTATTTATCTCATATTTATAGCTCGTTTCTTCTCTAAGTTGGTTATAATTCAGTAAATTTCCATAGGGAGATTTTGAAATGTATTTATTAAATGGCAATAGCCCATCAGTAATAAAAATATTGATATTTCCGTCTCCGTGTAAAATCATATTAACTTTTGTAGTCAATCCCAAATCTCCATCTTTTTCTATCCCATAAGTAAATTCTCTTGCCCAAATATTTTCTCGCCTTGAGGGGAAATTGGTTACTATAAAATCCTCTACCTTACTGGTCTTTTTAATATCAGCTTTCCGCTCTTTTACTGTGTGAGTAATAAATTTCATTACTTCTATTAAAAAGGTTCCTGAACCACAGGCGGGGTCGCAAATATATGGTAAACGAGGCTTGGCAGGATTATTTAATAAGTTTATAGCCAAATTATCAATTCCTAAGGCATAGATAATAAATTTTACGATATTTGGGTGAGTAAAAAACTGCCCTCTGGATTGACGAAAACCAGTGCTTACAATCTCTTCAAAAAATTCTCCTAACAAATCGCCTTCGTGCTTATTTTCATTCTCTAATAAAGATATGCCTTGAAGTTTCTCAACTACATAAGTAACCTTACTTTCAGAAATTTGCTCTCTGTCAATTCCTACTGAATTTTTAATAACTTCTTCTTCATAATTTAATAAATCTCTTTGAGAATCTTTTAATAATTTGTTCACTCTCCCATAAACTTCTAATGGCGTTTCAAGTTTATTGTCTTTATAACTTATTTGGAATTTATAGGCTTCTCCTTCAGATGTAGCATACTCGTCGTAAATTTTCGCCAAAAATACCTTTATTAAATTACTAAAAATGTAATTATAATTTCCGCCCCCACCCCATAGAACATCGTGAAAGTCTTTTCTTAATATCCTAAAATCATTTTTAGTAAGCGTCTTATTTAAATTTTTCTCTTCATCGTCCAAATCTTCTGTTTTTTTATTTACATAAATGCTTTTTCTTGCTATTCCATACTCAGCGGGTATTCTATCTAAAGAAACCTGTCCTGCCTCAACCCATTGGTCAAAATCTGAATACTTTTGATGGTCAATAATTAAAGCCTTGTCTTGAACTTCATTGCCCTTTATCTCTGCTGTGTAATATGTGAGATATCTTACTCCTATTTCCTGTTTCGCCAATTTAAATAATTGTCCGTCAATGAATTTTTTATCTGCTTCGTAGGTGTCGGGAGTCTTAACTTCTATAAATAAAAAGGTTCTTTTTTTGTTCTGCTTGTCTTTAACCAAAATATCTATTATGCCTTCGGATTTTTTGGGTCGTCCTATAATATAAGCTTTTTCTTTTTCTATGGAATCAATTGGATATTTTAATTCGCAAATTAACTTAGTAATTAAAAAAGCCTTTACCAGTTCCTCGTCAGTTAGTTTGGTAACGGCTCCACGATGTTGAATTATTTTATCGCTATAACTAATAAAATTACGCTCTAAAGATAGCTTTACGATAACCTCATTGTTTTTATCCAATGCTTTTATAGCATTGTAAATTATTTGCCGGTAATGAGGAGACATCATACCGTTTAATCTTTGTATTAGTTTTGCCCAAACAAAAAAGGGCAACGAATAGGTGTCTCCCCACAAATTGTCTACCTGTTAAGGCATCCAATTGTGGAACCTATCGTTGCCCACCTTTACCCGCAATTGGATAAAAAGATGGACAACTCCCTAACAGGTAAATGAATCTGTGAGGAGACATTTTTAGGATACCACAGAATAAAGACAAAATAAATACCGACTCTTAGGTAAAAGGTTGAAAAATAGCTAAAATATGGCAAAATAAAGGAAATTACAATGAAAATTACCCAAAATTACTATGACCCCAGAGGAAAAATTTAATCAGGAAATTTGGTGGCTTTTACAAGAAATTAAAAAAGAGCAACTTGCTACCCCAAAAGGAGAAAAGAT
>Ga0210004_1001238_pt1 | contig 15117 bp, 18 predicted proteins | sample CryGey13umfilter_FD_185450 | JGI IMG/M metagenome (GOLD analysis project Ga0210004, IMG submission 185450) | Groundwater microbial communities from aquifer in Utah, USA - Crystal Geyser 4/8/14 3 um filter (SPAdes) (version 3) | ecosystem: Environmental > Aquatic > Deep subsurface > Groundwater...
TGGCACGATGTCAAACTCCCCATCATCGGTAATCTCCGAAAAATAATGATCTATAAAAAATTATAAAAAATCGTAATTGGATTGTAGATGACACCGAGGCATATCTCATCCTCCTTCCTATCCCCCCAGGCGGTACAGCTCATAGACCAGCAGGTCGAACTCCCGCTCCAGCGCTGTCATATCCGCCTTAGGATCGCGCTCCTTGGCGGCGAGGATGCGGTCAACCTCGGTGAAATGACTGCCGCCGCAAAGGATTTGACGCAATCGCCAGACTGCGATCGCGAAGTTTTTCCAGAATCTTGATCTTTTCGGAAAAAGGAAGTGTGGCGATCTGCTTTCGCATCTGCCGTTTGTTTTCCAAAACTTTGCGCATCCACTCGCTCATTTGTCATCACCAAAAAATCTTTGCCCGAATTGCTCCCATTTCGCAAGCAACCTGTGTTGAGAAAGGATCGAGTCGAGCCTGTTTGTATCAAGGATGCCGCTTTCGATGAATTGCAGAATGCGAGCACAATCTTTGGGACGGCCCGTCTTGAGCTCGATGGCGGTCAGATGTTCAGCAGTCATCACCCACGTCCGAACTTCTTCCACTTCGGTTTCGATTGCCTGCTCCAACGCCTCCCCGGTCAGAACATCGCCGGGAGGCAGGAATTGCACCGGCCAACCTTCAATGACCATGTATTCCCCTTCGGTCTTGTAGCCGTGCGAGGTGAGATAGGTGCAAACGGGGGCAATCGTGATCAACGAACTCCCGGGCGCAGTTTGGAACGAAACGAAAACATCAATGTCGAGCGTTGCCGAAGGTTCGAGGTAGAAGGTGGCGCCCACCGCTCCGCCAATGGCATATTTACCAATCACCCCGTCGGACTGCATTCGATTGATGACTTCCAGCGTGGCTTTCATTTGGCTGTGCCCTCCACGATGGCGATTTCCTCTTCCGTCAGGTCGTACAGCTCATAGACCAGCCGGTCGATTTCCCTTGATCCACCACCAAAAAATATAAAAAACCTCGTTGACCCTGTAATAACAGGATGATAGACTGCTTTTACCGAAAGGAATCTATCATCAACGAGGTGAAGGGATTATGGCACAAGGAGTATTGCCTTTCAAGTACGAAGAAGAGAAAAAAGAGACTGGGATGACGGCGTTGGGAGGGTTGCCGGTTTACTTGGACTTGGCTGCTGTAATGGGAGTAGGCGAAAGTATCGAGAAACATTTGCATATAAAGCAACAGGGCTGGACAGACAAGCAGACGGTGTTGTCTTTGATACTGCTGAATCTTGCGGGTGGCGATTGTGTAGATGATTTGCAGAAGTTGGAAGGAGATAATGGTTTTTGCAAGGTTTTGCGTCGGATTGAACAGAGGGGGATAAAGCGTCACGAGCGGCGAAAGTCGGTCGTCGTTGGCGAAAGGAGGGGAATCGTGTAGTTCCTTCACAGAGTTCAGTATTTCGGTATTTAGCGGCCTTTCATGATCCTAAACAGGAGAAGCAGCGCATTGAGGGGAAGGCGTTTATACCTATTCCGAATGAACATCTGCGCGGACTAATGCAGGTGAACAGTGATATGATTGCTTTCATTCAAGGCTGCAATCCCCAGAGAATTGCCACGTTGGATCAGGATGCCACATTGGTGGAGACAACGAAACGGGATGCTTTGTACAGTTATAAGGGATACAAGGTGTAACCTCGCACATTAAATTGACTCGATATTCTCACAATCGTTTGATGTTTTGCAATAAAGGTTGACCGGAAGGGAGGGGGGGTACCCTTCCGGTGTTTTGGGGTTGCTCTTTTCACATAATTTCGGTTGCTGCCATTCTGACGTGTTCCGGTGAAACGATCTGGCATTTTTCTTATGCCGCGGCCATGAGGGCGCCTTTGGCCAGAAGGTTGGCCCTTCTGAGGAGGCCGCCGGACCCTTGGTGGATGGCGAGGACGGCTTCATCACAGAACAGTTGCTCTTTGCTGCCGGCGATTTTCATGTGGTGCTGGATATATTCCGCCATAGGTTTGTATTTCAGGCCTTCGAGGTGGCTTCTGCCGATGATTCTGGGCGCCAGAGGCCTGGAGGTGTGGAACATGAGCTTGTCGACGGGGTTGTTTTGGCCTGCCAGGACGATCGGGAGCAGCGGCTTGGAATCCATGTCGAACTGGCTTGAGGTGTGGAGCTGGGCGAAGATTTCCAGCCTCATGAGGGAGGCCTCATCGATGATCAGCACGGGGATCTGCTTTCTCTGGGAGATTTCCAGGATGGCGGCACGCAGGGTTTTGGTAAGCCTGGCAAGGGAGTTGGCCCATCCACGTCGAAGCCGTTGCAGATTTGTCTCAAGATGTCGGCCATGGAGTCGGTGGAGGCGACGACCGAGACGACCTTGTACTGAAAGGGGTGGAGTTTGGTGGCGGCGTATCTGAGGGGGGTGGATTTGCCGCTTCCCACATCGCCGGTGATAATGGAGGCGGCACCGAGGTTGAGGGCGTAGAGGAACCTCTCTGAGGCGGCCTGGAGACCCGGCAGGGGGTAGAAATCTTCCACGCGGATATCTTGGGAGAATGGTTCTTTCTGGAAGCCGAAGAAGGTTTTATAGCTCATGGTCCACCTCCTCGAAGAGTCTCCCACCGGTGTATTTGGGTTGATCGACCTGGGGTTCCTGGTTTTGCGCTGGAGGCAGGAGATTGACGATGTTGTTTTTTCTGCGGATTCGGCAGTTGATCTTCATGTCCAAGGGGACGATCATGCCGTGGGAGAGACCCTCATGGAAGGCCTCGATTCTTGCGGAGTCGCCGTCATGATACAGCAGGGTGATCGTCTTGTCGATCAGTGGTATCGGGGCTTCATATAGCATGCCGTTGAGTGAGACGGTTCGGTCCCGATCCACCTTTCTGGTGGTACGGGTGCGGAAGTAATCGTTGAGATCTTTTGGGGCTTCCCGGAGCAGATGGGCATGTTTGAGATAGCGGTTCAGAGGTGTCTGCCTCGTGCTGGAATGGACGGTGACGTTATACTGCTCGTCGAGCCACCTGTTAAGGGCCTCATTGAGTTTTCCAGGGAAAGCCCCTCTGGGTATGTGCTGAGAAACTGCATGCGCAGGGTGCGGAAGAACCGTTCGATTTTTCCCCGGTAATGCGAAGCTTCGCATTACCGTGGTAATGGAAAGTCAGGGATAATGGAAAGTTGGTGTCTTGTCACTTTATAAAAGACACTGCTTGTCAAGGCTTTTTTATTTCTTTTTGATTATTTAGCTTTTCATTATACTCCAATCTATTGGCAGCTCAATGCCAAAATTAATTAGATTGGAGGTCATAATGAATCGTCAGGGGATGGAACTCAATGAATTAATCAACAAGGTTAAGGAGGAATTGGAAAATGTCCGATATTCAGATTTCTGGATCGGGGAATTAGCCAGAGTATGGGACCGTCTGACAAATTACATGGTTCGAAACAGCGAAACAATCTTTACGGCCCAAATAGGGATGAATTTCCTGGAATCCGAATACGGGATAACCGTATATAAAGGACTGACCCTTAAAAACAGGCGTTGTGCCAGAGCAATCAATTTACTTACGGATTACCTACTCCATGGAATTATCTTTCCCAGAACCAAGCAGGAAACACGTACTTTCCACCCACAGTTCCAAATATTGTTCCAAGGTTATATTGATAAAAAAAGAGTGGAGGGTTTGTCGAAAGACACGCTGCAGTCATATGGGATATACCTTGGCAGGTTTTCCGATTACCTGAACAGCCGTGGAATTACCGACATACATGACATGGATGAAGTTGTGGTTTCAAGATTCACAGAGACTTTTACCCGATATTCACCTGCCGTAATTCATACCACATTATGCTCCCTGCGGACCTTCTTTCATTACCTTTACCAGAACGGCTTTGTATCCAGGGATTTTGCCTATATTGTTCCGTATGACGGGTACAGACAGAGGACAAAAGTTCCTTCCTCGTATCCGAAAGAGGAGGTGGAAAAGCTTTTAAAATCAATTGACAGAGGAAATCCGAAAGGAAAACGGGATTATGCCATAATACTGATAGCTGCAAGATTGGGTTTACGGGCGCAAGACATATGTGATTTGTCCTTTAATAACTTGAAGTGGGAAACCAATACCATTGAACTGCTGCAAGAGAAAACAAAAGAGCCGCTTATTCTTCCGCTGCTGGAGGATGTAGGGCTGGGGATCATTGATTACCTTAAGTATGCCAGACCAGAATGCGAATCCACCAATGCGGTTTTTCTGCGTTTAACCCCTCCTGTGGGGAAACTGGAAGCACCGACCCTGCATAGCATTGTTACCCAGCATATGCGCGCTGCAGGCATAAAAATACAGGACGGTAAAAAACACGGACCTCATGCCCTCCGCCACAGTCTCGCCAGTGCCCTGCTGGAGATAAACACTCCTTTGCTGGTTATATCAGAAGTTCTGGGCCATACCAATACGGAATCTACATCAGTCTATCTGAAGATTGATGTTAATCAGCTTAGGACGTGTGCGTTGGAGCCTTTGCCATTTTACTGGAACAAAGGCGAGGAGGAGGTGTTCTAATGCCTAAGGTAGAAAAGCCGTTTGTCGGCGAATTCAGGGAACTATTGGAGACTTTTGTAGAACAGAAAAGAAACCTGGGTTATAAATACGACACCACAAGGGAAAGACTTCTCAGATTTTCCATATTTAGTCTGTCGTATAGCCTGGAAAACAAGGTTCTCAGTAAACAGTTGGTCTCGGATTGGACTTCAAAAAGAAGAAACGAGTCGGCAAAAAACTGGGCCCACCGCAACAGCGACCTGCGCCAGTTTGCACTGTATCTGCAGAACCTGGGATATGATGCATTTATCCCTCCCAAAATCCATAAGACCGGACAGGGTGAATATATCCCGTATATATTCACCCATGAAGAAATCGAGCGTTTCTTACGGGTTGTCGATTCTATCGTGCCGCATCCCTTGTCCAACAAACACCAAAGCTATCCCTTATTGTTCCGCCTGCTTTACTGCTGTGGCCTTAGGATTTCCGAGGCACTCCACCTTAAAATTTCCGATGTAGATTTTGATAAGGGGGTGCTGTTCATAAGAGAGTCTAAGTTTAACAAAGACAGGATTATACCGGTGTCTGCACCTCTGGCAGAAATGCTTATCAGGTATCAAGCTTTGTTCAACAGAAATAATGCCCCGGAAGATTATTATTTCAGGAACAAAAATGGAACACCGCTGACACACGATCGGGTTTACGATGTGTATCGGAAACTGCTGTGGAAGGCGGGAATTTCTCATGGCGGCAAAGGTAAAGGACCAAGACTCCATGACTTACGCCACGTTTTTTGTGTACACACACTGGCCAAGCAGGTAAAGGAGGGGGCTGACCTGTATGTCGCACTTCCCATTCTGTCTGCCTATGTGGGGCACAGTTCAGTCCGAGGCACGCAGCGTTACGTCAGACTGACCGCAGAGGCACATCCCGAACTGATCGAGAAAGTGTCCCGGACATGTGCCTATGTATTGCCGGAGGTGACGAAAAACGAAACCGACTGATTTTGCTTATTATCTGACTGATTTTCTTTCCAAGCACCTTCCGGGTACCGTTGGACTTAGGCCCAATACCATAATGTCGTACAGGGATACTTTTAGCGTATTCCTTGAATTCTGCTCCGAACATAAAGGGATAAGACCGGAAAAATTTTCACTGGATAACCTGAATCGGAAACTGGTTGAAGAGTATCTGGAGTGGCTTGAGAAAACCCGCCGCTGTATTGCTTCCACAAGAAACGTGCGTCTGGCTGCGTTTCATTCGTTCTGCCGATACCTGCAGCTGGAATTTCCCGATTATATTCACCAGGCCCAGCAGATCCTTGCGATTCCTATGAAGAGAACAAAGAATATCTCCGTTGAATACCTAACCCTTGATGCGATGAAATTCCTGCTGGAAAAACCGGATAATAGGACCAGGGAAGGGCGCAGGGATATGGTTCTTTTAAGCCTGCTCTATGAGTCAGGTGCCAGGGTACAGGAGATAGCTGATCTAAAAGTTGGTGATATCAGAACAGCATCCCCTTCAACTGTAAAACTTACAGGGAAAAGCGACAAAAGAAGGATTGTCCCGATAATGAAACCAATGGGCGAACTTTTGAAGCAGTATTTGAAGGAGAATAATTTAACGGGACCATATGCCTTCGATTTCCCTTTATTTAGTAGCCGCTCGAAAGATAAGCTAACCCGTGCCGGGATCGCTTATATTGTCAAGAAATATGCAGGTGAAGCGATGAAGGAATCTCCTGAATTGTTTCCGGATAAATTTTCACCACATTGTTTTCGGCACTCAAAAGCCGTTCATCTGCTGCAGTCCGGGGTAAATCTTGTTTATATACGGGATTTCCTGGGTCACGTAGATATTCAGACAACCGAAATTTACGCCAGAATCGATGGTGAAATGAAAAGAAAAGCTTTGGAAAAAAGTCATAACGTAGTATCGGATAAAATGCCGGAGTGGCAAAGCAATGCAGGATTGATGAACTGGCTAAAGAATCTGGGGAAATAAGGGAAAATATAATGGAAAGTTAATTTTGGGGAAACAAGGGGGTAATGCAGGTAAGACGTTAGAAAATTAATATAATCGAGCGTCAACTTTCCATTATCCCTGACTTTCCATTCCCCCGGCCCTGGGGATGGTAGGGGGTGGAGTGAATCAGGGCGATTCCCAGAGACGCAGTGGCGTGAGCCAGCAGATTGGATCGGAAGGCAGGGCCGTTGTCCACGTAGAGTTTCCTCGGCAAACCCCGTTTCGCAAGGGCGACTCTCAAGGCGGCGGTGTAGTTTTCCACCCGTTCATGGCAAAAGAACTCGGCGTGACAGATCAGCCGGGCCTGTTGTCATCGATGAAGGCGAAGAGATAGGTTTTTCTCTCCTTTCCGTCTATAAATATCCGGGGGCCGTGCATACCGTCGGACTGCCAGATGTCGTTGGGCAGTTCCGCCTCGAATCGTCTGCGATCCACGGGAGTGTTTTCCCGTTTCATCAGTCCCCGTTGTTTGAACAGGCGGTAGATGGTGGCGGGATGCACCTTGATGCCCGGATGGAGTATCTTCCGGAGTTTTGCCTCCCGCAAGACGACCGGCAGGGAAGCCCCCTTCAACTGCTTCCTGAGCTCCACCAGGGAAAGAATCGTTTCCTCGTCGAGGACGCGGGGTCGCCCCCGGTCGCACCGGGCATCCGGGTAGAGGCTCTCGATCCTGCGACCGCCCTTTTTCTTTCTCACGCATCTCGCGGTTGAGTTTGTACAATTTGTCAACAACGTCCCTTTTACATTTTTTAGTCTAAAAGTGCTTTGACTTTGTGCATATTTTTGTTTAAGATAGGAACACGAACTTAAAGGAGGCCTCCATGCAAAGGGTAGTTATTCACGTCAAAGATGACGCAAAATTAAATGCGCTGATGAGCGTATTGAAGGAAATTAATTTTATTGAAGTTGAAAGAGAAGAAAAAGGAGCTTCGGGACTATCTAGACGTGGCGACTTGAGGAAGTTGTTTGGTATATGGGAAAATCGCGACATCTCGCTTGCGGATATCAGGCAAAAGGCATGGCGGTAATGCACCTATGATTCTGTGCGACACGAACGCCATCATTGAAGCTCTGAAAAAGAATCCTGTTGTCGTTGAAACAATAGAGAAAATCGGTCTGGAGCGGATAGCCGTCAGCGTCGTCACGGTAATGGAGCTTTATTATGGCGCTTTGCACAAGACCGAACTAAAGAAGATCAAACGTCATCTGTCATCTATTCGGATAATTCAAATAGACGAAGCAATTTCCGTTGCAGCATCAGAACTCATTGAACGATACGCAAAAAGCCACGGACTGCAGATACCGGATGCCTTAATTGCCGCAACTTCGATAAACCGTTATCTCCAGCTTTACACAGGAAATACGAAAGATTTTATTTATATCGAAAAAATCAGTTTGTGGTCGATTTAAAAAGTTTTCTCCCCTCTGCAAAACGCTGAATTTAACGACCTGACCACTATGGGTTTTTGGACCGAAAGGGCCATGGAAAAACAGAAGAAATAAATAATGTCGAGTAGATCAGTTCCTCCCGACGCTGTAGGTTGATGTTTGTGTTCTCTGTTTCCGCCTGGTTTCCCGGCGGTGCCACATTATCTCAACCATACATCAGTTGTCGTTGACCCCTCTCAGTACACGACCTTGCCCGGCCGCACTGGTATTATGTCCCCCGATTCGGATTCCGCTTGAAAGGTAGAACTCCTTGTGCAATAATGGTTTCACCTCGTTGATGATAAATTTTTTCTCCTAAATTACTCTATCACCCTAATTTCACAGGGTCAACGAGGTTTTTTATTTTCTTTGATGGTGAATTAAGGAATAATGGAAAGGAGGTAAAAAAGATGGGAGAATCAGAAAGCCACAAACGCGCGAAAAGAAAAGCTCCGGGGGATACTGAGGTAAAAATACCAGATAGGAGACGATTGGATTCAGCTACAGAGAAAACAGCGACAGAGGTTGAGCGAAATCCCCAAAATATCCTGAAGGCAGTTAAACGGTTAAGAGACGGTGGAAGGCCACGGAAGGTTTTACAAGTTCCACAGAACCTCATGCCTGATGTCGTTGAAGAAATGAAGAAACAAGGTGTTTCAGGGACAGTCAAAAACCTTTCAGAGACGAAACGGATTTCTGTTCCAAAGAAAAAATGATCGTGGCCAAATAGGGGCAACGCCTATTGTCTAATACGGTAAAATAGTCACTGCCCCCATTAAGTGAAGGAGGAAATATTGTACCATAATAGATTGAGCATTCCTACGCGCTATCCCGAAGACCTTCGAAAGACCCAGGCAGCGTTGAGCAAAAAAAAATCATATGAAATCCTTAAACAAAGCAGGGAGGTGCTGAAATGGATAAAAACACAGTTTTAGAAGCAATCCTTTTCATGGAAAGCACATTAAGGGCTGACGGCCTGAATGTGGATAAGATGATCCTTTTCGGTTCCCATGCCGGGGCTGCCGCGACAAAAGAAAGTGACATCGATGTAGCGATTATATCGGAGGACTTTGAAGATAAAGATATTTTCGAACGCATACGCATAGAAATGACGAAAAACGCGGAGATACAGACAATCATTTGAAGGGACATTGTCAGGCTTGTTTGGGGGTGGCAAACGCCGCGCTATAGACGTGGCGCAGGAGGTTAGATATGTGTCAATGCTATCGCAATTTCAAAAGGACTTTTGTGACATGAAAAAATTAAGGGTGGGCGTTATCTTCGGCGGCATGTCCTCAGAGAGGGAGGTGTCACTGAACAGCGGCAGGAATGTCTACGACAACCTTGATCGGGAACTTTACGAAGGGGTGCCGGTATTTATGGACGGCGAGGGAGGGTTGTGGATTATACCCTGGCAGCTCGTGTCCCAGAATACGACCGCCGATATCTTGGAACGTCTGGAGAAGGAGACACGGAGAATACCTTACGAAGCCCTTAAAGAAGAGATTGATTTTGCCTTCATCTCCCTCCATGGCAAGTACGGTGATGACGGATGCATCCAGGGTCTCCTCGAACTGCTCGGCATACCCTATACCGGTCCCGGTGTGCTGGCATCGGCGCTGGGGATGGACAAACATATTCAACAAAAAATCCTCCGGGAGGCAGGTATTGGTGTTCCTGAAAGCGTTTCTATCAGGGAAAGGGATTGGCGGGAGGCGAGGGGAGAGGTTAAAGGAAAATTGTTTGCCCGATTTAAGCCCCCCTTTTTTACAAAGCCGCTCCGGGAGGGTTCCAGTGTCGGTGTCACTGTCATCAGGAACGAAGGTTCCTTCGAGAGAGGGATAGCGGAGGCCCTTAGATGGGACAGTGTCGTCCTGGCGGAAGAGTATCTTGACGGCATAGAATTTTCGTGCATTATCCTTGAGGAAGCCGGCAAGGCGAGACCGCTGGGACTTACGGAGATTCACCCTCAGAGCGAGTATTACACCTATGATGACAAGTATATGCCGGGGAGGTGCAGGAAGCTCACCCCACCGAAGAATATCCCCCCGGATACGGCGGAAAAGATCAAGGCCGAGGCCTTACGAGCCTTCCATGCCCTTGGTTTCAGATCATACGGCCGGATAGACGGCTTTCTCTTGCGTGATGGGCGGATCCTGATCACAGACCCCAATTCATCATCGGGTATGGCCCCTTCCTCCTTCTTTTTTGAGCAGGCAGCATATGCCGGCATGCTCCCCTCGATGATTGTAAAAACACTTATCGAAAACGCCGTTAAAATACACCAGGAAAAACGTGGTCCCCTGTAATATCTGTGTCCCCTTCGACGGTAGTTACAAACCTGTGCTCTTCTTATCTTCCATACCCCAGAGATGCCGACCAGAGCTCATAATTCCTCTCTTTTTCCTTTTCTTTCCCCAGGTAAAAGACGACAAATGTCAGGACATGCCAGCCGATGAACTCACAGCTTTCCTGGTCAAAGACCGTGTGTTCAAAAACCTTGCGCCAGGTGCCGGTATTAAAATAGATTTTGTCTATCATGCCGTTGCCTCTCTGGCGTAGATCTAGCATGTCTAAGGGAATCTGCTCGGCGCGGTGGGTGTGGCCATAGACTACGTAGCGGACGGCGTTGTTCTTCAGCGGCGCCTCATTATAGGCAAACTTCCGGTAGTCGTCGGATTTCCGATATAAATGACGAACAGCCCAGTTGCCGAGTATCTCCTGAAGCCGGCTGAAGGAAAAACCGGAAGAAAGACGCATCGCCATTTGCAGAAGGTCAACTATATCCGGGCCGAAACGATCGTGGTCTTTGACAAACTTTAGCTTGAAAAATCTATCCGCCACGTCATTCCAGAGGGCATGCACCCTTTCTTCCACTCCGTGGTTATAATTGCAAACACCCTGTATCCAGGCCGGAATATCGAGGAGGGGTCTTACATTGTCAATCTCTCTTAATTGTTCGATCAGCTTATCATGCGGACCCAAAAGGGAATCATTCTTCACGGCTTCCGGAAAGCGGTTGAGCAGGTCAATGACGATGGCATCACCCAGAGAAGAGGCATCCCGGTTCCCCTCATAGTTAAATTCATCATAATAGTCACCGTGACGGGCCATGACCCCGTATTCTTCAAAGACCCGGTCGTAAGGGAAACGATTTTGCGGGTTGGATATCCCTAAGAAAGTGGCTATCCTTTGGCGGGTAGAGGCAAAACGATTGATAAGCCAGTCGTGGTTGCCAATCAAATAGGAAAGGGCGACTTTAACCCCCAGGTTCGCGCAACTCTCCTGGAAATCCCTCAGATATCGCATAATCTCTATATTGCCTGGTTGTCTGGTGATCCGGTCAACAATCTCCTCGGTATAATTTTGCAATTTCCAGCCCTGGCTATCCGCGTCGGTAACCGGCGACCAGGGCCTTATCGGGTTCAAGGGATCACTATTTTCCGACCGCAACCAGACATCGGAGCGAATAACATCAAATATGTCGCCCAGGAGCGCTATTTCTATCTCCTCTATCCTGGTCTCCTGTGGATTACCCACAATATCTTTTAATATCCGGCAGAATTTATGAAAGGCCCGCGGCTCAATAGTCGTTCCCGATGAACCATCCGTCAGGTGGACATCGCTCAGAAAAACTAACATTGTTGCACCTCACTCTCTGACACTGGCCACATGATCCTTAATATATTGCGTGATATCTGCAGCAGACGAACCGGGGCCGAAGGTTTTTCCCACACCCATACGTATCAACTCCGGCACGTCATCATCGGGGACCACCCCCCCCACAATAACCAGAATATCTCCCCTTTTACTTTCTCTTAACCCTTTTATTGTCTCAGAGGTAATAGACTTATGCCCTCCCACGGAAAAACTTATCCCCACCACATCTACATCTTCCTGAATGGCCGAAGTTACCACATCCCGGGGAAGAACAAACCTGGTGAAGATCACTTCCATACCAAAATCCCTTAGTTTCCTGGCCAGTTGCCTTACTCCCCGATCATGTCCATCAAATCGAGCGATGGTCAATAAAATCCTGATCTTTTTTTCTCCCATTAATCTCACCTCCTATGCCCAACCAAATACTTCTCTTAAGATGCCCTGCAACTCTCCAAGGGTAGCTTCTGCTTTTGCCGCCTCAATTACCGCCGGCATTAGCTCCCCGCTATGTTCAGGCCAGGTTTCATTGACCAGTACGGCTATTTCCCTGAGTCTCTGCAAGGCTCCTTTTAATTTTTCATTATCCCTTTTTTCCTTGTATTCTTTAAGCCTTCTTAGAGCCTCCTCCTCTATTTCCGGATATTTAAAGACGGGGACTTTTTGTTCCTTCTCTGTTACATATTTATTCAATCCTACAATTATCTTTTCCCCTCTATCTATCTTCTCCCGCCATTCATAAGCAGACTTTGTGATCTCCTCTTTAAACCACCCGGATTCCCAGCACTTTACAAAGCCACCCATTTTGTCTATCTGTTCTATAACCCGGAAAATCTCTTCTTCCATTTTGCTGGTCAGCCATTCCACATAATAGGAACCTGCCAATGGATCTGAAACATTCGGTATGTTTGTCTCATGGAGGATAATCTGCTGGGTCCTCAAGGCGAGGATATGAGATTCTTCGGTGGGAGTAGAAAGAGCTTCCAGATACGAATTTGTCTGGATGGAATTCGTACCTGAAAGTACCGCTCCCAGGGTCTCTAACGTGGTCCTTACTACATTATTTAAAGGCTGCTGCGCTGTTAAGGTAACACCGGAGGTCTGGCTGTGCATCCTTAAATGCAACGATCTCGGATTTTTGCAGCCGAATCTTTCCCTGTTCACCTTGGCCCATACCCTTCTCATGGCCCTGACTTTGGCAATCTCTTCAAAAAAATCGGCGGCCTGGGCAATCTGAAAGCCAACTCGGGGTAAAAACTCATCCGGCTCAAGCCCCGTTTTTATGCATTCTTCTGTGATGGCTATTCCTGCCGCTATCGCAAAACCTGCCTCCTGAATGGCGTTGCCCCCCGATTCTTCCACGTAATAAGATACGATATTGGTGTGATTCCACTGGGGCATATTCCGGCAGCAGAATTTTATAAACTCCGCCATAAGCTTAAAGGCACTTTTGGAAGGAAAGGCAACGTTGCCCACAAAAGCAAAAGACCAGAGCCAATTCATGCTGTTGCCGTAAACTTTTGTTATGGGGATACCCCTTTTTTCAAGATAGGCAACGTACAGCGCTATCTGGACCAGGGTGGCACGGCAGATGTTGTGGACAACCGATACTTTCGTAAGATCAATATCGTGAAAAAGGTAATCAAAATCATCCTGCGTCGCGAAATGACAACCCGCATGTCCCACCCTTCCTTTTACTTCCGGATCATCAGGATCGTAACCTGCCTTCGCTACCAGGTCGAACACCAGGTTATAGGCATCCTTGCCAAAATAACCCCTGGCTCCCATTTCTTTTAAAAGATCCATTCTTTCCCGTGTTTGTTCCGGCAAGCCATAACCCAAAACCAGATTGTTAAACCAGGGCGTAAATTGATACTGCACCGGGTATATCCCTCTTGTATAAGGATAACCCCCCGGCATCTCCGGTTTAAAACCAACCTCTTCCAGATCTCTTGCTGTATAAACGGATTTCACCTGGATACCGGAATCCGTAGCAGCTTGAAACTCTTTGCCTTTGTAAAGCTTGTCGTATGACTCTTTCCACTCCGCTCTCAACTTGTCCTCTTCCTCTAAGAATTCTTTTTTAAACATCCATGATCCTCCCTTTTTTAAATATTGTCACAACTGTCCCAATGTTAGTAGTAATTCCTGTGAAAATTTTTATGGGAAAATTTGACCCTAAGAGAAGGGGTAACTCCTTTCTCCTAAGAGATCATAATCTAAACCATCTTTCATCCGTAATACTCCCACTATTTCAGCGAATGTGGCATGAGCTTTTACAGCTTCGAAAGTGCAGGGTACCAAATCAACTCCTTCTATTTCCGCGGCTCTACTTAAATCCTCTAAAGCTTTTTTGACCTTTTGCATATCTCGTCTCTCTTTAAATCTTTTGTAACGAGAAATATACTTTGTAACCTCATCTCTTATATCAGGGACCCTAATTTCTGTCTCTTCTTCTTCAGCAAAGCAATTAACTCCCACACGCACCCTCTCCCCGCTTTCTACTTTCCTTTGTCTTTCTATTGCTCCTTGCCTTAATTGAGAACGAATCCAATCTTTCTCAATTGCTGCCAGCCAACCTCCCATTTGCTCTATTCTATCCACCGTAGCTAAAATTTCTTCTTCGATTCTATTGGTTAGCCACTCCACATAGTAAGAACCACCCAGAGGATCAGCCACTCGAGGGATACCGGATTCATAGCGTATAACTTGCTGTGTCCTGAGAGCTAACTTTGCCGCTTCTTCTGTAGGGGGACACCATGCTTCATCATAGGAGCAAGTCTGTATACCCGAAGCGCCGCTGAGAACACCGATTAAGGTTGTCAGAGTGCCGCGCACTATATTGACTAAAGGCTGACGTCCCTCCATATAGCTGCCTATCCCACGAGCATAAAACCGCATCGCCATACCCTTAGGGCCGGCGCCGAACTCCTCTTTCATCATCCGTGCCCATATCCTTCTTATTGCTCTTATCTTCGCGATATCTTCAAAAAATCACGACCTGCACTTATATTAGGGCTTATCCTTGGGGCAACAACATTTATGTCTATGTTTCTTCTTAGCATCTCGCGAATAAGCTCTTTAGTACAAGAAATAAGGAGAGCTCCCTCTAAAATCGCATTAGCGCCTGCGTCAGCATAGTCTGCAGCATCCAGGACAGACCCATTAACTTGGGACAGAGGGCCGCATCCACCTCCCCCCTGGCAAGGGCGGAGAAGACATCTTTCATATCCTTCATGACTGATGTCTTGATTTCTTTCCTCTCCCTGAGGATTTCGAGGGGCATGCCTCTATCGTATACGGCGATCTTCCTGCCTTTAAGATCATCCAGTGTAAAGAGGGGAAGGGCATCTTTACGGGTGAAGAGGGATAATTCCAGCGTGGAATGGGGATCAGAAAAATCAAATTCCCTGTCCCGTTCCTCACTATAAAGCATCCCCAACAGGGCATCAACCTTTCCTTTACGGAG
>Ga0210004_1001270_pt1 | contig 14934 bp, 15 predicted proteins | sample CryGey13umfilter_FD_185450 | JGI IMG/M metagenome (GOLD analysis project Ga0210004, IMG submission 185450) | Groundwater microbial communities from aquifer in Utah, USA - Crystal Geyser 4/8/14 3 um filter (SPAdes) (version 3) | ecosystem: Environmental > Aquatic > Deep subsurface > Groundwater...
GGGGGTATAATTTATTGTATGGAATTTCAAAGTTACCCCCACCTCTTTCCTCCCCCCTTGAGGGGGAGGATGTGAGGAGGGGGGGTATAATTTATCGTACTTATAATGTTAAAGATTAAGGTAGATGAAGGGTTGGATAAGTTTGTTAAAATAAAAGTTGTCGGCGTTGGCGGAGCCGGATGTAATGCCCTGGGAAGAATGGCGGAATCGCTTTCGGGAGCGGACCTTATCGGAATTAATACCGATAGCCAGGCGTTGGCAAATTGCAATGTTCCGATTAAGGTCCAGATTGGTTTGCGTATTACCGGAGGCTCAGGTTGCGGCGGGGATCCCCAGAAAGGTAAATTTTCTGCAAACGAGGATAAAGAAGAAATTGCCAAACTCCTGAAAGGGGCAAAGGTTTGTTTCCTAACTACGGGATTGGGAGGAGGCACCGGCACCGGCGCCTCGCCAATTGTAGCCAGAATTGCTCGCGAGCAGGGCGCTCTTATCGTAGCCGTAGTAACCACACCTTTTGCTTTTGAAGGAGTAAAGCGAATGAACCAGGCGGAAGAAGGGCTTTCTGAATTGAGAGAAAATAGCGATACGCTCATTCATATTCCTAATGAAAAACTTTTTGAGGTTGCCGATAAAAAAACTACGATTCTTGACGCTTTCAGAAAAATTGACGGGATTTTGTGTCAGGGTGTCTCCTCTATTGTCACTCTGATCACCCAACCCGGGGTAATCAATTTGGACTTTGCCGATATCAGGGCAGTGATGGAGAATGGAGGAGAAAGCATGATGGGTGTGGGCAGAGGCAAAGGGCCGGAAAGGGCGGTAAGTGCCGCGAAAGAAGCTGTTACCAACCATCTTTTAGAGGGAATAGAAATCAGTAGCGCCAAAAATGTTTTGGTAAGCATCGCTGGCAGCTCTGACCTTGGTCTTCATGAAGTTAAAGATGCAGCCAGAACGATTAACAGCGCTCTCTCCCCGATGGTAAACAGTATTTTTGGGGCGGTGATTGACCAGAGCTTGGATGATGAGATAAAAATTACCGTGATTGCCACCGGACTTTTCAATAAGAAGGAAATGTCTCCTTCTTTGCAAAAGAAATCTCACTCCAGAAAAGGAAAGAAGGAGAAGGAGCCAAGCCTTTTCGGTGATGTAGAAACAACTATCATTGACGGAGAGGATCGGGATATCCCGGCATACTTAAGAAAAAGACAGAAAGAAAAGAAAACGGAAGAAGGCTAGGAGTGGTAAATACTCAGTGAACTACGTCATTGCGAGCCCGAAGGGCGTGGCAATCCCTCGCTTCTATGAAAAAGATGAGATTGCCACGTCGCTATCGCTCCTCGCAACGACTTCGTCGGATTGCTTCGCTTCGCTCGCAATGACAAGGGGAACGTACTTTACTGAATATTTACCAGGAATGAAAACATGATTATAAAGAGAAAGGTTGAGGAGATGCTTAGTTACCTGGAGGATAGTTCTAATCTCCAGGAAGGCAAGGCCGAAGTTCTTTATATTCCCGAGGATGAAAAAGAGATCATTGAAGCAATTGCCGAGTGCAGGGATAAAAAAATTCCTTTAACCGTCTCGGCCGGGGGAACCGGGACCGTGGGAGGGAGAATTCCTCTTGAGGGAGCAATCCTTTCCGTAGAAAGGTTAGATAAGATTATCTCCATTGACCCGCAAAGGAAAAGAGCGATTCTGCAAAGCGGCGTGCTTATTGAAGATTTTTTAAAAGAACTGGGAGAACGCAATCTTTTTTATCCCCCTTTTCCTACCGAGAGAACTGCTTTTATCGGTGGAAACGTTTCTACCAATGCTTCAGGAGAATACAGTTACCGTTTTGGTTCTACCAGAGGATATGTAAAAAAAATAAAGGTTATTCTCTCCACCGGAGAGGTTTTAGAGATAGAAAGAGGCAAATATTTTGCCGATAAAAATGGTAATATAGAGTTTGAGAATAAAAAAATAAAAATTCCATCCTATCTTACTCCCCCGATTAAATGCTCTGCCGGCTATTTCTCCCGTCCGGGGATGGATTTAATTGATTTATTTATCGGTTCCGAGGGAACCCTGGGCCTGATTACCCGGGTGGAGGTAGAGTTAATTCCCGCTCTTTCTTTGCCCTTTATAATGGTCGTCTTTTTCAAAGAGAATAAGGGTTTAAAATTTGTCTCCGAGGTTAAAAGAAGTAGAAAATTAAATCCTCTTTCCCTGGAATATTTTGACCGGGGAAGTCTGGGTTTCTTAAAAAAAGATTTTCCCAATATACCTGATCGGAGTAAAGAAGCTATTTATATTGAAGAAGAGGAAAGTAAAAATATTCTGGAGGAATGGATCGGTCTGATTGAGCAATACCCGGTGGATGATACCTGGCTCGGAGAAGATAGCAAAAGTTATCAAAAACTTCTTGATTTTCGCCATAAACTTCCCGAGAATATTAACGAATACTTTAAGAAAATAGGGTCAAGGAAGATGGCTCTGGATATTGCGGTTCCGGAAAATTCCTTCCCCGAAATTTTTAATTTTTATCAGACTTTAAGATTAAATAATCAGGAAATAGAGAATATTCTCTTTGGCCATATCGGGGAGAACCATCTCCATTTTAATTTTTTCCCTAAAGATGAAAAAGAAAAAGAAGCGGTCGGCAATCTCTTCATTCAGGCGCTTAAAAAGGGAATAAGTTCAGGGGGAACGGTATCTGCAGAACACGGCATCGGAAAAATGAAGCATAAATATTTGGAGTTAATGTACGGAAAAAAAGGGATTGATGAAATGGTAAGAATAAAAAAAGAAATAGACCCTTACGGCCTTTTTGGTCTTGATAACATTTTCCCTAAGAGTAGAATATAAGAACCAATAAAGTTAAAGAAAATAAAGTGTAACCACGAATGAACACCAATAAACACGTGGCATGAATTGCGCTACTCTACTCGCATATTGCTACTAAAGATAGCAGAGAGAATAGTGGCGCAATTTATCGCACAAACTGATAGAGAAGGAGAGGGATATGGCAGAAGAAATCAGAGTGCTAAGAAAGGATGAATATCAAAAAGCAGTAAGGTTTTTGGAAAACGCCTACGGACATTCAGCAAATTTTTTTGCTTGCGCCTATCCGGTGGTCTGGAGAGAAGAGAACTTTTCTCCGGAGAATATCTCGGTGATTAGGGAAAATGGTAAAATTGCCAGTCTCATCAGGCTCTTTCCGATGAACTTAATGGTGGGGGAGAGTAAAATTAAAACCGGAGGAATTGGGGGTGTTGCTACTGACCCGGAAATCAGAGGAAAAGGCTATATGGGCCAACTTCTCAATTATAATATCAAAAAAATGAAGGCCGAGGGCTACGCTCTTTCCGTTCTTGGAGGAGACCGGTTCAGATACGGAAACTTTGGCTGGGAATACGGAGGAAGACAGGTTAATTTGAATATAAGTGGGCGTTCCTTAAGTAAAGCCGGGGTAAAACCACACAATAAAGTTAAACGCTTTTCCGGAGAAAAGGAAATTTTGGAAAAGATAATTTCCTGCCACGAAAAAGAGGAGCTACGGGTAGAAAGAAGAAAAGAAGATTACGAACTTCTTTATCAAAAAATAGGTAGCGCTCTCTATTGGGCGGAAGAAGGGGAAAGCTTTGGCTATATTGACCTCTCCGGAGAACACCAGGGTACTCGGGCAATTGAATGGGGAGGGGACGAAAGAATTATTTCCTCTATTACCGCCTATCTTTTAGCTCGCTTCGGCTCCTCGGCGATGACCTTTCCGGTTCCAATAAGCAAAAAATTCCCTAAAATTTTATATGAACTATCGGCAGGCTGGTCTTTGTCCATGGTTAATTCGGTTAAAATTATCAATTTAAGAAAGACTCTGGAAGGTTTTCTGCCTCAGATTGAGCAAAGGTGGGGAAGTTCCGAGAAGCAAGAAATTACTTTTGAGATAAAAGGAAACAAGGAAATGGTTACCCTCATTCTGGGTAAAGACTGCTCTATTGAGGGAAAAAAGTCCGAAAACTTTATCTCCCTTTCTGAGAAGGATATGGCGGGACTGTTTTTCAATTTTATTCCGGCAACCTGTTTCTCATTGGGCAGGCTTTTTTCCCTCCTCAACAGAATTTTTCCCCTTGATTTCTACATCTGGCCCTTAGACCATATTTAAAGTTGTAAAAATGAAACCACGAATTAAAAAACAATATTCACCACAGAGGCACAGAGACACAAAGTTCACCAAGAATTATAAATAAATTTTTCTTGGTTATTCTTTGAGCCTTTGAGTCTTTGTGGTTAAAGAGGTGATAGTTTTTTGTTGGTAATCTTTGTAATTTATACTGTCAAAAGAAAATGAAAAAGCTTATTCTTGCTTTATTGATATCTTTCTTGATTCCCGGGCTTCTCTCGGCCGGAGAAAGAGAGGATTTTGCGATTGCTCAGGAAGCCTATAAAAAAGGGCTTTTTCAGGAAACTGCTTCCTATCTTGAAAAATTTATCGCGGATTATCCCAAGAGCAAAAACGCGGATTACGGTTATCTCCTCTCCGGCATTGCTTATCTTAAAATTAAAAAGCCGGAAAAAGCCATTAGCGAATTTCAAAGTGTTCTCTCCCGCTATCCTGAAACCCATTATCGGGAGATAATTACCTACTACCTTGGTGCCTCTTTTTACGAAGCTGACCGGGGCAAAGAAGCCGAAAAAATATTCCAGAAGTTTTTAGAGGAATATCCGCGCTCAAAATATTTAGAGTCTGTTTACTATGCTCTCGTTCTCTCTACCCTGCAAGGAGCCGAGCTGCCTCAAGCCGAGGAATGGTTAGCGTCACTTGAGAAATTTTATCCCCAAAGCGAATTGATAAAATCAGGGAAAAAGATGATAGCCTATAAATATTACCAAAGGGCGCTGGGTTATTATCAAAAAGAAAATTATCCTGACGCCCTCAATGATTTTCAAAAGACTATTTCCTTTACCCGGGAAGAAATTCTGCTTTCAAATTCCTTCTTAAAGATCGGTGATATATTTTTTAACCAAAAAAAATATCAAGAAGCGGAAGATGAATACCAAAGGGTAATTTCTGATTTTCCCGAAAGTATGGCTGCGTCCTTTGCCCTCTTCCAATTGGGGACTCTTTATGAAAAAAAGAGGGATTTTAAAGAAGCCAGGACCCTCTTTAGAAAGATTCTTGCGCGCTTTCCCGAAAGCACGCTTATTCCTGATTGTTTCTATGAGATCGGGCTGAGCTTTTTCCGGGAGGAAGATTACTGCTTGGCCAGAGAAAACTTTGAAAAGGTTATTAAGGAATATCCCGGAGCGGAATTAGCCAAGAGCGCCCTTTTACAGAAAGCGCTCTGCGACTATAACGGGAAAGAATACCAAAAAGCCCTTGATGCTTTTCAGGAATTTATAAATAAATACCCCAACCATCAACTGATTGGCGAGGCCTATTATGGAACGGGCAATTTGCTTTCCCAATTAGGAAGGAAAAAAGAAGCCAAAGAAATCTGGGCAAAAGGCCTTCAGACAAAACCGGCTTCTCCTCTTACTCCTGAGTTTAATCTGCTGATTGCTCGTGGTTATTTCGAGGAAGGAGAATTTGGCCAGGCTAAAATCCGACTTCGCGAAATTTTAGAGCGTTTCCCTGAAAATTCTGCAGTCCCTGAGGCGCTCTATCTTTTGGGACTTTGCTCTCTAAAAGAGAAAAAGAAGGAAGAAGCAATGAGTTACTTTGACCGGTTCCTTGCGTTTTATCCCCAGGATTCATTGACCGCCGCCGTAGCGATAGAAAAAGGGAATCTCCTGATTAATCAGGAGGAGTGGGAGAAAGCAATGGAGGTCTTAAAAAAAATCCCTAAAGAAAATAGAGTTCTTTACGCCGAGAGTCTATTTAAGATTGGAGACTGTTTGCAAAATCTGAAGAGACCGAAAGATGCCCTGCATTCTTATCTTGAAGTCAGTACCTTTTGCAATGATATTTCCCCCTGGAATAAAAAGGCTGAGGAAGCCATCATTGCCTTAAAGAAAATATTATCCAACTAAAATGTATCTGAAAGTTTTTCTTCCTATTTTTCTCCTCCTCCTTCCGGGTTTAATCCACGCGGAGGAAAAACTTCTTCTTCCCGAGACTGTAATTACCGGAGAAGATCGTTCCAAGAGTAAACTTCCTTCCCTTGGGTTGAAAGCAGCAGAAGGGACAGAAGGACTTTTTTTGCCTGAGCCGCCATCCCCTCGGCCAGAGAAAATTTTTTCTTCGGAGATGGAAATAGAAGGCGGAGATAATCAAAGAAAGAAGTTCTTTCTAAAAAATAAAGTATTCGAAGAGGAAAAATTTAATTTTGAAACTAATTTTTTCTACAAAAAGGAAGGCGGTTATCGGGCGAATTCCGATTTTGAATTATTTGATTTTTTCTCTTTTCTTGAGCTTGGCTTATCGGAGGAAGAGAAAATTGCTCTGCGTGGGAATTATTTTTGGAAAGAATCCGGTCTGCCGGGAAAAATAGATGCTTTAACCTTAAATAACCGGGGAAAAAGCAAAGCCGAAGACGTCACTTTCAAATGGGAAAAATTTTTCCCGGCTGAAAATAGCTGGAAAGGGAAAGTTTCCTACCAAAATTCCTGGACTAAGAATTCTAAAGTTTCTTCCCGTTATCGGAACGAGAAGACCCTTTTTCAATTAGGTTATGAGGATGCGCCTTTTAGTTTTTTAACTTTTTTTTCGCAAGAGCGCCTGGCCGATTGCTACAAGATAGAAGACTACTATTTTTCTCTGGGGATGCAGGATTTGCAGATTACACCTGTTTTCTATGCTGACGGTCTGCTGAAAGCTGAGAAAAGAAAAGGGCTGGGAACTCTTTTTCTCCCGGAGTTAAAAATTAGTTTTGAACCATCCAACGATACCGCGATTTTTCTTAAAGCCGGTTCTTTTCTCAAATTTCAAGAATTTAAAGAACTTTATCTGAAGGAGAATTTTACGGAGGTAAACCCTGTTATTTTGAAACCGGAAAATGAAGAAAGCGTAAAATTGGGCTTGCGCAAAAAAATTAACCAGGATAAAATAGAATTTAACCTGTTTAATGGAGAAAAGAAAAACTTAATCATTTGGACCGATGGAGATGGAAATGGCCTCTACCAGCCGACAAATATTAAGAAAACTCGTTTTTGGGGTAGCCAGCTTTCCTGGGAGAAGAAATACTGTTCGCGTTTTACCCAGAAATTTCTTTATAGGCATCAGGAATTGGAAAACCAGGGTTCAGCGGTCTCTTATATCCCTTACGAACCTTCCGACATTCTTGAGAGCAATCTCCAGATTGAAGCAGACCGGTTTACCTTCGAAATTATCGGCCGGTATCAAAACAAGCGTTATTACGAAGAAAATAATTCACAGCAACTTCCGGCTTTTGGGGTTTTAGAGACTAAATTATTCTATTCTTTGACTAAATATGCTAAAATCTTTTTGACGGTGGAGAATCTTGCTGATAAAACTTACGAGATTGTAAAAGGTTATCCATCACCGGGAAGAAGATTTTTTGGCGGAATAAATCTGAAATTTTAGAAAAATAAAATGTTAAGTCTATTTGAAATGCTTGTCAAAGGCGGGATTTTGATGGTCCCCATTATCTTCTGTTCAGTTCTTTCATTAGCTATCATTGTTGAAAGGGCTATTTCCTTAAACCGGGTGCAGATTAATAGCAGAGAATTGATGGGAAGCGTTGAAGATGTTTTGCAGAAGAATAAAATTTTAGAGGCCATCAGTATCTGCGAAAAAACCAGAGGTCCCATCCCCAGGGTTTTAAAAGTGGGCATTTTAAAGCGTGACCGCAGCCATGAGGAAATTAAGGAGGCGATGGAAGATGCCGCCAGTTTTGAAGTCCCCTATCTCGAAAAATATTTAGCTATTTTAGTAACCATCGCCACGATTGCCCCGCTTTTGGGTCTTTTGGGCACCGTTACCGGGCTCATTCGAGCTTTTATGGTTATCCAATTAAAGGGAGGGCTGGTAAATCCGGGAGATTTAGCGCAGGGAATCTGGGAGGCGTTAATCACTACCGTTGCCGGCCTTACCATCGCTATTCCCACCTACATTGCTTATAATTACTTTGTCAGCCGGGTAAATAATTTTATTACCGAAATGGAAAAAAGCACTACCCGGCTTCTGGATATTTTCTCTTTAAGAGAAAAAGAGGAGGGGGAGTAAGAGATGACTGAATTTGTTCGCTCGGGCTTTCTTATTCCTCCCCAGCACTTATTTCGGATGCCCTCACTTTCCCTGGAATAAGTGCTGGGTGCGGCATAACCGCCAGCTTCGCTCACAAACCCCAGTCATCTGATAGATGTAGTGCGAGGCCTTTAGCCTCGCCAACAAGCGAACCTAAAAGGTTCGCACTACTGTAGTTGCAGAGCTTGCTCTGCGGCAAAGCAAGCTTTGCCACTACAGACAATGACGTGGTTTGGTGAATATTTACAAGAAATCTTCTCCCTGGAAGCTGGGTGTGGGGGAGCGAGCAGATTTTAGAGCGAATCAAACTCGCTGGGTTTGATGAGCGCGCCGCTGAAGAAGATAGTCCGAGTATACTTATGAGATTTAAGAGGCATTTGAAAATTACCTCAGGACAATTAGACACCGCTCCTTTAATTGACGTAGTTTTTCTCCTGATGATTTATTTTATGCTCACATCTTCATTTATTATGCAACCGGGCATCAAGATAAAACTTCCCACAGCTTTAACCACTGAAAGCATCGAGAAGAAAGAATTTATTATTTCCATTGCCGCCGACGGTTCCATTTTCTATCAGGAGCAGAGCGTTACCCTGAAGATGCTTAAAAACATTTTAGAAATTGAAAGTAAACAAAATCCAGATATTGTCCTGATTATCAAAGGGGACTATTATGCTACTCACGGCAAGGTGGTGGAGGTAATGGATTTAGCCAAGGTTGCGGGAGTTTCCCATCTTGCTATCGCTACCCAGCCGGTTGAAGAAAAATGAAGAGTTCCCTTTTGAATTTAGCGGTTTTAGTTTCGCTTTCTCTCCATACTTCTGCTTTTTTTCTCTTTTCAATTGTGGTGCCGACAAAAGCAAAGATATTTTCACCGATTGAGGTAATGCTGGTGAAGGAACTTCCCGGAATAAAAAAGACCGAACCAATTCCCGCGGTAAAAAAAACTAAAATTTCTCCTTCGCTTCCGAGAGGAGAGAGGGAAAATGACCGAGTGTCTATTTATCTTCCAATAGAAAACCTTCTGGACCAGAGGATCGTCATAAAAAAAAGTCCCTTTAGCGGGGAGTTGGATTTTTTACCCTTAAAGTCATTTCTTGCTGAGGAGGTTAAAATTCCTCTGCCCGCCCCGGTTTTACCCGAAAATGCGGAGTGGGGTGAGCAGAAATTTTGGGAACCGATGAAAATTTATGGACCGGGGGGCAGCCGCAAAGTTCTTTTTCAGGCCCTTCCACGCTACCCAGAATGGGCGGAAGAAGAAGGAATAGAATGCGCTCTTTTGTTGAAACTCTGGATTCTCCCTGATGGTTCGGTAGAATGGGTAGAGGTAGAGAAGAGTTCGGGTTATCCCAGAATTGATTTTTTAAGTGTGACCAGCGCCAAAAGATGGAGGTTTAATCCCGTGGCAACTTCGGAGAAGGTCTGGGGGATGCTTCCCCTGAAATTCCAATTAAAATAAATAAAACCGCAAGAGAAAAAACTAAAATAGCAACCACGAATAGAAGAACTTAACCACAAAGACTCAAAGTCTCAAAGAATAACCAAGAAAAATTTATTTATAATTCTTGGTGAACTTTGTGGTTCTCTGTGTCTTTGTGACTCTGTGGTGAATGTTATTTTCTGTGTGAAATGATTAAGATAGAGTTGTCGGTGGCGCTGGCCATCTATCTCCTCTCGGGAATGGTTTTTATCTTTAGTTTCTGGTATTTTTCGGAGGTCAGAAAAAGGGCCAAGGATTTAAGGAAAGAGGAGGGATTTCTTTGGGAATGCCCTACCTGCACCCATATTTATGTGGATAGCAAAGCAGAGGAAATTAGCCGCTGCCCTCTCTGTAAAAGTTTAATAAAAAAAGTCAAATGAAGCCCAGATTTATGATAGCGAAGTAAGACATAAGTCTGCTGGGTGTCTACTCATTAAAGATGGCTAAAATATTGGTTATTTACCACTCCCAGGGCGGCAATACGAAATCCGCTGCAAAATTCGTGGCTCAAGGGGCGCAAGCTGCCGGCAGCAGGGTAGAACTTAGGGAAGCGGAAAAAGCTAAATCTAAAGACCTTTTGGAATGCGACGGAGTTGCTTTCGGCAGTCCTGACTACTTTAATTACATCGCCGGAGGCTTAAAGGACTTCTTTGACCGGACCTTTTATCCTACCCAGGAAAAGGTTGCGGGCAAGCCTTACGTCGCTTTTATTACTCACGGGGGAGGAGGCAAAGCAAAGGGAAGTATTGAGTTGCTTTGCCGTATTTTTAAATTTAAGAAAATTGCCGAGACGCTTTTAATTAAGCAAAGACCGGACTCTGCCGCTATTATTCAATTGAAAGAATTAGGCAAAAAATTAGCCGAAAAGAGTACAGAAAAAAACCACGAATGAACACTAACCAACAACAAAAAACTATCACATCTTTAACCACAAAGACTCAAAGTCTCAAAGAATAACTAAGAAAAAATTTATTTATAATTCTTGGTGAACTTTGTGTTCTCTGTGTCTTTGTGCCTCTGTGGTGAATATTGTTTTTTTATTCGTGTTAATTCGTGGCTAAAATGTTTGGTAGTATTTAGGATTTAATGTGGGGAGTTGTCTAACGGTAGGACCCGGGATTCTGGATCCCGTTGTGATGGTTCGAATCCATCCTCCCCAGTTTTTCTTCCCACTTCGATACTATCGCTGGGAAGTGACAAGGTTGACGGCAGTGGTGCGAACGTTACATAAAAACAGATGGCAATTGGAACCGAAAAGGTGGTCGGAAAAAACTTAAATGACTGAAAAAGAATATAAAGAAATAGATGACTTTAAAATTAGGTCTGAGAAACTTTCAAAGAAAGAAAAGGAGCAATAAAATGCATTCAACTTCAAAAAATCCATCTTTTTATGTGAATCCTTCCCGCATGATTAATTGTCGGAAGACAAAGGATTATTTGGAGGCGCAGGTTTTAGGAACCAATACATATCGTGTAAGAATTTCTATTAAAGATAAAGAACTCTCGGAATATTGTTCGTGCCCTGCTTTTGCAAACTTTGGCGGTAGTTGTAAACATGTAGCAGCTGTAGCCGCGGCCTATGAAAAACATCCAGAATGGTTTAAGGGATTTGAAGGAATAATTCGCAAATTGCAAAATACTTCAAAGGAAAAACTCATAGAGATAGTTGAGCTCATTCTCAATTCTGTTTCTGAGGCACGAGATATTATTGAGAGTGAATTGGGCAATGAATCTGACCGGGCGATTGAATATAGTAAAAAAATTAGGAATTTGCTTACAGCGGATTCAATGGGGGAAAATTCTGTTGAAAACCTATACCGCAGACTCGATTCTTTTTTCCAGAGGGCAAGGGGGTTCTTCAAAAGTAAGGATTATATGTCCTGCATGAGTATATGCTATGAAATCGTGAAAGGGTGTTTATCCCTTGATGATAAATGGGGTTCCACAGAAATATTCCCGGAAGGTTTTGTCAGTGAGGTATGGGATTTATATTTGAAGACACTTAAAGAGGTTAAACTCTCAAAAGCCGAACTGGATATAGTCAGAAACCAAATCAAGAGGTTAAATAATTTCGAGAGCTATCTTTTTGACCAAGAGGGGGTATATCCAGGAGAGGCAGAGAAAATCTTGGGCCTTGTCTAATTTTCTCTTTCTCTTCTCCCTTAAAAATACACCCATTTTTCCTTTCTAAATTATACCCCATTGTCAAACCGATGTACCCAACTTATACAATTTCTTTTTTTGAAACGCGTTATCCTATATAAAATTGGTTTAATGCAGGTGGAATGAAGAATTGTTAGGCTGGGTTTACGAAAAGAAGATAAAGGAAAGGTTCACCTTTCATCGGAAGAGTGAACCTTTTTATTTTTTAAAAAGTAAAACTATACTTCTTTAAACCGCTCAATAGAAAATTTTCTATATGTATATTTTCTCAAATACTCTATAAAAAATAAGATTGTAGCCATACCTATTGCTGCAATAACTGCATCACTAAGTGTTGAAATATTAAATTTTTGTTTCGTTAAATCGATGATAATAACATAACCAAGGACTATGATAGTAGAAACTTCCATTATGTTGATGAAAAAGGTTGTGCTTTTAAACCAATGATAAAAATCCTTTATATTAGTTGAAACAAAGAATATGCTAACTCCAGCAATAGCTGAAGTCCCTATCGTAGGAACTATTGTTCCTAACGCAATGAGCAACTCTTTCATTAATTTAGTGGTATTGCTTTATTCTTCAATTCTTTAAATTTTCTTTCGGCTATATTTGAAATAACTCTTGCCTCCCCTCCATATACAAAAATAGCCTTTCTCTCTTTTGTTCCCTTTTCATGAGTTTCCTCCATTCGCACATATTTGTCTGTTACCATGAAATGTTTTGGAGGGTATTCATCCAAGGTATAATACTTTATTCCAAATGCCCTTTTTTTCAATTTCTTTACAACTTCTGAATTATAATCTGGACCAGTTATTATCTCTATCTTTGTGCCTGCCTTTATTTTTTCCTCTAAAACTGCCTTTATTTTTTCATTGTTATAAAAAATAGGATCAAGTGTACCAGCAACTATATTTATATAATTGGCTTTCCGAAACATTTTAACACAGGTTTCTATCCCTTGTTTCAATCCATCATTAGCTTTGCCTCTAACAAACATTTTGTCTCCTTAAGTTTTAACCTTATAACTTAATAAACCTTTCTGTTTTTATTATCCCACGGAATTAATTTGACGTCAAATCAACTCACGAAACTTTTAAATACTATATCACACTCTCAATTTTTATGCAAACAAATTCATCTTTCCGATGAAAGGTGAACCTTTATTTTATAATATACCAAAAGAAATTATTTATCAGCTAATTGTTTTTTACCTCAAAATCTATAATATTTCAATGCCATTTTCTTTAAAACTGAAATAGCCATTTCCAGCAATTATAATGTGGTCTAATAAAACAATGTCCACTGTCTTGAGTGCTTCTTTTATGGCTTTCGTTATCTTATAATCGTCTTCCGATGGCTTTAAAGATTCTCCTGGATGATTGTGTGCAATAATAACGCCTGTTGCATGATTGTGTAGCGCCCCTTCAACAATTTTTCTGGGATACACCACTGATTTATTAACCGTTCCTTTCTGCATAGTTTCAATTGCCAGCAAACGGTTCCTGCTGTTTAAGAACATAACTTTAAACTCTTCGTCAGCTATTCCTTTTAAAGAAGCTTTCAAATAATCATAGACAACCTCTGGCGAAGAAACTAAATCTTTTTTGTAGAGTCCTTTCTCAAGGTAAATTATTGCAACATCCTTTAAGAAATTAAGAAACAAGGCAGTATGTTCGGAAATGCCACAAATTTTTTCCAGATCTTTCCTATCAGCATCTAACACTCCATTAATTATCTTGAACTTAGACAACAACTCTTTTGCAATAGGCTTAGTGTTTTTTCTGAGGATGGCAAAAGACAAAGCAAATTCCAATATTTCATAATCAAGCCATCCTTTTGTTCCACCACTCTTGTACTTTGCTTTTATTCTTTTGCGATGCTCCAGATAATCTGGTTTTAAAACTTTATTCACTTATCGACCTTTAACCTTTCGCTATATTTTTCCCAATCCGGTAAAAAAGCAAACATCAGACTTTTGAATAATTTGCCATGGTTAGGGACTTTCATGTGCAACAGTTCGTGAACGATTACATAATCACAAAATTCCCTCCCCATATCAAGAAGTCCCGTATTAAACGTTAATCTTCCATTTTGTGACAATGACGCCCACTTGTTTTTCATAGAACGCAAATGTACCTCTTTTGGCTCAACGTCCAATTTCTCTGCCCATTCAAAAACATTAGATTTAAACTTTTCTGCCTCGGTCGCTTGCTCCAGACGTTCTCCATTTTTACTTAAAAGCATTGGCATTTTATCTTCTCTCCAGTTTCAAAATCTTTTCAACAATCTCAATGGCTTTTATTTTATTTGTTTCTTTTAGTAGTATCTTATATAACTGTGTCGTCAATTCTCTCGCTTCCTTACTGTTTAATCTCCAGTTGGGATAAGCCTCAAATATACCATTAATCTTTACTGCTAATGTATCTGGTCTTGGAATTCCGCTCTTTTTAAACAGCCAGAAAATCGTAAAAGTATTAACGTCAAAATTTCTTTCTGCTTGTTCTTTTCTTGCCTGATTAATCTCATTGATAATTTCTTCCAGTCTTTTCAGAGCCTCGAGAGTCGTAATGCGCCTGTCATCATATAATTCAATAATGCTCTGTGCCTTTTCGCCTATCGGAATCAGATATGGCTGGGTATTCTGATTATCATCAATGAGCTTAAGAATGCCTTTTCTTAAATTGATCACCTTAACGTTATCAGGCTTATCGCTTTTCTTTAATGCCTCAAGAGTATCTTCTTTTATTTCATAAATCGGGAGCGTGGAAGAAATATCCGTTGTATAAACATGCTTCTTGATGATATAGGAATTTATACATTTAACCTTTTTAACCATTTTAGCTAAAGCTCTTGTCCTATAACTGTTTAGGGAGTAAAATTAAAGCATGAGACATAACTATCTTTGTCCATCAGCCTTTGATTCTGTTACCCACATTAACAAAAAGACTTTTATTCGCATCTTTAAGGAACATTGGCCCGGATATAAGAGAGTATGCAAATATCGTCCCATAGAAGATGAAGTTGTCCAGAAGATGCTTGGCTGTGGTGACCCTGAGAACGGCTATACCCAGACCATCTGCCCTAAATTCCGCTACTATACTCT
>Ga0210004_1001271_pt1 | contig 14907 bp, 20 predicted proteins | sample CryGey13umfilter_FD_185450 | JGI IMG/M metagenome (GOLD analysis project Ga0210004, IMG submission 185450) | Groundwater microbial communities from aquifer in Utah, USA - Crystal Geyser 4/8/14 3 um filter (SPAdes) (version 3) | ecosystem: Environmental > Aquatic > Deep subsurface > Groundwater...
TGGATTGCTTCGCCTACGGCTCGCAATGACCACTCACTCTTGTCATTGCGAGGAGCGAAGCGACGTGGCAATCCATATTTCAGGCGGTGCAGGACGAAAGATGGATTGCTTCGCCTACGGCTCGCAATGACCACTCACTCTTGTCATTGCGAGGAGCGTCGCGACGTGGCAATCTATGTTTCAGGTGGTGCAGAAGTCAAGATGGATTGCTTCGCCTTCGGCTCGCAATGACGGTGGGGATGGCTCGCAATGACCACTCACTCTTGTCATTGCGAGGAGCGTAGCGACGTGGCAATCCATATTTCAGGCGGTGCAGAACGAAAGATGGATTGCTTCGCCTTCGGCTCGCAATGACGGTGGGGCGGCTCGCAATGACGGTGGGGCGGCTCGCAATGACGGTGGGGTTGGCTCGCAGTGACGGTGGGGCGGCTCGCAATGACGGTGGGGCGGCTCGCAATGACGGTGGGGTTGGCTCGCAGTGACAGTTAATCGTATTAAATTGCATTTATGAAGTATTTATTAACCCCTAAAAAAGAATTGCAATCTCAGTCTGTTTGCTTGTAAAATCTTTCATTCAAAAAATGAACAAAACACTAATAAAACACTCAAGTAACCGGAAAAAACAACCAGGCCTGGCCAAAATGGACTCTGAAAACCACCTACAAGCCCTTAGACACGTTTCAAAACACCCCAATCAACGCTCTTTGGCGCAAAGTCTTGGGTTTAGTGTTGGAAAAACAAATTATATTGTAAAGTGCTTGATGCAAAAAGGTTTGGTTAAAGCAGAACGATTCGCACACAGTGACAACAAACGCAACTATCGCTATGTGCTAACCCCAAAAGGCATAACCGAGCGCATTAAACTCACCGAGAACTTTATCGAACGCAAAAAACAAGAATATGAACTGCTTCGACAAGAACTCATGGATTTAAAAGGTGTTAGTGAAACTGCACTGGGTGAGCAGGTAAAGGAAGGGCGCGGAAAGCAATGATGGCGAAACCACACTGGTATTTAGTGATGGCAAAACCCAAACAGGATGAAGTGGCAGAATCGCAACTCGCCCAGCAAGGGTATTGTGTTTATCGCCCTGAAGTGATCTTGCAAAAGCAACGGCGTGGCAAAATGGTCGCCTTGGTTGAATCCTTGTTTCCCAGGTATTTGTTTGTCAAGCTCATTGAAGGGGTTGATAGTTGGGGCACTATTCGTTCAACCAAAGGCGTGCAACAAATGGTGTGTTTTGGCAGTCAGTATGCCAAAGTGGATGAGGCACTCATTGAATCCATTCAGCAACGAGAAGCGGCCATTAAACAACAAGGCACGCAACCGCTTTATCAGAAAGGCGATCTGCTGAAAGCGACAAGCCCTGCCTTTTATGGTATTGACATGGTTTTTCAAAGTTATGATGCAGATGAACGTATTATCGCGCTGATGAATATGCTGGGTCAGCAACAAAAGGTCACTTTCGATCCAATGGATGTTGAAAAAGCCTAACGAATTACGATTCGACACGGAATAAAACTTAACTTTTCACGACATGCGTAACGACAGCGTATGGCGGTAGCGTGCCTAAAAGCGCCTTGCTTTTAGTTTAAAAAGTTTTCAGAAAAAATCCTGATACTTTAGATATCGCAAATTAAAGACAAACTTCAAAAATAGGTAAAAGACAATGAAAATCTCCGTAGCAGGAACAGGGTATGTTGGCTTATCGCTCGCCGTTCTACTCTCCCAGCACCACGAAGTGGTAGCACTCGATATCGTGCCGGAAAAAATCGGCCTATTGAACAACAAGCAATCACCGATTGTCGATGCTGAGATTGAAGACTTCCTGGCTCATAAGCCACTGAATCTAACAGCAACATTAGATAAGCACCAAGCCTACCAAAATGCAGACTTTGTCGTCATCGCCACCCCAACCGACTACGATACAGAAACCAACACCTTTAACACCCAATCCGTTGAAGCCGTCATTAATGACGTGCTGGCGATAAATCCAAACGCAACGATGGTGATAAAGAGCACCATCCCCGTTGGTTTTACCAATAACCTAAAAAAACAACTCAAAACTCAACACCCAACACTAAACATTAACCTCATCTTCTCCCCAGAATTCCTGCGGGAAGGCAAAGCCCTGTGGGACAACCTTCATCCATCGCGTATCGTCATCGGTGAGCAATCCGAACGTGCGCAAGCCTTTGCCGATCTGTTAGTCGAAGGGGCTGAAAAACCCGCACAAGATATACCCGTACTCTTTACCGACGCCACCGAAGCCGAGGCGATTAAACTGTTTTCCAATACCTTCCTAGCCTTGCGCGTGTCCTACTTTAACGAACTTGATACTTACTGCGAAACGCATGGCCTGAGCACCAAACAAATTATTGAAGGCGTTGGCTTAGATCCTCGCATTGGTGACCATTACAATAACCCAAGTTTTGGCTATGGCGGCTATTGTCTACCAAAAGACACCAAACAACTGTTGGCCAATTACCAAGACGTGCCACAAAACCTAATTCAAGCCATCGTAGACTCCAATACCACGCGCAAAGACTTTATCGCCGACCAAGTCATTAAGAAACTAAACAATCCCATCATTGCCAGCGAAGCGAAGCCATCTCCCAAAGTCGGGATATATCGTTTAGTCATGAAACAAGGCAGCGACAACTTCCGCGCCAGCGCCATTCAAGGGATTATGAAACGCATTAAAGCCAAAGGCATCCCAATTGTGATTTACGAACCGGTTTTAACAGAGCAGGGCGAAACGGATTTCTTCAACTCAAAAGTCATCAGTGATCTCAATGCGTTCAAAACCATGAGCGACATCATTATCGCCAACCGCCTAACCGACGACATTCAGGATGTGAAAGATAAGGTGTATACTAGAGACCTGTTTGGCAAAGACTGATATATAGGCGAACAAGAAGTATAGCATGAGTGGTACACTATTCAGTACAGTTTAGGAAAGGGTAAGCCATGACGATGATGACAGCCACAGAAGCAAGAAAAACGTTTTTTGAAATCATTAAACAAACAAATCAAAAACATGAAATTGTTCAGGTGCAGCATAAATCCGGCAATGCAATCATTATGTCTGCTGATGATTATGAAAGCATGCAGGAAACGCTTCATCTTTTGTCACAACCTGATTTTAAGAAGACGTTTACTCAGTCCGTTGCAGAAGCTGACTTAGGTGAAGTGGCTAGTTTTGAAGAGGTGTTTGGAGAGCCACAGTGAGTTGTCAGGTTTATCAAATCGAATTCACTAAACAAGCACAAAAAGAGATTGCTAAACTTTCACCAAAGTTAAGAAACAAACTTAAAGATATTCTACGCAATAAAGTTGCAATGACTCCAGAAGCCGGTAAGCGACTTGTTGGCGATTTAAAAGGCTATTACTCCGTTCGCTTGAGTTTCCAAGATCGAATCGTTTACCGAATAGAAAATGACCGATGCTTTGTGTTGGTTGTTCGTGCGAAAACCCATTATGGCGAATAATATTGTTTGACAACCACCTACCCGACGATATACAAGATGTAAAAAACAAGGTGTATACTAGAGACCTGTTTGGCAAAGACTGAGGAGACTGAAACTATGCCAACGGTACTAAGAATTGGACCTTATCGTTTCTTCTTTTACAGTAATGAGGTGGGTGAGCCGCCACATATTCATGTGCAGAGAGATAATGCGGTTGCAAAGTTTTGGCTTGAACCCATAACTGTGTCGAGTTCTAAACACTTTTCAGCGCAAGAGCTAAGAGATATTGGAAAACATATTGCGCAACATCAACCCCATATTTTGGAGGCGTGGCATGGCTACTTTACAGATAAACAATAATCCAAAGGTTGAACTGATCCACTTTACCGATGCAGAAATGCAAATAACTCTAGATGATGGTCGAAAACTCTCGATTCCACTCGCTTGGTACAAAACTTTATTTAGTGCGACTAAAGAGCAGTTAGCAACCTACGAGCTTATTGGCGATGGAGAGGGGGTTCACTGGCCGTTACTTGATGAGGATTTGAGCGTTAAGGGCTTCTTAATGGGTATATCAGACATGTCGCCACAAAAAATAGCATAGCATTATGAAATTAAACATTCTCATCACAGGCGCTACTGGATTTATTGGCTTTCACCTTATCCAAGCCATAAGTGATTAGCGATCTGAACGACTTTAAACACCAAGCAGAAGTCATCATCGCCAACCACCTAACCGACGTATACAAGACGTAAAAGACAAGGTGTATACTAGAGACCTGTTTGGCAAAGACTGATATATAGAGTGAGTTAGGCGTTTAGAATGTATAAATTAACCATAGAAAATCCGCGGGTTGAAGCTTTAGTTAAAGAGCTTTACGAAGATGGAAGTCTTGCCTCTGATCCAGCTTTTATCGCCTTTTTGCAAAAACAAAAGATTATTCGTGATTTGCGTGAAAGTTTTATCCAGTTGCAGAATGGACAAACCCTATCATCCGATGAAGTGTTTGAATCCGTTTATATGCAACTTGAAGGAGCTAAAAATGATTGAAACAATATCAACTAAAGAATGGCAATCACTCCCCGAACATGCACAGCAAGAAGTCAAAGATTTTTTCTTTTTTATAAAAGCAAAATACGCACATCAAAGCCAAGTAGAACAGCAAGATAATGAAGCAATGCTTCTTAGTGAAGAGGCGCTAGCGGAAGATTGGCTTAACCCAGAAGAGGATAAGGCATGGGCAGCCTATCAATAGGAAGCGTTGTTTTTGTGCATTTTCCGTTTTCCGATCTTAGCGGATCTAAGAAAAGACCTGCACTCGTATTGGCCGTTTTGCCAAAGAATGATGTGATACTGTGCCAAATTACAAGTAAAGATTATGCAGACGAAAATGCAATTGAATTGCGGCAGCAAGACTTTTCAAAAGGCCGATTGATCCAATTAAGCTATATTAGACCCAGTAAAATATTCACTGCAAATACATCTATTATAGAAATTGTCGTAGCGCAAGTACATCCACGAATCCAACAAGAAACTGTAGACCATATTGTGCGAATTTTGAGAAGCTAGCCTAAAACTATATGAAAAAAACGAAATAATGCACCATGCAATTAAACATTAAAAATCAAAAATTAAACATTTTCTTCACAGGCGCTACTGGATTTATTGGCTTTCACCTTATCTAAGTGATTAGCGATCTGAACGACTTCAAACACCAAGCAGGCGTCATTATCGCCAACCGCCTAACCGACGATATTCAGGATGTAAAAGATAAGGTGTATACTAGAGACTTGTTTGGCAAGGATTGATGCATATGTTGTTAGAAACAGAAAAACTTGATGAGTTGTCGCTAAACCAGCAAATTGAACTACTTGAAAAGCTCTCGGCAGTACTCGAAAAAAACGCGGAAAACTACCCTTCGCCACAATGGCATCTTGATGTCTTAGAAAGCAGAAAGGCCTCGCTTGCTAAGCCTGATACCTGGCTCAGTTTGGAAGAAGCTAAGAAGCGCCTTAGCTAATGGTTTATTCAATTAAATTGTTACCTGAAGCCTATGACGACCTAAAGGGCATTCAACTTTTTTACGATAATCAGGCACCAAATTTAGGGCACTATTGCACAGATTTGTTGTTTAGCGAGTTCGAACGATTACGTTACTTTGCAGGCGTTCACGGTCAGATTAAAGGATTTTACCGAATGCTTGTGCAGCGGTTTCCCTTATCAATTTATTACCGACTTATTGGCGACACCGAAATTGTGGTCGCGATTTTAGATAATCGTCAAGACCCTAAAAGACACATTAACAGATTAAGCTAAAGCCCCATGCAATTAAACATTAAAAATCAAAAATTCAACATCCTCATCACCGGCGCTGCTGGATTTATCGGCTTTCACCTTATCCAAGCTCTAAAACCCTTCGGTCACAACATCGTCGGCATCGACAACCTAAACGACTACTACGACCCCCAGCTCAAACTAGACCGCCTAAAAGCCCTAGGGCTAGATGTGTCTGACATTGCAAGCGCTTCTCCCGTCATTGAAGGCGTTTCCCCTGTCGTTGCAAGCGTTTCTCCTGTCATTGCGAGCGAAGCGAAGCAATCCACGGCCGAATACCAAAATTCAACTCTAAAAATTAAAAACTTAACATTCCAAAAACTGGATCTCGCTGACCGAGCAGGCATAGAGAAACTATTCGCCGACAACCAATTCGACATCGTCGTCAACCTAGGCGCGCAAGCCGGAGTGCGTTATTCTATCGACAATCCCCACGCCTATGTCGATAGCAACCTAGTCGGGTTTGTCAATATTCTAGAAGGCTGTCGTCACAGCAAAGTCAAACACCTAGTGTACGCCAGCTCCAGTTCCGTGTATGGTATGAACATCAAGCAACCCTTTAGCACCGACGACCGCGTAGACTATCCAATCAGTTTGTATGCTGCCACCAAAAAATCTAACGAACTCATGGCGCACACCTACAGTCATTTATATGGTATCCCAACCACTGGCTTGCGATTCTTTACTGTCTACGGCCCATTTGGTCGCCCCGATATGGCGTACTTCTCCTTCACCAAAAAAATTCTAAATGGAGAAACCATCGACGTCTTCAACAACGGCGACATGCAACGCGACTTCACCTACATAGACGACATTGTCGAAGGCGTGATTCGAGTCATGGATCGCATCCCTGATGTTAGCCAGGGTGGTCATTTCACCACTTCTTCCAGTCATTGCGAGCGAAGCGAAGCAATCTCCAGCCGACAAAACATCACCAACGCCAAAGCACCTTACAAAATCTACAACATCGGCAACAATCAGCCCGTAACTCTACGCCGTTTTATCACCGCTATAGAAACCGCCACCGGCCAAAAAGCCAAAGAAAACCTACTCCCCATGCAACCCGGTGATGTTCCGATTACCTATGCCGATGTAGACCAGCTCACAAAAGACACTGGTTTCAAACCCGCCACCAGCATAGAAGACGGAATTGGCAAGTTTGTGGAGTGGTATAAAGGGTATTACAAGTGAGTCAGTATTCAAACACCATCATAGCCAACTCAGGCGTTAAATTTGGCACCAGCGGTGCGCGAGGCCTAGTTGAGCAATTTACGCCAGAAGTCTGTGCCGCGTTTACCCTGGTATTTATAGATGCAATGCAGCAAAGATTTAAATTCAATCGCATTTCTGTAGCCATTGACCGACGCCCTAGCAGTCCACGCATGGCGGCAGCCTGTATAGCAGCGGCTAAACAGCTTGGTTTAGATATCGATTATTTCGGTGTGATACCAACGCCAGCTTTAGCCTATCAATCGCTGCAAACTAAACAGCCAGCCATCATGATTACCGGCAGTCATATTCCGTTCGATCGAAATGGTATAAAGTTCTATCGTCCAGATGGTGAGATTACCAAGGCGGACGAAACCCTGATTATGACAACAGAAGTAAATGTACCTAATCAGCTCGAACCAACGCTTCCAACATCGAGCCAAGACGCCGAAAATCAATATATCAATCGTTATCTAAAACTTGTCGAACCTAATCTACTGCACGGCAAACGTGTCGGTATTTACCAGCACTCTTCAGCGGGTCGCGATTTATACACCAAGCTGTTTAGCCAACTAAGTGCAGATGTCATTACTTTGGGACGATCAGAAGAGTTTGTGCCGATTGATACCGAAGCGGTTCGTCAAGAAGATATCGAGCAAGGCAAAATCTGGGCACAGCAACATAAGCTAGACTTTTTATTCTCCACCGATGGAGATGGTGACCGCCCCTTAATTGCCGATGAAACCGGGCAATGGCTAAGAGGCGATATCGTAGGTTTATTGACGGCGCGTTATCTGAAAATTGACGCGCTCGCTATTCCAGTCAGCTGCAACACCGCTATTGAAGCATGCGGCGCATTTAAAAACACAACCCGTACCCAAATCGGTTCACCCTATGTGATAGAGGCTATGCAACAACTTACCAAACAATATTCACGTATTGCAGGCTTTGAAGCCAATGGCGGATTTTTGCTCGGCAGCGATATTGAATTCAATGGACAAACCTTAACCGCCTTACCAACGCGTGATGCCTTATTGCCCATTATCGCCCTTATGGCCGCCTCCATAAATGACAAACAGTCACTTTCACAGTTGCTCGCAGGCTTGCCGCAACGTTATACAGCATGCAATCGCATTCAAAACTTCGCCACAGAAAAGTCACAACAACTTATCCAGGCCTGGTCACAAAATCCGCAACAAGGATTAGCAAAACTAGGTTTAGCGAACAAGGTGCTTATTGACCAAAGCGAAATCGACGGCTTGCGTTGGACCTTCGACGATCAAGCCATCGTGCATTTAAGACCATCGGGTAATGCACCGGAATTGCGCTGTTATACCGAAGCGGAAAGCGTCCAAAAAGCAGAAGAATTGCTGAATAACACCTTGGAAAAGCTCCAAGCTTTTACCAAATAGCCAAAAAAGAAATTAAAATACTCATAAATTACTGAATACGAGAAAAAACCATGAAGAAAAAAGCACTTATTACTGGCGTAACAGGACAAGACGGCTCTTACCTAGCAGAGTTTTTACTTGGGAAAGGCTACGAAGTTCACGGTATCAAGCGCCGTGCTTCGTCCTTCAACACTCAGCGAGTTGATCATATCTATCAAGATCCTCATGTTGATAATAAAAATTTTATCCTTCATTATGGCGACTTAACGGACTCTTCAAATCTAACACGCATTTTGCAAGAAGTGCAACCGGACGAAGTGTATAACTTAGGAGCTCAATCTCACGTAGCAGTTTCATTTGAATCTCCTGAATATACTGCAGATGTCGATGCGATGGGCACCCTGCGTTTACTTGAGGCTATTCGCCTATTAGGGTTAGAAAAGAAAACCAAATTCTACCAAGCATCAACATCTGAACTCTTTGGTGAAGTACAAGAGATTCCTCAAAAAGAGACCACGCCTTTTTATCCGCGTTCACCTTATGCCGTGGCAAAAATGTATGCTTATTGGATAGTTGTAAACTATCGTGAATCTTATGGTATGTATGCCTGTAATGGTATCTTATTTAACCATGAGTCACCGCGTCGTGGTGAAACCTTTGTAACCCGTAAAATCACGCGTGGTTTAGCTAATATCGCTCAAGGTTTAGAGCAATGCTTATATATGGGTAATATTGATGCGTTACGAGACTGGGGTCATGCAAAAGATTATGTGCGTATGCAATGGATGATGCTGCAACAAGAGCAAGCAGAAGACTTTGTTATTGCAACCGGTGTGCAATACTCTGTTCGTCAGTTTATTTCTTGGTCAGCTGAAGAGTTAGGCATTACTTTGGAATTTACGGGTGAAGGCATTGATGAAAAAGGCACGATTGTGGCAATCAAAGGTGATAAAGCCCCTGCGTTAAACGTCGGTGATGTGATTGTGCAAATTGACCCAAGATACTTCCGCCCAGCTGAAGTAGAAACTTTATTAGGTGATCCATCTAAAGCCAAAGCCAAACTGGGTTGGACACCTGAAATTACCGTCCAAGAAATGTGTACGGAAATGGTTGCCGAAGATTTAAAAGTCGCACAACGTCATGCCTTCTTAAAAGCGAACGGTCACGATATTCATGTAGCGGTAGAATAGGTTGAAAATGATGCCAAATATCTTCATTGCTGGGCACAAAGGCATGGTAGGAAGAGCGATAGTGCGCCAACTCAGCCAAAACCCAAACAACAAGCTGATTACCGCCGACAAAACCGAGCTAGACCTCACCAATCAGCAAGCGGTAAACGGTTTCTTTGCACAAAATAAAATCGATCAAGTCTATCTTGCGGCGGCCAAGGTAGGCGGTATTCACGCCAATAACGCATACCCGGCCGAATTTATTTACCAAAACCTAATGATTGAAGCTAATATCATTCATGCCGCACACCAAAACAATGTCCAGCACCTTTTATTTTTAGGATCATCGTGTATTTACCCTAAGCTAGCCGAACAACCGATGCGCGAAGATGCACTGCTAACTGGTACATTAGAATGCACTAATGAGCCTTATGCGATTGCCAAAATTGCGGGCATCAAGCTTTGTGAAAGCTACAACCGTCAATATGGCCGAGATTACCGCTCAGTCATGCCCACTAACCTTTATGGCATGAACGACAACTTTCACCCAGAAAACTCGCACGTTATTCCGGCGCTCATTCGTCGTTTTCACGAAGCCAAGCTTGCTAACACACCTGTTGTTAAAGCTTGGGGAACCGGCAAACCGATGCGCGAATTTTTATACGTCGATGAAATGGCCGAAGCCTCAATCTTCGTGATGAATCTAGGCAGCGAAGCCTACCAACGCGAAACCCAACCGATGCTATCGCATATCAACGTAGGAACAGGTATTGACTGCACCATCAAAGAGCTGACTGAAACTGTTGCAAAAGTGGTTGGTTATCAAGGTGAAATTCAATGGGATACCACCAAGCCAGATGGCTCTCCAAGAAAACTGATGGATGTATCCCGTCTTGAGCGCTTAGGCTGGAAAGCCAAAGTTAGCTTAGATGAAGGTTTAACCGCGACCTACAAATGGTTTTTAGCGCATCAAGATGACTACCGAAAGTAGTCTTCTACCCTTAAAAGACTTTAAAAAAGTGGTGCAAAATGCACCGCTGTTTGCCATTGATTTAGTAGTGCTTAATCAAAACAATGAAATTCTGGTTGGAGAACGTTTAAACGCACCTGCAAAAGGCAGTTGGTTTGTGCCAGGTGGTCGAGTTTACAAAAATGAATCATTAGAAGACGCTTTTAAGCGAATGTCAAAGGCGGAATTAGGAGTTGAAATAGAACGTGACCAGGCTAGGTTGCTTGGTTTGTTTGATCATTTTTATGAGGACAGCTTTTTTAGTAAAGCAGTTTCAACTCATTACATAAATGCAGCCCACATGTTAAAATTAAAGATTGAGCAGTTAAATTTGTCAACTGCACAACATGGGCAGTACCGCTGGTTACCAGTTGAAAATTTAGTACAAGAAACTGATGTACACGCATTTAGCAAAGTATTTATACCGGCCTTAAATAAGGTCTTAAATAGCCGGGCTTCAGAGAAAAACGAGAGGCGTTATGATTAACATTATTTTATGCGGCGGTTCCGGAACCCGTCTTTGGCCTTTAAGTCGAACCATGTTGCCTAAGCAATTTGTGCGCTTATTTGACGGTCGCTCGTTATTTCAAGACACAGTAAATCGAAATCAATCGGTTTGTTCTCACTCAATGATTATTTCCAATCAAGAACAATATTTTTTAGCCATTGATCAGCTCGAACAAATTGATGCTCATTCAATACAGTTCTTACTCGAACCTATCGGACGTAATACCGCACCGGCTATAGCTTTAGCCTGCATGGCGCTCGATGCGGATGACCTCGTGTTTGTGACGCCATCAGATCACCTAGTAAAAAACCAACAAGCTTATGAAGCAGCTGTAAGCCAAGCCAAAACACTAGCGGAACAAAATAATTTAGTCACCTTTGGGATAAAACCTACTTACCCAGAAACCGGATTTGGTTATATTGAAGCAGATAAGCGGCAAGGCAACGACGTTATCTCTTTTAAAGAAAAGCCTGATGAACAAACTGCACAAGCCTATATTGAACAAGGTAACTACTACTGGAACTCTGGCATGTTTTGCTTTAAAGCAGGCGTTTTTCTAGAAGAACTCAAGCAGCACAGTTCGGAAATTTTCGCTGCATGCGAAAAAGCACTCCAACCAATTGATGCAAACAGATCTCAGCAATCTAGTCAGGACCAAGCGTGCCAAAATGACACAACCATCTGCATAGACCTAAATGCTATGTATGTCATTCCAGAAGATAGTATTGACTATGCGGTGATGGAAAAATCAAATAAAGTCAAAGTAGTGCCTTGCGATATGGCTTGGTCAGATTTAGGCAGTTTTGATGCCTTATACGACGAAGTACAGCAACCAAACCAAGTTAATGCCATTTTGCCGCGACTGGATAATAGTCCACAGCCTATCTGTATTGATTCTAAAAATAATTTGATCGTCACGCGAGAGAGAACAATTGCGCTAGTGGACGTGGAAGATTTATGTATTGTTGATACCAGTGATGCGATTTTGATTTCCAAAAAAGGCAGTTCGCAAAAAGTAAAACAGGTAGTCGCCCAAATTAAAAAACAAGCGCCTGAACTTGCTGAGATTCACCGCCTAGCTCATCGGCCGTGGGGTACTTATGAAGTATTACAGGATTCAGACAAATATAAGGTTAAACGAATTGTGGTCAAGCCAGGATGTAAACTCTCCTTACAAAAACACTTTCACCGCAATGAGCACTGGATTGTTGTGTCTGGTACTGCAGCGGTAACGGTCGATAAAGAAGTTTTTTTAGTTCGCCCTAATGAGTCCACCTATATACAGATGGGTAAGCTACACCGTTTAGAAAACCAAGGCAAAATTGACTTAGTGATGATCGAAGTCCAAGTGGGTGAATATACTGGTGAAGACGACATTGTTCGCGTTGAAGATATTTACAGTAGAAGTTAATAGTGGATATTAATACATTAGAAAATAAGCGCTTCAAAGGGGTAGATGATAAAACGATTCTTGATGCGGCACTGCAGACAGGGTTGGTTTTCGAATACAGTTGTAAATCAGGCCAGTGCGGTGTTTGTAAAACGACTTTATTGAGTGGTGAAGTTGTTGAGGTGCAAGAGCAGCTCTCTTTGACTTTGCAAGATAAAGCGAATCAAAAAATTCTAACCTGTTGTTGTGCCCCTAAAACCGATATATTAATTGATGCTGAAGATTTAAGTGCTTTACACGGTATTGAAACTAAAACACTGCCAGCAAGAATTAATGCAATAAAACGGCATACTACTGAAATTATCGAAGTCACTTTAAGATTACCGCCGACTGCGAATTTTAAATTTCTTGAAGGCCAGTACCTAGATATCTTGTGGAATAGTCTACGCCGTAGTTATTCAATTGCTTCAACGGCAAATCAAAAAGAAGTCACCTTGCTGATTAAGCGTTTTGAAAACGGAAAGATGAGCGATTACTGGTTTAACCAAGCCAAAGAAAATAATCTGCTTAGAATTGAAGGCCCAAAAGGAACCTTTTTTCTTCGAGATAGTTCAATGCCGTTAATTTTTTTAGCGACAGGGACAGGAATTGCACCGATTATGTCAATTTTAAACAGTTTAGAAGAAAGTGACGATTTCCAACAGCAACAATCGATAATGATCTATTGGGGCAACCGCTATCCAGAAGAATTTATTTGGCAACCGAGGTTTAAAAAATTGGACGTCACTTTTGTCAAGGTTTGCTCAAAACCAAATCCAGATTGGGATGGTGAAAAAGGTTATGTTCAAGATGTGGTATTGGAAAAGCAACCAGGCCTGGTAGAATTTGCTGTTTATGCTTGCGGATCGAACGCCATGATTCAATCGAGTAAAGAGCAATTTATCAAATCAGGGTTGCCTGAAAATCAGTTTTATTCAGACGCCTTTGTGCAAAGTTATTAAAGATTACGAAAATAGAAGAGTGGTAATATGAAAGCAGTGATACTAGCCGGCGGACTCGGCACCCGATTAAGTGAAGAAACCAGTGTGCGTCCTAAACCAATGGTTGAAGTTGGTGGTAAACCAATCCTTTGGCACATCATGAAAATGTACTCCTCACATGGTATTAATGACTTTATCATCTGTTGTGGTTACAAAGGTTATGTCATTAAAGAATACTTTGCGAACTATTTCCTTCATCAATCGGATGTCACTTTCTGTATGAAAGAAAATTCCATGGAAGTCCATGAAAAGCGTGCTGAGCCTTGGACTGTAACGCTGGTTGATACGGGGGATAATTCGATGACCGGCGGGCGTTTAGGGCGTGTAGCAGAGTATATTAAAGATGAAGAAGCCTTCTGCTTTACCTATGGGGATGGTGTTTCCGATGTCAATATTTCTGAACTAGTTGCCTTTCATCAGTCTCATGGTAAACAAGCAACACTAACGGCAACCTATCCCCCAGGACGTTTTGGCGCCTTAGATATTCAAAATAACCAGATAATGCAATTTAAAGAAAAACCCAAAGGGGATGGGGCTCTGATTAATGGCGGTTTCTTTGTGTTGTCTCCCCAAGTTCTTGAAAGAATCAGTGGCGATAGTTGTACTTGGGAGCAAGAGCCTCTAATGGGATTGGCTGCAGAAGGGCAATTAATGGCGTACCAGCATGAAGGATTTTGGCAGCCAATGGATACGCTCAGAGATAAAATTCATCTTGAAGAACTTTGGCAAGCAGGTGAAGCCCCCTGGAAATGCTGGGAATAAGTATGGTTAATCCCAATTTTTGGCAAGAGAAAAAAGTTTTTTTAACAGGGCACACAGGTTTTAAAGGCAGTTGGCTTTCTCTTTGGTTGGCTGAAATGGGTGCAACTGTAAAGGGTTATGCCCTCACTCCGCCTACTAATCCCAGTTTGTTTGAAGAAGCTAAAGTCGCTGAAAAGATCGATTCAGAAATTGGTGATATTCGCGATTTTGAAACCCTAAAAGCCAGTGTCGTAAGCTTTAGCCCAGATATCCTGATTCACATGGCGGCACAACCCTTAGTGCGTTTGTCTTACAAAGAACCCCTTGAAACTTATGATACCAATGTCATGGGAACGGCTAAAGTCCTAGAAGCAGCAAGAAGTTGTGAAAATCTCAAAGCCATTGTCAGTGTTACCACGGACAAGTGTTATGAGAATAAGGAATGGGTTTGGGGTTATCGTGAAGACGAACCTATGGGGGGGTACGATCCTTATAGTAGCTCTAAAGGTTGTGCTGAGCTGGTAACCTCCGCCTATCGCCGCTCATTTATGCTAGAAAAAGGTATTGGTCTCGCTTCAGCCAGAGCCGGAAATGTTATTGGCGGAGGCGACTGGGCAGAAGATCGTTTGATTCCCGATATTTTACGT
>Ga0210004_1001286_pt1 | contig 14801 bp, 12 predicted proteins | sample CryGey13umfilter_FD_185450 | JGI IMG/M metagenome (GOLD analysis project Ga0210004, IMG submission 185450) | Groundwater microbial communities from aquifer in Utah, USA - Crystal Geyser 4/8/14 3 um filter (SPAdes) (version 3) | ecosystem: Environmental > Aquatic > Deep subsurface > Groundwater...
ACAGGGTCAGGAGCGCGAGTGAGACCGCGCCGTAGGCCAGCGTCCGGCGCAGGAAGCGGTCAATCCCGAACAGGTCGTGGCGCAGGACGGCGTAGGCGAGTCCCATCGGCACGAAAATCTGAAAGAAAAGCAGGAGGTTGTAGGGGATGATGTCCAGCCCGAAGGCGATGCTCAATGGCCTGAGCCAGAGCGGGACCTCCGCCACCAGGATGCTGAACATGACGACGCGCGCCTGCTGGGCGAAGCGGAAATTCCCGGGCGAGGCGTCGCGGACGATGACCAGCAGGTTCCACAGGAACAGTCCCATGACGAAGGTGAACCACGCAAAGAGCAGGACGATGGACAGGATGCGTGTCCACGCGACGGAGGCGAGCAGGAAAAACGCCAGCAGGATGGCGGAGAACAGGTACGCCCCGAGGATGGTTTTGTCCGATGTGCGCGAGGCGCGCGGAAAACGCGCGCTCACGTGGACGGCCATCGGCAGGAGGATGGATGCGTTGATAACGCGCAGAAGCAGGAACGGTTCGAGAAGGGCATAGGTGGGCAGGCCGGGCTGTAGAGCGGGCAGGTCGCTGAATTCAAATGGGATGGCCAGGAAGAAGGCGAAGATCGCCGCGAAACAGGCGATGAGCGTGTGCTCCGCTTTCGGGCGCAGGATGGCGGGGAGCAGTCCCGTGATGAGCATCAGCGCGGCGATGCCCGCGGAAAACGGCGTGAGTTGACCGCGCGCGGAAACTTCGCTGCCGAGGGAAGCCCAGCCCAGCGCGAGCAGTTCCAGGAGCAGTACGCCGAGAAGAGGGAGGACGCGAAAAGTTGTAGTTTTCATCCGAGAATAGGGATGTGATCCTGATGATTACCCACAAACCAGGATCGCCCGCAGTTTAACTGCCGCCTGAGCTCATGGGTATAGTTCTCCAGAAAAGTTTTTTCCACCGACCTGACAGCGCCGTCACTGCGAAGCCTTCGGCGAAGCAGTCTCCTCGTCAAAGCGGGGATTGCTTCGGGAAGAACGCCCTCGCAATGACGGCCGCCAAGAGAATGAGGAAAGAATTTATCTGGAGAGGTATAATCACCGAAGATGATCCTGCTGTGAAAGTCGCCTGAATTTTTTGGTTCCTTGGGAGTTGCAGTGGCGCTTCGCGTGTACCCGATTACTTTATCTTGAGTTTCTTTCTCACGAACTCGCGCGCTTGACCAGCGTTTTCGAACGCCTCATACGCCATTTCCAAAGGAACGGTCAATCCGGGATAACGTATGATTACCCCATAATTTTCAAGCCTTCGCAAATTATCACGAATTTTCTCGAAACTCTCATCTACAGTCAGGCAAAGCCCCAGCAGCCGAACGAGATCATGATATCGAGGAAAACCGACATCATGCTCTACCAGAAAAGCCTTTACATATTTTTCGGCGCATTGCTGGCAATGAAAACAGGCGGTGTCAATTTCAGGGATTTCAATTTAATAGAGAAGCGCTTCCGCAGAACGAAAGTCTCCTTCTGCCTTGAAAACCCATTCTTTAGTGATCTCGCGCATAGAGTACTTTTCCCTTTTCTATAATTTCGCGCAGGAAAAAATCGCCCAACTTCTTGCGATTATTAATAACAGATCGTGACCGCGCAATAATATCCACGCTAAATGGCAGGGGAGGCAGGGAATCCGAAATTTCGATGATGGTTTTCATCTCTCCCTTGGGTGTGTCCATTACAACCAGTAAATCGAGGTCGCTCCAGGTATGAGGTTTGCCATACGCATGTGAACCAAAAAGAATAATTTCTTCGGGGTTGAATTTCTCGGCGATAATCCTGGCAAGCGCGCGAATTGTCCGCATAGGGATGCGGGCGCGCTGGGTTAACTGCGGAGTTTGTAACACCGTTTGCGTGGTCATATCTGGATTATACGTGAAAATCAAACGGGCGGGGTAGGGGGAATGGAAGGCAGAATCGGCGGAGGTGAGGGAGGTAAATTATTCTACGTACCCGTAAAGCCCCCCACCTCGGGAGACGTTGGACTCCGCGTGATTCCGCTGGAAACAAAAATCGCCTTTGACGGGCGATCTTGTGGGCGCAAAGGGACTCGAACCCCTGACCTTCTCGGTGTAAGCGAGACGCTCTAACCAACTGAGCTATGCGCCCGTGGGCGCTATTATACGTTCAAGGTTACAGGTTGGCAAGTTGGAGATTGGGGATTACACTTGTCCTGCAAACCTGTAACCTTCAACCTTCAACGGGAGGCGCCATGCGATTCGTTCGTTTTCAAACCGGGGAGGATGCTCCAAGATACGGCTGGTTGCACGAGGAAAAGATCGGCGAGATCGAGGGCGACCTGTTCGGCGCGTACAAACGGCTCAAGGCGGAAATTCCGCTTAAGGAGGCCCGCTTGTTGGCGCCGTCCGCGCCGAGCAAGATCGTCTGCGTGGGGCGCAATTATGTGGAACACGCCAAGGAACACGGGGCGGAAGTCCCAAAGATCCCACTGATCTTCCTCAAGCCGCCGTCCTCGGTCCTCGCTCCGGGGGGCGCCATCCTGCTTCCGCCGCAGTCCCAACAGGTGGAGCATGAAGCGGAGCTGGTGGCCGTCATCGGCAAACGCGGACGGAACGCCACTACCGAGTCGGCGCGGGACTATGTGCTGGGCTACACCATCGGGAATGACGTCACCGCCCGCGACCTGCAAAAGGCCGACGGCCAGTGGACGCGCGCCAAAGGCTTCGACACGTTCTGCCCATTCGGTCCCTGGGTGGACACCGACTTCGATCCCTCCGACGCGCTGATCACCTGCCGCGTCAACGGGCAGATGCGGCAACTGGCCTCCACGCGTGACATGATCTTCAACATCGGCGTGCTGATCGCGTACATCTCGTCGGTGATGACGCTGGAGCCGGGCGACTTGATCTTCACCGGCACCCCCGCCGGGGTGGGACCGTTGCAAGCAGGCGACAGCGTGGAAGTGGAAATTGACGGGCTGGGGCTGTTGAGCAACATTGTCCAGGCTGGAGGTTAAAAAAGCAAATCCATTTCGGCCATCGCGTGATATACTCTGCATACTGTCACAGGGGTTTGGCTGATTCTCGTTTGAGGTCATCGAACGCCTGCATTTTCAAAGCCTGCATGTCAGGCCTGCGAGGAGAAATATGGAATCGAAGTTGTACGTTGGGAACCTGCCCTACTCGGCGACTGAGGAAGAGCTCAGCGCGCTGTTTGGGCAGGCAGGCACTGTGACCTCGGTCGCGATCATCAAAGACCGCGAGACGGGCCGCTCGAAGGGATTTGCCTTCATCGAAATGAGTTCGTCGGACGAAGCGAATAAGGCCATCAACATGTTGACCGGCCACATGCTGGGCGGACGCGACCTGCGCGTCAGCATCGCCCGTCCGCGCGAAGAGGGCGGCGGCGGCGGCTACGGCAATCGCGGCGGCAACCGCGGCGGCGGCTACGGCAATCGCGGCGGCGGGGGGGGCGGTCGGCGCCGCGACTACTAGACCAGAAGAGACAAAAGCCAGGTTTCCGCCGAAGGCGAGAAACCTGGCTTTTGGGTCGTGACATTTGTCAGCCATTTGACAGTTGCGCGCGGACGCAAATGACGGTAATATTGGGGAGGCTATGATACGAATACTTCCTGCCTTTGACCTTCCCGGCATTCCATTGCCATGAGTCAGCAAGCCTGATGGGTAAACGCATACCTGTCAGGCTTTTTCTTTTCATAAATTCAGACGTCAGAATTATGAATTATGAAGGTTCGCGCCGTCATTGCGAGGAGGATGTTCTTCCCGACGAAGCGATCCCCGGTTCGATGAGATTGTTTCGCGAAGAACGCTCGCAACGATGAAATCTGTTTGGAACCGGCAAAGTGGCCATGCCGTATAATCAATTCAAAATTCTGAATTCAGAATTCAAAATTTATCACAAGGAGAGTGAATGCAAACACCCTGGGAATACCGCTATGCTCACCGCACGAAAAGCATGGGCAGTTCCGTCATCCGTGAACTGCTCAAGTTGACCGAGCAGCCGGATATTATTTCCTTCGCGGGGGGACTGCCCGCACCGGAAGTTTTTCCGGTGAAAGAGTTTCAGGCGGCTTGTAATGCTGTGCTGCAGCAGCACGGCGCGCAGGCGCTTCAATACAGCACCACGGAGGGCCACCGTCCGCTGCGTGAGATGATCGCCCGCCACAACGCGCGCTACAGCGTGGATGTGACTGCCGACAACATCCTCATTACCTCCGGCTCGCAGCAGGCGCTGGATTTCGTCGGGCGGCTGTTTGTCAACCGCGGCGATTACATCGTGGTCGAATCGCCCACCTACCTCGGCGCGTTGCAGGCCTGGAACGCGTACGGCGCGCAGTACATTTCCGTCCCGATGGATGAAAACGGCATGATCGTGGATGAACTGGAGGAGGCCTTGCGGAAAGGTCCCAAATTCATCTATGTCCTGCCCAATTTCCAGAACCCGAGCGGATCCACCCTCAGCCTCGAGCGCCGCGAAAAACTCATCGAACTGGCGGACAAGTACGGCGTCCCGATCATCGAGGACGACCCGTACGGCCAACTTCGCTACGAGGGCGAACATCTCCCGTCTGTCGTTTACCTGGACAGCAAGTTCCGCGGCCCCAACGGCGGACATTACAGCGGCAACGTCATCTACCTGAGCACGTTCTCGAAACTGCTCGCGCCGGGACTGCGCCTGGCCTGGGTCATCGCGCCGCCGGAAGTCATCCGTAAACTGGTGATGACAAAACAGGCCGCCGACCTGCATACCTCCTCGTTCAACCAGTACGTGGCATACGAGGTTGGCAAGGGCGGATTTCTGGATGAGCACGTCAAGGTCATCCGCGCCACCTACATGGAACGCCGCGACGTGATGCTCGAAATGATGGAGGAGATGTTCCCGCCCGAAGTGAGTTGGACTCATCCGCAGGGCGGCATGTTCCTGTGGGGCATCCTGCCCGAGTGCATGGACGCGGCCGATGCGCTCAAGATCGCCATCGAACGCAAGGTGGCCTTCGTGCCGGGCGCGGCCTTCCATGCCAACGGCGGCGGCGCCAACACGATGCGGATCAACTTCTCGTATTCCTCACCGGATACCATTCGCGAGGGTATTACCCGCCTCGGAACTGTGCTGAAGGAACTGGTTCACAAAAGCAACGGACACAGGTAGACAGGTACACAGGTAGACAGGTAGACAGACAGGTACGCAGAAGATGGACGGCCTCTTGCAATTGCAGGAGGCCGTTGTCTTTCATCTTTCATCTTTCATCTTTCATCCTTCATCTTTCATCCTTCATCTTTCATTTTTCATCCTTTCCCCTCAATCCTCCACATACGGCACATATTCCGCCCGCGCGATGCCCTGTTTGATGGCCGTCTCGGCCACCGCGCGCGCCACGGCGTGATGCACTTTTTTATCGAGCGGATTTGGCACCAGTTCGCCGCTTGGCGTCATCGAAGCGATTGTCTCGGCGGCCGCCACCAGCATCTCGTGCGTGATGCGCGGGGCGTGCGCGTCCACCGCGCCGCGGAAGATGCCGGGGAAACCCAGCACGTTGTTCACGGACTTGCCGTCCGCCGCGAAGGCCGCGCCGCGCGCCAATGCTACGGCGGGATCAATCTCCGCGTTGGGATTCGACAGCGCCAAAATGACCTGCCCTTTGCGGACCATCTCCGGCTGGATGAGTCCCGCCGCGCCGGTGGTGGCGATGACGATATCCGCCTGCGCCATAATTTCGGTCAGGCTGGACCCGCGTCCGCCCGCGGCTTCGAAGCGCGTCACCGCGTCTGACGAGAGGTCCGCACCGAGCACGGGATTGCCCGTCAGTCGCATCATCATTTTGCCGATGGCGTTGCCCGCCGCGCCCAGTCCGATCTGCCCGATGAGCGATTGGCCGAGGTCGCGCCCGGTCTCGCGCGCCGCCACCAGCAACGCCGCCGTGCAGACGACGGCCGTCCCGTGCTGGTCGTCGTGCAGGACGGGGATGTCGAGCGCGGCCTGGAGTTTTTCCTCGATCTCGAAACAACGCGGGGCGGAGATGTCCTCCAGTTGGATGGCGGCAAAGGTCGGCGAGATGGCTTTGACGGCTGCAATGATCTCTTCGGGATCTCTGGTGTTTAACAGGATCGGCACGCCCGAAAGCCCGACCAGCGTTTCCATCAACATGGCCTTGCCCTCCATGACCGGCATGCCCGCCAGCGGGCCGATGTCACCCAGGCCCAGCACGGCCGTCCCATCGGTGACGATGGCGACCATGTGGCTGATGCTGGTGTACGTCCACGCCATGGACGGGTCGGCCGCGATCTTGCGGCAGACCTGCGCCACGCCGGGCGTGTAGACGCGTTGCAGGGTGGCGAGCGAATCGATCGGATAGCGCGAACGGATGGCGATCTTGCCCTTCTGGTGCAGTTCGAGCACTTCGTCGCGCACTTGCAGGACTTTCGTCCCCGGGTTGGCGCGCATGGCTTCAACCATCTTTTCCACGTGCGCCTCGTCCTCCGCATAGACGGTGATATCGCGCACAACGTGTTGCGATGTCTCGGTCAGCATTTCGATGCCGCCCACATTGCCGTCCGCTTCCGAAATGGCGGTCAGCAGTTGGGCAAGCACGCCGCGCGCCTGCGAGTTGCGGACGCGCACGGTACGCATGAGTTTTCGTTCCCAGGCCATATTATTCTCCTTGTCAGAATATTTTAACGCGAAGCAAAAGATGAAGGATGAAAGATGAAAACGGATTTCAATCCCGAAGGGATGGAATGATTGTAACGGAGGAACATGCGAGGAACACAATCCCGAAGGGATGGCATGATGCCGCCAAAACCCATGACACCCCTTCGGGGTTGGAAATGCCATGCCCCTCGTTCTAGAATCAGGTCACCCCTTCGGGGTTGTGAATAATTGTTGCGACTGAACCACCCCAATATTATTTCAGTAAATCAGGCAACTGATCGAACGCGGTGATGACCGCGCATCCCGCCTCTGGGAAGAGTCCGATCGGGTCGTAGAGCACCGGCCAAAGTCCCGCGCGACGCGAGCCGACCACGTCGGCAAAGTAGTTGTCGCCCACGTACATCGTCTCGGGCGCGGACGTCCCCGCGCGGCGCAGGGCTTCATCGAAGATGCCGCGCTCGGGCTTGAACGAGTTGATTTCGCCGCCCGCCAGCGTAAAGGCAAAATGGCCGCGCAGTCCCATTTCTTCGAGTTGTTCCTGATAGGGTTTTTCGCGGTTGGAGACCACGCCGAGAAGGTAGCCCGCCTCCTGGAGCGCGGGGAGCAGGGTGCGCGCTTCCTCGGGAACGTGGACTTGCGGATGGTGATTTGCGCGCATGTGCGCGGAGAATTGCGGGGACAGGTCCGCGGCCTGCTGGGTCGAACAGCCCATGACGATCAGGCGGCGGCGTCCGAAGGCGACCCGGAATTTTTCCTCGTCCTCGAACAGGGCGCTGTCGGTCTTGATTTCGGGGGAGTTGGCAAAGTAGTAATGCTCCCAGCGGTTGGCGCGCAGGCGGTCTTCTTCGCTGATGGGGATGCCGAGCGAGAGGGCGTAATCGTTGAAAACCTCCCCGCCATTGGGGAGGTGGTGACGGAGCGTGCCGTCGAGGTCGAAGAGGATGGCTTTGAGCATAAAGGATGAATTTTGAAGTATGAAGTATGAAGTATCAGTAGTTCACGAAAGTTCAAGAGGCAGTTGCGCGAAGCGTGCCGCTTGGTTTCCGCAGTGCAACTGCGGAAAGAACGGGTTTTCGTGAAGTACTGAGTATGAAGTCAGAATTCCGAATTCATACTTCTGAATTTACCCGCCGATTTCGTTCATGGCGCGGTTGAGGGGGATGAGGCCGTCGGCCAGGCCGTGGCCCCAGGGTTTTTCCCAGACGCCGTCGAGGATGATGGCGCGCAGGTCGTCGAGCGACGCGCCCGCGCGCAGGGGGGTGAGCAAGTCCACTTCCTTTTCGCGCAGGAGGCACAGGCGCAGGCGTCCGTCCGCGGTCAGGCGGGCGCGCGTGCAGGCCGGGCAGAACGGCGCGGTGACGGAGGAGATGAAACCCACGTCGCCTTTGGCGTTGGGCAGGCGGAAGAGGCGCGCCTCGCCGTCCAACTCGCCGCCGTTGACGGGTTGCAGGTCGCCGAGCGAGTCTTCGATGCGTTCCTGGATTTCGGCGGCGGTGACCACCTGTCCGGTTTGGATGTCGGTTGCGCCGGCGAAGGGCATCATTTCGATGAAGCGCATCTGCCAGGGACGGTCAACGGTCAGGCGGGCAAGATCCACCACGTCGTCTTCGTTGTAGCCGCGCACCACCACCGCGTTGAGTTTGACGGGCGCCAGCCCCGCGGACTCGGCGGCCAGGATGCCGTTCCAGACATCCTCCAGTTTGCCCCAGCGCGTCAGGCGGTGAAATTTTTCCGGGTCGAGGGTGTCTATCGAAACGTTGACGCGCTGGAGTCCCGCGTCCGCCAGCGGCTTTGCCAGTTTGGCCAGGAGCAGGCCGTTCGTCGTGAGCGAGACGGAGCGGATGCCCTGGGTGCGGGCGATGCCGCGCACGAGTTCCAGGATGTGGGCGCGCACGGTCGGCTCGCCGCCCGTCAGCCGGATCTTGTCGAAGCCGAGCGAGGCGAACAGGCGCGTGAGCAGGAAAACCTCGTCATCCTGCATGAGTTCCGCGCTGGGGCGGAAGGTCTGGTCTTCCGTCATGCAGTAGATGCAGCGCAGGTTGCAGTGGTCGGTCAGGCTGATGCGCAGGTAATGGATGTTGCGTCCGAAACGGTCTATGGCCATGGGATGCGCATTATAACCAGTTTGGCAGGCAGGACAATTCAAAAATTACGCCCCGACCCCTCCCCGGCCCTCCCCAAAATCAAAGAACGGATTTTGGGGAGGGAGAAATTCACTCCCCCACATTGCCCTGTGGGTTCGTGTACTTCCGAATGGGGGAGGCCGGGAGGGTTTCAATTGACGAAGGCGCGCAGGCGTGCTATCATGCAGTCGAATTTATTCTTTTCATTATTCGGAGGCTATATGAGCGTTGAATTTATCTTGCGCATCGTTGGAATGTTGGTCTTTGCTTTCCTGGGGGGATACGCGGGACAAGAACTTGCTTTGCAGTACCAACGGGACGTGCTGGTTTATGTCGTCGGCCTCGGACTGGTCGGCGCGTTGGCGGGACTAGTCCTGACTCCGTACCTGACCGTCCGCCCGGCGCGCGCCTTGCGCTCCATGCTGGGACGCGTGCCCGCCGAGACGCTTTTCGCGGGACTGACCGGGCTGGTCGTTGGCCTGCTGACGGCCGCGTTGCTGGCCTTTCCGCTCTCCCTGTTGCCGGATCCACTGGGGAACATCCTGCCGTTTGTGGGCGTGTTGCTCTTCGCCTACTTCGGCGTTTCGCTCTTCGTCATGCGCCAGGGCGATATCATGGGACTGTTGAGCGCGTTCAGCGGACGCGGCGGCGAGGGCGGGTCCTCCTCCTCGTGGACGAATCTCAATCGCAACATCCTGCTCGATACCAGCGTCATCATTGACGGGCGCGTGGGCGACATCGCCAAAACCGGCTTCCTGCCCGGCACTTTGCTCATCCCGCGCTTTGTGCTGAACGAACTGCAATATGTGGCCGATTCGCCTGACGGCCTGCGCCGCGCCCGCGGCCGCCGCGGCATGGAGACCATCGCCGAACTGCAGAAACTTCCCAACGTGATGGTGCGCGTCAGCGACATCAACGTGGAAGGCATGCGCGAAGTGGACGAGAAACTTGTCGTGCTGGCGCGGCAGATGAAATGTCCGATCCTGACCAACGACTACAACCTCAACCGCGTGGCTGAACTGCAGGGCGTCACCATCCTGAACATCAACGAACTCACCAACGCGGTCAAGTCGGTGGTGTTGCCGGGCGAACTGCTCAAGATCAACATCATCCAGGAAGGCAAGGAAAGCTACCAGGGCGTGGGCTATATGGACGACGGCACCATGGTGGTCGTGGAAAACGGCAAGGATTACATCGGCGAGTACAAGGATGTGACCGTCTCCAAAATTTTACAGACTGCCGCCGGACGCATGATCTTCGCCCGTGTGAATGAATCGAACGGGAAGAAGAAAAAATGATGGTAGTTACGTAGTTGCTTAGTTATGTAGTTATGTAGTTATGTAGTTATGTAGTTGGGTAGTTGGGTAGTTGGGTAGTTGCCGGGCATGAAGGGTGATTGCCCAATCAATAACGAAGTGGAGATTGTAATGGCGAAGATAGAGAGGTTTGAGGATTTGCAGAGTTGGCAGAAGGGACGCCAACTCGCAAATCAGATTCACGAATTTTGTGAGCGCGCCTCGTTTGCAAAAGATTTTCGCCTTCGAAGCCAGGTCGAGGACGCGGCAGGATCGGTGATGCGCAATATTGCCGAGGGATTCGACGCAGGCTCGAATCCAGAGTTCATCCGTTTCCTCAAAATGTCAAGGCGTTCTGCCGGCGAAGTGCAATCGGAACTCTATCTTGCGCTCGACCGCAAATATATCAACGAAAAGGAACTCCATTTAGCCTACAGCCTAATTCGTTACGTAGTTGCTTAGTTATGTAGTTACGTAGTTTGACGCCCAACTACCAAACTGCCCAACTACCAAACTACCAAACTATCCAACTACCAAACTACCCAAACTATGCTTCGCATTTACAACACTCTCACCCACAAGACCGAAGAATTCCATACCCTCGAACCGGGCGTCGTCAAACTCTACGTCTGCGGCGTGACGGTCTACAACGACGCGCACGTGGGGCACGCCATGTCCGCGCTGGTGTTCGACATCGTACGCCGCTACCTCGAATTTCGCGGCTACAAGGTCAAACACGTCATGAACTTCACCGACGTGGACGACAAGATCATCAACCGCGCCAACCAACTCGGCGAGGATCCCTTCGCGCTGGCGCAGCGTTACATTGACGATTACCGCCAGAACCTGCACGACCTCAACATCCTGCCCGCCACGTCCAACCCGCGCGCCACCCAAACGATGACGCAGATCATCAAATTCATCCAGGAACTCGGCGAAAGCGGCCACGCCTACGCGCCCGGCAACGGCGACGTGTACTTCCGCGTCACCAAGGAAAAAGACTACGGAAAATTATCCGGCCGCAAACTCGAAGACATGCAGGCCGGCGCGCGCATCGAAGTGGAAGAACAAAAAGAGCGCCCGATGGATTTCGCGCTCTGGAAAGCCGCCAAGCCCGGCGAACCCGCCTGGGAATCTCCGTGGGGCAAGGGTCGTCCCGGCTGGCACATCGAATGCTCGGCCATGAACCTGGCTGAACTCGGCGAACAGATTGACATTCACGGCGGCGGCAACGACCTCATCTTCCCGCACCACGAAAACGAGATCGCCCAAACCGAGGCGCTCACCGGCAAACCCTTCGCCCGCACCTGGATGCACAACGGCATGTTGCAGCTCGGCGGCGAAAAAATGTCCAAGTCGCTGGGCAACATCATTTCGATCAAAGACTTCCTCGCCAAACGCGACGCGGACGTGATGCGGATGCTCGTCCTCAACGGGACCTACCGCGCGCCGCTGATGTTCAACGACGAGACGTTGGACGCCGCGCAAAAAAACGTCGAGCGCCTCAAGTCTGGACTTCGGGCGGCCGCGCCATCAGCAAGTGGACTCTCCCCCCAGGCCGCTTCCGCGCTCGCGTCCCAGGCCGAATCCACCAAACAGGCCTTCACCGACGCGATGGATGACGACTTCAACACCGCCGGCGCGCTGGCCGCGTTCTTCGAACTCATCAAAGCCATCAACACCGCGCGTGACAACGGCGCGAACGACGCGCAACTCCTCCCCGCGCAGAACATGCTCCGCACTTTGTCGGGTGTCCTCGGCCTGCGCCTGCAAGACAAAAAAGGTTCCGCCGATGCGGACGCTTTCGTCAACCTGCTGGTCGAGATCCGCGCCGAAGTCCGCAAGCAAAAACTGTGGGCCATGTCCGACCTGATCCGCGATAGATTGAAGGAACTCGGCGTGACAATTGAGGATGGCAAAGAGGGGACGGCTTGGAGATGGGGTTAGGTAGTTGGGCGGTCTCGCCCCATAGTTCAGTGAAATGATTGCAATATGGAACAAATTAGATTATTGAGTCGACGTGAAAAGGAAGTGGTTACTTTGCTTCTGCAAGGCAAAAGCAACAAGCAAATTGCCTTGTCGCTTGGCGTGTCCGAGCGCACTGTTGAATTTCACCTAAAAAACATATATGCTAAATTGCAAGTGAACTCCAGAGTCGAATTGATTCTCCAACTAGGGAAAGCCACAGGTGACATTACTGAAAAGCCAGTGGAATCCACAGTTGATATTGTGGTGAAAAATGTTCATAATGGCAATCAGCCCGCTACTCAAAGTAGATCGGCGCAATCCTTGAAAAACACAATTTCTACAATCAAAAAGGAGCTTGCCATGACCAAAACAATCGTATTAGAAGATGTCGGAACTTTTCTCCGAAAACATCCAATATTTTTTAGCCTGCTTGTGTTCCTGGCAGTTAGCTTAATAGCCCACTATCTCATCGTTGATTTTGGCTTGTATTTCTGGTTATCGTATATTCTGCTAGGGTTGCTTCTTGGCGCAGGGAGCATATACTTTGGTCTATCATGGAGCAAAGTTACGGCGGGAAAAATCTATTTTCGTCCATTGGTTATCGCAAGTATTCTGATGTTATTTGTGTTAGTTCCAGTGATAGATTTAATCCTTCTGAATACGATTGCTAAAAACGCAGGACAAGTTTCGCTAACGCTAGGACACATATCTAATAAAGCCATGTGGCTTGTTGGGCTTGATGGAAAACCATATCTTTACAGCGTTTACAGAGAAGGGCACATCTTTGACGATATGTTTTGGCTGTATGTACCTTTTCTTTATATGGTTTTGCTATTTCTCATTGGAGTTTTTTCAAGCAAGCGGCTCAATAGAAAAAAATTAGCGTCTGCTTAACGAGTATGCTGCCCAACAAAGCGTGGGTGTGTCCTGATAAATCATCGTCTGCTCACTGGTGAAAGTCCAGTTCTGGTAAGGGTCAGGCCGCCAGATAGCAGGCCCTTCGGCGATGCAGTCGGGTGACTGATTGTGTCGAAGCGTTGTAACCCTTCGAGAAGAAGGAGCAAAACAGCAGCCCGTAACATAAAGTGAAACTTGCAGCACCGACATGTTAGCCCCGAAAGGGGAGCAAGAGAGAGCCGAGCCTATCCACGCATGGCGAAGGCAATAGAAGCGGCCAAGAACCTGAAAACAGCCGCGAAGAACTCTCCGGTGTAAGGAGTATGGGATGTTGTGACAGCAGACGATGGAACAGGAGAGGTCTCATCTGGTCAGTAGCCCACAACTACTGTAACCAAAGGTATAAACCGAAGAGGTGAAATCCTGAGGGATGCTAGGTGAGAAGTCGGAGGAGACCATAGTACCGATGAGGCGTAAGCCTAATGATGGGTGAGACAACAAAACTCACTCGGAGGGAAGGGTCTCTACTTCAACCAGGTTCAGCGAGGAAGTAAGTGACGGTGCATGCCGAAAGGCCAATTCCACCACAAGACAAATCACGAGAACTCCAGCGCAAACTATACTTGAGAGCCAAGAGACAGATATGGAACGACTTGACCTGATATGGCAGGTTATTGAAAAGTCGGGACAATGAAGTCTTGAATACTCCAAGACGAAGGTTGTCGGAGAGCCGGATGAGGGAAAACCTCATGTCCGGTTCGAGGTGGCAGGGGATGAAAACCAGACAAGGTGATGGTACTAAGGCACTCTCACAAGAAATGGAGAGCAACGGGTCTGCCACACCTAAATCCAGGCGTCATCCCCTGACCCTACTGTGTCCTGATAAATCATCGTCTGCTTACTGGTGAAAGTCCAGTTTTGGTAAGGGTCAGGCCGCCAGATAGCAGGCCCTGCGGCGATGTGGTTGGGTGACTGGCTATGTCGAGCTTTTTTCCCTGGGAGAATACCAGGACAGGCTGGCTTCGGGTTTTCTCTGCTCCCAAGCAGAGTCCATGCCGGGCGGGCTGACGTCAACGCAAAGCGTCAGGTGGCTTGTATGTGAACTTCAGGAGTATTAAGTGTGGCAACTCTTCATTCTCACTTTACAACCCCGCCCTCGTCAGCATCCTTTCAATCGCGCCCGCCGTAAGCTTATGGTGATGAGACTTGACGCGCTCAAACAGGGGACGGGCAACCCCGCGCGACCAGTCTGTTTGGATCAGTGTGCGGAAGACCGGCAGGATGTATAACATGCGCCCGATCTTTTCCGCGTAGGCTTCCACGCGCGGCAGGATTTCCCGGTAGCCGCTGGCAATGCAGATGTCCCGAAGCAATCTCCTGTTTTGCAGGAGGTTGCCTGCCCAGAAGGGAGATTGCTTCGCCGCCAGAAGAACGCTGGCGTCTCGCAATGACGGTATCGGATGGTTTGCGCAGTAGAGAGTTTTATTTCAATCCTATTTTACCGCGTTGATGAAATCCGCGAACAACCCGTAGGCTGTTTCGTCGGGGCCGCCTTTCATACCGGGGCGCTCGGAAACCGAGACGGAGGTATCGGGCAACACATCCGTGCGGAAGGTCAACCCCGTGGATGAACCCATCATCCCATACAGCGGCGAGAACGGCTCGACTAGTTCGGGCGCCACGCGTGCCCGGACGGAATCCCCATCCCGTTCCGCGGACGCGACCAGTTTCCAGCGTTTCCCTTCGGCTTTGGCCTGCTTCACCATCTCAGGCGTGATGCCGCGGATTCCCGTCCGATCCACCTGCTGGGGCTTGAGCGGCGTCTTCATTAACACTGTCGCCAGCGCGGCCACCTTGATGGAC
>Ga0210004_1001288_pt1 | contig 14795 bp, 13 predicted proteins | sample CryGey13umfilter_FD_185450 | JGI IMG/M metagenome (GOLD analysis project Ga0210004, IMG submission 185450) | Groundwater microbial communities from aquifer in Utah, USA - Crystal Geyser 4/8/14 3 um filter (SPAdes) (version 3) | ecosystem: Environmental > Aquatic > Deep subsurface > Groundwater...
CCGACCTATCATCCATCCCCTTTACCACAAAAGATGACTTGCGCCAAACGCATCCATCAGAACGAAGCCCCTATTCATCTGGTAACATAGAATACTTGTTTTCCAGTAGCGGCACTTCTGGTGAGCCAACCGTGTACTACTGGACACATCAAGATACAGAAGTACTGCGCGAAGCTGGTACCAGGGCTATGAGGCGAGTCGGAATCACCAGTGATGACTTGGCCTTGGTGCTGGCACCACTGGGGATGCCGATTATGTGGTACTGCATGTTCCAACAGTACAATGCATTGGGAGCAGGTGTTATACCGCTAGGATCTCGGCCCCCGTCTGAGGTCGTTGACGCATTGCTAACTTTTCCAGCTACTGTCATTACGACATTGCCTGTCATCGGGACACGCCTGCGTGAATTCATGATGGGTACCGGCGTCGAATGGCCCGAAAATAGACCATTGCGTCAATTTCACTGTGGTGGTGACTTCTTGACCGAAGCCAGGCGTCGGCGCATAGAATACTTGTGGGGTGTCCAGTGCTATGATTTCTTTGGCATGAGCGAAATCTTTGGCCCTATTGCAGGTGAATGCCCGCATCAGACCGGAATGCATTTCTTGGCCGACTATGTGCATCTCGAAGTTCTTGATCCCGACACACGTCTCCCCGTTCCTGATGGTCATCCTGGCATAGCGGTCTACACGACCCTGTGGCCTAAAGGTTCTTTGCTTCTGCGTTATTGGTCAGACGACTTCGTCATTATTAATCAAAATGTGTGCGCTTGCGGCGCGACCTCACCGCGTATTACATTTCTCGGCCGCCCCTTAGACATGGCTTGGGTTAACGGATGCCGCCTGTTCACCAGTCAGGTTGAGGAAACCGTGTTGACATTCCCGGAGGTCGGCGGTGAATATCAGCTACACCTGGCGTCCCATCCTGATGGCGAGAGTGCTAATTTGATCATCGAAGAGACACCAGGAGCGCAGGTTCCTGTCACTGAAGTGCGAGATGCTCTTGGCAATCTTTTGAAGATTCCAGTTACCGTGGAAACTGCTGTTGCCGGGACGCTTCCTCGCGATACACCTAAGCCCAGACGCATATTCGATCACCGGTAGGAGAATACACAATGACAGATCTCACATTCTGGTCCACGATGGGGCAAGTTTCTGCTACCTTTGTAGGGCTTCTCTTTGTTGGCCTCTCAATATACCTGGAAAGCATTCGCTCGGCAATTAGGGAAGCGCACCTGGAATACCCGCTACAGGAAAACTCATCAAGGCTTATGTACGCAGCGGTGTTGTCCGATCTTTCCCTGCTTGCACTTCCTCTTTGGGTTTCCCTCGGCTTGATCCTTGAGCAGGAGCATCCTCAAATTCAACCTGCTTTCCCTTACCTCGTCGGTGTAATCCTGACAGCTGTCCTTTTCTTGAATCTCTTCCTCTACTGGAACAAGGTTGCACAGGAACAGTTAGAGTTGCTGCGAGCCGAATCCCGTCCATCGCGGAAACTTCTGCAACTGCGGCTATCGCTCGGGGCGTGGGGCTTGCTCTTGGTAGTAGTGATCTACGGTGGACTGTTATTTGCGTTGCGGATTCCCCCAATGGCATCCTGGATTCTCTCTTCGTTGAAGGTCATTTCTTGGCTGAGTATCATTATCGGCTTGGGTACTGGAATCTTCGATCTCATAGCCTTCGATGCCGGAAATATCTTCTTCCGGATATCTGAGGATTTCCGCCGCAAGACCGAGGATCGCGAGCGCATCCTTAAAACTCAAATGGCAAAGATTGACGTCTTCTTCGCTCAATGGCGTGGTTTGGCATCCGATCCACAGTTTGTAGGTCGTATATCTCAGGCCACTAGCGCGGCAGGCTGGGATACTGAGACCGTAGAGAAGCGGTTCCGTGAATCTCGCGAGAGAACTATATTGGATTACGACGATTTCAAGGCAGGTATCCTCAGGACAGTCAATCCGACGACGGGCTGTTACCGTTTCACCGAGAGAATCCGATCGTCAAGCATAATTACGCTGAAGGAACTGCAAGAGATGGCCGAAGAGGTTGCCCACCTGCTTGAAGCGACGACAACATTTCTCAAGTACCTGTCAGAAAAATATGAGCGACTGGAAAAATGGAGCAAGGAAGGCGAATCTCAAGAGAAGCCTCCTCGTTCCAGCAGCGATCAGATCACTGCACATGACCAAGTAGCTGTACCATCATAAAAAGGCGTCTGTAATGGGTAATATCGACCCAGTTAGCAAAGGTTCAAACGGCGTGTCTGGTTTCTCTATTGTCGTGCCAACGCACGGGCGTGTCATTCATGTCGAACGTTTGCTCTCGTCTTTGGATCTGGCGCGCGTGAAATGCCCGGTTCCTACCGAAGTGTTCATTGTTGACAGCAGTCCGGTCCACGCAGCCGAGTGCATAGGGACGTTGGGCGAAAAGCACAATGCGATTTATGTCTCGGGTTCGACCAGCGTGCGAAAGAAGCGCAATGCTGGTATTCAACTTGCCCACTACCCGGCTGTAGTTTTTATAGATTCGGATTGTGAGGCCCATCCCGATTTGCTTGTGCAATATCTACGGAGCTACGAGGAGCAACCCTACCTAGGAGGCGTCTTGGGGCAGGTCGTTTTTACAGGCCCAAAGAACTGGACGTGGGAGATTGTGCGGTTCACGCCTTTCGTCAATTCCTTCTCATTTGCAGCGCAATGGCCTTATGCTATCTGGGGACCAACAGCCAATATTTCCTATAAGCGGGAATTACTGCTCGAAATCGGAATGTTCGATGAGAACTTTCCATTTAAACTGGGCGGTGACGATGTTGATTTGGGACTGCGTGTCACAAAATCCGGCTATCTTTTGCGCTGCAACCCAGACGCGATTGTATATCACGCTAGAGACACCTGGACGCATGGTGTAGGCATACTCTCGCGAGCAATTCGTTGGGGACGGATGGAGTTTCACTTGCTGAACAAGCACCAGTATCTCCAACAAACTGATCACCCTAAACTGACCGTTCTTCTATGTATCCTGATCGTCTTGGCTTGCCTGTTAATCCTGATTACCCATAGATGGGGATGGCTGGCTTTACCCTGGATCTGGCTCGGGGGAGTGTGGACAGTGGAGTGGGCGTTGAGCGCACTTGCAACAAAGGTAGAGAGTTGGCACCCTGGTCGGCTGGTAGCCCAGATAGTTGCCTGGTGTTATGAACTGGGCTTTTGCTACGAAAGCATATATCGTGGTCAACCACGGCTCATGTTGCAGCGTCCATTATTCCACATCGGTCAACTGAGCGGGGAGTGGCCTCTGCGTGTCCGTCGACTATGGAGTATTGTCCTGGCAACCTCTATCTTAATCCTGTTGCTACCTTGGCTGTAGAGACAGAGAGGTTAAGTATGATAGACCTAACTCTTGTTGACATTCCGTCCTTCAATAGCAGATTCTCACAATATTACCAGAGCTTGTTCGAGCAGAAGCAGGCCCTGTTGCGGGAACGAGAAGCAAGAATCTCCGGGACGAGAAGCCACACCGCACAATTCAATTACTCTTACGGGCTACTGTGCCTTGCGTCGGCTATCCGAGCATCAGGCTTTGCTGTCAGATATGTGGCTTGGAATGGCCATAATCTAGAGGAAATCACGAAATCAGCGAAAGTGAGCAGGTATTTCGGTGTAACGAGTTATTCCGCAACGATAGACGATGCCGCTATCTTGTGTAAAATTGCAAAACAGACTACACCTGGTCTGACCACAATAGTAGGGGGACCGCATGCCAGCCATCTTGACAAGCAAGTCTTGGAACAAAACCCCGAGATTGATCTTGTGGTGCGCGGCGAAGGCGAGTATACCTTGCGTGAGATTTTAGCATCACCATCAGATCATCTCGCAAATGTGGAAGGTATTACTTATCGTGGAACAGATGGTACGGTCATTCGTAATCCGCCACGCCAAGAAGTAAGTGATCTAGGCGACTTACCCCTTCCGGCCTATGATCTCCTTCCACGAGATATAAGAGATTATTTCATCAATATTTCTACTTCTAGAGGATGCCCTTACAGGTGCCGATTCTGCGCCGAAGGCACAGCCGGGAGAAAAGTTCGATTCGAACCTCTTAGTCACATTGAGAGAGAGATCGCATTCCTTAACACTCAGTTGCCTTTCGGGACTACTATCTATTTTAGTGACAGCATCTTCACGATGAACAGACAGAGAGTGGTCGAATTGTGTCAATGGATCAAACAACAACGTATCCATCTCACATTCTGCTGCGCCGTGCGTCACGAGTTTATGGATGCTAACCTGGCAAACGAAATGAGCGGGGCAAATTTCATTCGGTTCACAGTTGGTCTAGAAGATGGTAACGATTCTGTGCTAAAACTGAATGCTAAACTGACGACTTGGGCAGATAATCTGAATCTCTTGAGCCTATTGAGGGAAAATGGACGGCCATTTGTGACTGGTTACTGGATCACAGGTTTGCCTGGCTCTACTCACGAGTCACTCCAGAAGAACCTGGAAAAGATTCGTCTTCTCATAAGGGAGGACTTGGTGACAGAGATAAACAACAAGGTATGTGTACCCTATCCTGGCACATCGTTATACGACGATGCAGAAGCACTTGGAATAACAATTCTTTCACAAAATTGGCGCGAGTACGATAGGCTCTCTTTGCCCGTGCATCGGCTAACAACATTGTCTGAATATGAGATCTACAGTTATTTCATGCTGACAGAAGCAGTTCTCCTAGAGGAGATGAGAAAACGCGAGGGCGAAACGGCTTGACTAAAGACTGTTTCACCGAGAAGGAACTTGATGAAAACTGGGACCCCTGACGAACTTCCCGAGGGTATCTCGATCGTGGTACCTACCAAGGGACGGACTGCGTTGACCCGTGCCCTTTTGCATTCGCTGAGAATGGCACGCGAGCATTACGATGGTCCCAGCAAGGTGATCATCATTGACGACAGTGCACCGGACGAGAAGGGCGAACTAGCAGACCTGTGTGCACAGTTTGACGCTATAATGCTCCCTGGCCCGGCCAGTGTGGGTGCTAAACGCAACATAGGTATTGAGGAGGCACGATACAATATTACACTCTTTGTTGATTCAGATTGTGAAGCAGAGCCTCAGCTACTTGTGGAACATGCCAAGGCTTATCAGGGTGACGGGGCGGAAACTGTTGGCGGTTGTATGGGACCTACGCGTTTCGTTGGCCCAGATACCTGGCTTTGGAAAACGATCTCGCATACTTCCTACGTGATGCCATTCAGTTTCCCGGATCTTATGAGTGAGGTGCCATGGGGGCCGTCATCCAATCTGTCATTTCGCACTCATATTTTGCGGCAAATCAGAGGATTCGATGAGACCTTTCCTCCGCGCCCTGGGGGTGAAGATGTAGACTTGGGATTGCGGGTTATCCGACAAGGCTACCGCATTGTAACTAATCGAAACGCAGCAGTCAGGCACAGTAAAGATACCTGGAACAGCCTGAAAGTGATGCGAGACAGGCTTTTCCAATGGGGCAGGGCTGAACACTATTTGCATGAGCGTCACCCGGACCGACTCACACTTGCTCAACCGCGTCCACTGGCTGTGTTCTTGTTGGTTATTGTCATCGCCCTAATCCAGACTCTACTAACGCGCAACGTCCTGCACCTTGGATTACCTATCGTATGGGCACTCACTTCATTGGCGATATTTGCAGCGCTCACATCACGCTATATGGATAGAGCCGCGCCGACTTTTGCTCAACAAGCTCTTATTGTCTTACTAAACCAATGCTTCGAGAGCGGCTTGATCTGGCAGGGGCTCCAGCGGCGAACTATTCGCCCGGTATTTCAAACAATGCTCTATGCTGACGGGCAGTTGGTTGGTGAGTGGTATCACAGCGCCTATTGGTTGATCAGCAACTTCTTGGCTTTTACCCTGATGGGTGTCTTGATTCTTTGTCTGGGGTAACAACATGAGGAAACTACTATGGATGTGAGTGTTCTGACAAGCCGGGATAGGCTCAGTTTCCTGACCAGGATGAGCCGATGGCACGAGTACAGCACTACCAAAGTGCCGCTGATTTTCGCTCCGGCCTTGTATCTGATGCTGAGCGAGCCACGGGCTCCACTAGAGAGTTATGTGCGTTTCGGGTGCATTGTCATTTTCACGACACTTTACCTGGCCTTCGGTTATATGCTTAACAACTATGCTGATCGAGAGGTGGATCGGAAAGCTGGCAAAACTAATTTACTTGGAAACCTGCCCAGACCAATGGCTTGGTTCTTTCTACTGCTCACCTTGATTGCCGGTGTCATTGCGTTGCTTCCATTCCGCCACCAACTGTCTGTGGTCTGGTCGGCCACCCTTGCTTACGCTGCGGCGGCCGCTTATTCGCTGCGGCCGGTGCGCTTGAAGGAACACGGCTTTCTGGGACTGCTGGCAAGTGCTGTCGCACAACGGGTACTTCCATCCTTAGTGCTGTTTGCTGTCTATGATCATTGGAATGTGGATACTATAGCATTTCTGGCGCTCTATGCCGTAATCGGGCTGCGCTGGATTTTAATACACCAGATACTTGATGAACCTAATGATCGCAAAGCGGGCGTGCGTACATTTGTGAGTCAAAGAGGCTATGACAAAACCGAGTCACTAATGTATCAAATGGTCTTCCCTCTGGAAATCGGTTTGGGGATGGTGGTGATCATTCTGATAGGCATTGTTTCTCCTGAAGCGATGTTGCTATTGGGTGCTTACTGGGGCGAAATAGGGCTTCGTTTGATACTACACCGGCAAGGGAAAGTGACTTTTTCTCTGATTCAATTTGACGACATCCCTTTATCAGTATTCTATTTCCTACTCTGGCCTGTTTTCTTATCAGTATCCTTGTCTTTCCGGAACCCCCTCTTGCTCGGAATACTGGGGGCAATCATCTTGTGGCAATGGGGATATCTACAATCCGAAGGGTGCAGATTCTTTCGGCTTATTCGCCTTATATGGCAGCGAGAACCATAATGATCTATAGGCGGACGCTAAATCGTTTGTTGGCGAATATGTCTAAACGGTTAGGCACCTCTTTTGCTTGGGGATACCCATCAGCATTGATGGTAGAGCCGACCAATACCTGTAACCTGTCGTGTGTGCTGTGTCCAACAGGCGCGGGTTGGCTCAAACATCCGCAGGGGAGAATGGATATCATCGCATTCCGTCATCTCATTGACGAGGCGGGGCCTTATCTTGACCGGATTGCATTCTGGAACTGGGGAGAGCCATTTCTGCATCCGGGGATTATGGACATGGTGCGGTATGTGCAACGATGGCCGGTCTGGGTTCAGATTTGCACGAACGGTCACTTTTTCTCAAACCGTGCATTTGCCGGGGAGGTCGTTGAATCTGGTTTGGATCAGGTGATCATTTCAATGGATGGAGCGACTACAAAAAGCATCCAACAATATCGTGGCCCTCGTGCTAGTATGGACAAGATATTGGAAGGAATCCATAATCTTGCATCTGCTCGCAAAGCGATAGGCAAGACAAGCCCATGGATTGAAGTGCAATTTCTGGTCATGCGACACAACCAAGACGAGATTGAGATGACACGAGCGATGGCCACTGACGCCGGGGCAGATCGGTTCTATTGCAAGACGATTAATTTGCGTCCAGAAGATCTCGAGTCATTCGGCTCTCTGCTGCCCGACGCGCCCGAATTCAGCCGGTTTGATGTTAATTCAGATGGTCGGTGGTCAATCAGGGGAATGCCAGCAGGGATATGTCCCTATGTCTACAATACAGCAGTTGTCATCTGGGATGGCTCGTTATTGCCATGTTGCTTTGATGCTGAGGAAGCAATTCTACTGGGCAATGCCTTCAAAGACGGCCTGTGGCGTGCGTGGAACAGCGATTTCTTTCGCTCATTTCGGTACCGTGTGCGACATCATCGTGCAAGCATACCCATGTGCGCCTGGTGTCCTGAGGAACGCTGCGAGAATCATGCCCGATTGGGAAGGTTCTGGACTGACCTTGATAGTAACGCCAGTTTGTAAAACACAATGGATCTGACCATGTTTGAGCATATTTATCTGGAAACCACTACCATCTGCAACCTACGCTGCTCCATGTGCCCGCGTTTCGGCGGCGAGGATATCTCTTCGCAGCCGGTTATCATGCCAATGGAAGTGTTCGCGAGCTTACGCCCCGATCTGCCAAAGTTAAAAAGTATGGCGCTGGTGGGTTGTGGAGAACCCACCACCGACCGGCGTTTGCTTGGGTTTGTTACAGAGGCCACTCGGGCGGGTGTGTATACCATGTTTACAACCAATGGCATGTTCCTGGATGAGGAATACGACCAGCAGATCATTCAAAGTGGTCTTATGTTGTTGGGTGTTTCGTTGGATGGAGCCACCCCGGACACTTTTGAAAGTATTCGTGACGGGGCTTCGTTTATGAAAGTGGTTCTAAATCTTCGGCGCTTTATGGAATTACGCCAGCAGACTGGCTCTAGGCCGCTGGTGAAGATCCAGATTGTGCTCATGAAGCGTAATCTTTACGAACTTGCTGCGCTAGTGAACCTGGCAGCCGATCTCAAAGTGGAAGAAGTGTATGCCAAAAACTTGTGTTTCCTGCGTACCCACGAATTGATCGCTGAAAGCCTACAGGAAGAATACGACCCAAGCGTCGATGTCTGCCAACGAGACGAATTTATCGCTGCCGCCCTGGAGGTTGCCCGACGACGCAATTTACGCCTGGTCCTGCCTTCTTTTCGGCGGAGCGGGTCGAATGACTGCCCCTACCATCCCGGTACCACCCTTTTCATACGTCGCAATGGGGATGTGTTCCCCTGCCCGATTTACGCAGTTTGGAATTATGGCGTGGAGCGAAATGTTATTTTAGAAAAACGAATGGGGAATGTGCTGGAGCAACCTCTGACTGAGATCTGGGTGAGTGAGCGCTACCAGATTTTCCGTGACCGTTTTTTGGCTGGGGAGGAAAGGTTGTGCCAAGGTTGCACCGTCTGGCGTCAGGGGTACCAGGCATATTCCCCTCAACCAATTCAATCTTATATTTATTGAGCGAGTGCAATATGTGTATTTCACAACTTGAAAGTGCTCCAGTCGTTCCCGCGCCGGAGTCGATCGCCATTCACGTGACTGGGCGTTGCAATGCAACCTGCATCTACTGTCCATATAACAAGGGAATCCTTAATTTTTCCAAAGAACCGTCCCGGTCTGAAGTAGAACGGCGTATTGCCGAAGCGTCTACTATGGGTGTGAGTACGCTGCGCTTTTCAGGAGGAGAACCACTCATCCGCCGTGATTTGGAAGATTTGATTGCTTATGCCGCCGCACGAGGAATGAAGCCCAGCATTGTCACCAATGGCTCGCTCTTGAGCGAGGCGCGCTTGGCAAATCTGGTCAAAGCCGGCATCCAAGCCATCACCCTCTCGATAGATACCCTCGATCCGGAATTGTACGAGTCCTTGCGCGGCTTGCCTTTCTCGCATGTTCGCCGCAACCTGGCTATGTTCCAAGCGCTGCAACGCGGTTCGGACGGGCCGTGGGTTGGGCTGACGGTGGTCATCACCCGGCACAATATCGGCCAGATCCTTGAAATGACGGAATCCTTGACCAAGATAGGAATCCCGATCCAGTACCAGCCTTGCCACAGCTACAGTGAAGAGAAAGAAAACAGTCAAAACCAACCCGACCCAGATGAAGTTGAGGAGGTGGTGCAAGCACTGATTGAAAGGAAAGGGAAGGGATATCTGGTCAATAATTCTGTGCGCTACTTGGAAGGGATCATTGATTTTGTAAGGACCGGCTGTCCCCCGGCAGATTTCCGTTGCCGGGTACCGTGGCTCATGGCGGTATACGACGGGGATATGCAGCTCCGGCCATGCTGCTTCCCACTCACACCCATCTCAAATTCTAAAACGGATTCTTTTCAGGAGTCTTGGAACAGCGCCGAAATGAACGGCTGGCGGGATAGAATTGGGCGAATGGAGTGCCCGGGCTGCTGGCTTCTCTCGCTGGATACCTGGAAATAAGCCATGCGCATATCAGTGATCATCCCCACCTTCAACAGTGCGCCCGTGATTGGCCGCGCCCTCGAGTCTGTATTTTCGGGCCATCGGGTGCCAGAGGAAGTCATCGTAGTAGATGGCTGGTCGAGTGATGGTACATTAGAACAGGTGCGGTCTTACCCTGTGATAGTGGTGATGAATCCCAAAGTGCATGCTGCCGCTGCCCGCAACCTGGGGATCGAAAACTCTAGTGGTGAGGTGATTGCATTCACCGATTCCGATTGTGTCCCCCAGCCAGATTGGTTGGAGCGCATTGAAAGCCATTTTCGCAACCGCACTGAGATTGCTGGTGTGGGGGGGCGTATGTTGGCCTTGCCGCCGGTGAATGAAGTGGAGGCTTTCAGCGGGCACGTGTTCTTAAATGATATCCTGCGCTACCCTGCCGTACCACAACAGGTTAGCAACCGGGGGTTGGTGGGGGCGTTCATCACTGCCAATTGCGCTTACCGGAAAGCGGTGCTGTTGGCAGCAGGCGGGTTTCGCGATGAATTTGGTAACAATGCCGAAGACATTGATTTGTATTGGCGATTAGTTGGGCGGGAACATCTCTACTACGATCCAGAGGTGATAGTGTACCACTCATTTCCAACTACGCGTCGGGCCTTGGCCCGCAAGTACTTCCAGCATGGCATCGCCAGTTCTAAGCTGACCCGTTACCACCTGGGTGGTCCACGTGTGGATTGGTTACTATATCGCAAACTGATAAGAAACTTGTGGCATCTTGTAACGCCCGGCAGTGAACATAAATGGGCAACCTTTTACTGTATTCAACTGAGTGCTCACATTTTGGGCAAAGTCTATGGAAGTTTGTTGATGCGCATTGTCAACTTGTAGGGAGTAGCTATGGTGCGTGATTCTATACTGACGGCGTTTCCAGAATTTGATTCTGACATAGCCCCCTTGCCAATGCGTATCAAGATTGAGATTACAACGCGCTGTAACTTGGCTTGTCGGTTTTGCGGCAGGGCTGCCGCACTCGAGTCTTATCTGAAACGACACAGCATGCTGTCTGATCGTAACCTATTTCTAGAAAGTCCCTGCTTCGGCCACGATATGAGCCTGACAGAGTTTCAACAGGTATTAATGGATCTCCCACAGGTGCAAGAGGTCGATCTGCAAGGCATCGGCGAGCCGCTGATTAACCCAGAAGCACAAGCGATGATTAAGTGGGCCGGCCAGCGCGGAATTCGCGTAATATTTACTACGAACGGGACACTACTGACAGCGCGGGTAGCCCAAACATTAATTACCAGCAACGTCAGACAAATCACAGTGTCGGTGGATGGCGCTACACCCGCGACCTACTCCTTTATCCGGCGTGGTTCAACCTTGCGAGTCGTGATCAAGAACATTAAGCGTCTAGCAGAAATGCGTGCCTCGGTCAAGGCGACCACTCCGCGCATTCGTCTTGCCATAGTGCTCACGCGCCACAACGTCAGTGAACTACCAGATCTGATTGACCTAGCCAAGCGGTGCAGCGCTGATACTGTGACCTGCGCGGCATTGAAGCCAATCGTCCCTGCTCTGGCAGATTGGGTTCCAGAAGGAAGCGTTGTCCAGAGATCAGTAGTCGAAGCAGCCAATCGAGCAGCCACATTGGGTATAGAGTTCGAATGTGAAGTAGCACTACCTGTGATGCCTCAGGATGAAAAAATTTCCACGCGGTCAATATGTGCCTGGCCGTGGCTTTCGGCTATGGTTACGGCTGATGGGTATATCACTCCATGTTGTTATGTGACCGATCCCAGAGTCTATAACTTGGGACATATCCGGGATAAACCTTTCACCATCATCTGGGAGGGGCCTCGTTACCAGGATTTCCGACGCCGATTGCGGGAAGGCGATACTACCAATTTACCCTGCCACACTTGTTATGACCATGTAGGATTATCACAGAATGTTCGGGAGGATGTGAATAAATGACCGGCTGGTGGCGTACAAAGTGGCAACAGATACCCAAAGCAGTCGGGTGGCTTGTTGGCACAGAACTCTCCTATCACTTCAATTATCCTCTGTGCCCACCATCTTCCTGCGTATTCAGTCTAACGAAACGATGCGACTCGCGTTGTCTGTATTGTGGAATCTGGAATGCATCCAAACCACCGGACCCATCGTTGGATGAAGTGTCACTCGTGTTACAACAGTTACGTGATCTGGGCGTCAAAGAGGTAGTATTCAGTGGCGGAGAACCTCTCCTACGATCTGATATCGTAGACATTGTTAGCGCAGCCACTCAATTGGGACTCAAGACTAATCTTTTGACCAACGGGGGGCGACTTGATCCAGCGTTGATCGGCGAATTGACGAATGCTGGCATAAGCATTATTACTGTGTCCCTTGACTCGCTTGACGGCGATGTGTATCAGAGATTGCGTGGAATCGCATTTGACCGGGTTAAGCGAGGGCTTATTGCTCTTGACAATGTAGATCGCTCAAAGACCCGCCTCCACCTAACCTGTGTGGTTACCATGCTTAATCTAGGCAGCCTGACTAGTCTGGCTCGCTATGCCCAAGATCATCAAATGGGAATGCTTTTCCAACCCTACAACGAAGTTCCTGGCTACAATCATCCAGAGCTAATACCTAACCCTGACACAATACAATTATTGGAAGAAGTCATTGAGAGAGTAATCCATCTCAAGTATCAAGGGTCTCCTGTCCTTAGTTCTGAGTACTATTTGCGCCGTATTCCGCAGTTCATGTTGAATCGCCACTCATTGTTGCGAGGATTTCACTGCACAGCAGGCTATATCGGTATCAATATTGACTCTAACCTGGATGTTCTTCCCTGTTGGAGCCTGCCTGCGGTCGGCAATCTGCGGACAGAAGATCTTCAGACCATCTGGGCCTCCCAATGCTTCGGTGAATCACGCAAGCAAATGAAACGACTAGAATGTCCTGGTTGTTGGCTGATCTGTCACACTGAGCGACGACAGCCTACATAACTACTTATTTTCCGCTACCCCTTTTTTGGGGTTTAAACAGCCACTTTTTGCCCATTCAAGCAGGTTTTTCCCCAAAATTGCTGGAATTCCAACACGTTTTTCGACCTGTCTCATGCAAAACTGTGCCAACCGCCTGTTTTACGGCCCGAAAAAGCTGGTTGACGCAAACCCCTTGTGGAGGGTAGCGGAAAATAAGTAACTATTACAGTTGTTCTTTGCTCTGTACGCTGCCCGTTGCTGATGGGACACCAAGGACGGACGAATATGGGCTGACCTTCAGTTGGCGGGTATACTTGGTTCACGTTGCCAAACTCCCGTTTATCGCATTCTTGTAATAGTAAGGTGATAAGTGAGCAAGTATCTTTTCAATCTGGTCAAGCGGGCTACCGATTACTTGCAATGTCAACCCCCAAAGGGGTGCTTCGTGAGGGATGAAGAAAAAACTGAATAGTGCATCATGATTAGTGCTCCGACGGCCGTGAGAGTGTCCCCTTTCGCGGCCATTTTTTCTTTCCCGGGTGACAACGAATTCTGTCTGGCAATGCTTCGCCGCCCCCGGCAGCCGATTTCGACAAACTCAATCCAGGTTTTTGTGGGGGGGCAGGCTTTTCAGGAAGGGCTCTTCTTTCTCAAAGAGAAGATGATGTTCGTTTTTAAGACGAACGCTGGACCGGCATCAGCGCCAGGACTCCTGCGTGGACACCGCCGCCACACCCCCCTCTGAAATCCAGTACCATAGGCATTATGCGCGTCACAGCGATTGGCAACCCACAGCCTTATCAATTCTTCGGGACATTTGCCGGTCTCTCTTTCTGGCCAGGCGGCCTGTCTCTGCTTGCCGCCGCGCCCGGCGTTGGCAAGACCTCCTGGCTGCTGCGGATGGTCTTCGAGGCCGCGCGGCAGGGCTTTCCGGCTGCCCTGGGCTGTTACGAACACACCTCCGAAGAACTCAAGTACCGCCTGCACTTGCAGAGCGAGGCTGCCGCAGCCGGAGCGCGCGCCCCCGCATCTCCTGAACAGGTGGAAGCTCTGCTGGCCCAGGGCGGCCAGGCCGTACCGGGTGCTCTACAACTACTGGTATGCCGGGGGATTGCCGGTCGCCGGGAGCGAGGCAGTCTGTCTGGATCTGGTCGAGTTCGCCCTGGATGCGGGACTCAACCTGGGGGTCCATTATTGTTCTTTGGAAAACAAGCACACCGGGCAGATCTACCAGCAGAACTCGATCCGCCCCCTTCCAAAAACCATGTATTTTTCCCCTACCGATTATTTTCTCAAGAGCGCCAAAGTATTTGGCGAGGATATCGCGCCGGTGCAGCGTTTCTTCCAAAAGGCCGGATATAAAAACTATGAAGTAAATAAGGAGTACAATTATCTCGAATTCCATGTCAGCCAAATCAGGTCTCTAAAGGAATTCGACATCGAGATTGGTCTCTCAAGTAATATCTTCGAGACCCGCGACGGCGAACGTTGCATTCGAGAGTTGAAAGTGGACATTACCACACCGCAAACATTTAGACTATCTGTAGATATTTAAGGAGAAAACCATGCCATTCCATTTAGGTACTACCGAATTGATCATCATCCTGGTCATCATCATATTGCTCTTTGGTGTTGGCCGCATCGGCAAGATCGCCGGGGAGTTGGGCAAAGGCGTACGCGAGTTCCGCTCAGGCATCACCGGCAAGGAAGAGGAAAGGGCCAAGCAGGATGAGGAAGCCAAAGCCAAGAAAGAAGAGAAGGCAGATCAAGAGTAACTTGCCGTGAGCGCCGAGGCGACTGTGTCGGAAAAACGCAAACG
>Ga0210004_1001290_pt1 | contig 14782 bp, 13 predicted proteins | sample CryGey13umfilter_FD_185450 | JGI IMG/M metagenome (GOLD analysis project Ga0210004, IMG submission 185450) | Groundwater microbial communities from aquifer in Utah, USA - Crystal Geyser 4/8/14 3 um filter (SPAdes) (version 3) | ecosystem: Environmental > Aquatic > Deep subsurface > Groundwater...
CTGGCATTGTTCATTACATCCATCCGCAGGCAAAAGATCGAATATGCCATGGCCGCATCACCATGCCTTTCACCGTACGTTTTGTTTCACTCATGGGTTGGAGTCATCCTTGCCATCGTTTCATCCGCCCCTGAAACCATTGCCGCCGTGATAGGACTTTGGATTTTGGTTGCAATTCGATTCTTTCCGTAAGTGAATACAAATTCCCCGATCAATTCCTTTCGGGTCCTCTTTAACACGTACTTTGGCACATCTTTCGACTTGTTTCCTGATCAGACTTATTTTTCGCTGTTCGAAGTACCCTACAATTTTATAGACATCACGAACAAGGTGCGCAATGCCTGCGGAGTGATACAACCATAAATTGGAAATTGACATGAAAAACCGCCGAGAACTTCTCCGGATTACCATCGTTGTCACTTTGATGCTTATCCTCAGTTCCATCCCCAACTGGGTGGGATACTCAGCGCAAACAGAGAAGTTGACCTACAAAGGCACTTTCTTCGACACACAGGATTACTCGGTGCATATGTCCATGCTACGCGCCGGGATGCAGGGTGATTGGGCGTATCAATTCCGTTTTACCAGCGAGCCGCACACCGCCGCATACACACGCCTGTTTTACATCGCGCTGGGACAAATTAATCGTCTCCTGCAATTGAACCCGGCGACCCTGTTTGAAGCCGCACGCTGGTTCTTCGGCGCGCTGGCATTGTTCGCCCTTTACGCGTTGACAAAACGCGTCTTCGATGACGCACGCTGGCGAAAGGTTGCATTCCTGCTGGCCGTCTTTGGTTCGGGACTCGGCTGGCTGCAATTGATAACCGGCTGGATACCAGGGCCAATCACGCCAATTGACTTCTGGCTGATCGACGCGTACTTCTTTTTCGGGCTTGCGCTCTTCCCACATTTTTCCTTCGTCACGGCCCTGCTCTGCCTGGCCTTCGCGTTCTATCTCGAATTCCTGCGCACAGCCAACTGGACACGCATCGCGTGGATCGGCGCGTTTTCGATCCTCGTCCAGTTCGTCAACCCGATCGCGTTCGCGCTCGCAGACGTGACTTTCGCGGTCGCCACGCTCATCGTTTGGATGCGCGAAAGAAAATTGCAATGGAAACAACTCGCGGCGCTGGGCGCGCTCGCACTCACGCAACTCCCCCTGCTCATCTACAACTTCACATTGTTGAATACCGATCCTACCTGGAGCCAGTTCACGCGCCAGAACCAGACCCTGTCCCCGCCACCCGTTTATTATCTGTGGGGATTCGGCCTGCTCTGGCTTTTCGCCCTGATCGGGACCATCTCCGCTTTCCGACGGAACAAAACGGCATTGCTCGCCAGCACAGCCTGGGTTGTGACAGGACTGGCGTTGGCATACGCGCCGTTTTACATCCAGCGGCGTTTCCTGCATGCCGTCACAATCCCGCTGGCTTTGCTAGGGACACAAGGTTTGATCGCGCTCTCAGATTTTGCGTCACGAAAATCACCTTTTCTTGCGCGCCGCGTCCACGGACTGGCATTGTTCATAGTTTTCCTACTTTCCATTTCGAGCGTCTATCTCGGATTGGGACGCAGCTTGTACCTGCGCGGCCACCCCGACGAATTCTTCTACCCCGCCTCGCTCAACAACGCCCTGACTTGGTTGCAGGCGAACGCCGCGCCCAATGACTTTGTCCTCAGCGCCGCGCCCAGCGGACTGCTCATCGCCCAGAAGACCGACCTGCGTGTCTACCTCGGCCACGAAATGGAGACGCTGGACTATCCATCCAAATCCCAACTCGTTGACGCCTTCTATCAGGGACGCGCCGGATCGGACTGGCTGACGGACACAGGCGTTAGTTGGGCGCTTTACGGGCCCTATGAACAAAAACTATCCCAGGGTAATGAGTTTACTTTCCCGGGGCTGGAAGTCGTTTATCAATCGGGGGGGATCGTCATCTATCGGATGGACAGGTGAGGGAAACCGGCCAGGGCGATGAAGTCAACAATCACAGATAACGCGATACACATCATAGGTCAAGCCATTGATGTTTACCCGGCGAACCAGGGACAGTTCATTCAAAGATATCCGACCGTGTGTATCCGACCATTCCATGTCCGCTTTGAGTTCAATGGAATCGCCCTCGATAGGCGCGAGCGTGACCAGATGATCGAACGAGTAGCCGCAATAATCCCCCTCGATTTTCACTGCCTGTCCCATATCGCCGTAATAAACGTTCGGGAGGGAAATTCCGTTTTGCGTGAGAACAACCTGAATGTACATGTCGTTGAGTTCGCGCATCGAAATCCACGCATTCTTTGCATTGTCTGACTTGAGAACGTCCGCCAGGATTTGCGCCTGCGGATCGTAGGGACTATACGCGGCGCCGTAAGGTTGGATCATAAAAGAGAGAATTCCCACCTGCAACGCGGACGCAACGAGAAAGATTCTCGTATTGGTTTTTTCCCTTCCATCCCGAACCATCAAGACGAACAAAGTTACAACCAGCGCGATGAACGCGACAGCCCGCGCAGGCACGCGGAACGGATCCATCAGGTGATGTCCCTGGTATGCGAGGGAGGTTGCAAGCAAAACCAAAACAAGGAGAGCCAGACCTAATGATTTTTCCGACAGTGTGAAAGCGATTTTGCTTTTAACTTTCAAAAAGACGGTTCTGAAAAACAAGTAAACCATGGGGATGCCGATCGGCGCCCAGGTCTCCCAGCCGAACGGCTTTGCCAGCCCAATCGAGAGCGAGGAAAGGATCCCTGCGAAACTCAGGCTGAATTCCCGAATGGATTGCCCGGCGTTGGCGCGCGATTGGCCGAAAAGATACCAGACACTCGGCAGGTGGACCAGTCCGATCAGCGCGCCGAGAACAAGGCAGGCAAGCAATTTCCTGTTTTTGAAACTGGCGGCCAGCGGCAGGAGCAGGATGGCGGCATACAGGGTGTAATAGTTCGAACCGGTAATCGGAATGACGCCGAGGCAAAGACCGCTCACAACCCCCCTTTGAGTCATAGTCTTGTTTTGATCCAGCAAAAAATACAACGCCAGCAAAACCCAGCCCCACGACAGGATCTTCTCCGACTGTCCCGCGGTGAATGCGGGTAACGCCGGGGAAACCAGAATGATGGCCGCAGAAATCCGTTCGATCTCCGCGCCAAGAAATAACGAGGCAAGTTTTCGCGCTACGAGTAAAATAAAAATCAAGTGGCCCAGATATACAATATCCGTTCCCCAATCTAGCGGCATGATCAACCAGACCAGCGTGGATGGAAGATAAAGAAAGTTCCACAGCGGGTTTTGCCATTGCAGCCTGCCCCCGTACCAAAGGTCGGTAAAGAACGGAAAAGTATGCTGGTTGATAATGGAGTTGCGATAATGGATGACGGGGAGAAGGTTGGACCAGGCATCATTTCCCACCCAGAATGGGGACAAAAGGGCAGGCAGGCAATAGAGGATTGCCAGGGCAGCTAAAAGAGAAATGGGGATCCAGGGATGAGCATCGAGATAGGTTGAAACCCGCTCGTAATGGCGTCTCACTTTTGTTCCGATTCCTTGTTTGCGTGAGTTACGATTTCAAAAGGCAACTTTACGGGCAGTTGCCAAACCATTGCCGTAAAGTATAGGCGTCCAGGTCGCAGAATTGCCAGGTTTGCAAGCTGCGCGCCTGTAAGGAGACCCAGGCATTGTTGAACGTAAAGATGGTTTGATTGTAGTTTATGCCGCCATATACAACAAAGTTAACCAGGGTTTCAACAGGGTCTTTCGCCAGGGCAAGGAGTTGAACGCCCAGACCAAGCAATGCCAGCAAGATAATCACGAGCATATCCCCTTTTCTGTTCCAGATAGTTTCAATGATGGGGGCGGTCAGAAAGCCGAGAATGGGGACAATGGGTGTGAGCAGGCGTGATCCCCAGGTCCAGCCGCCATCCCAGTTGTGCCAGGCGGCGATCATCACAACGTAGGAAAGAACCATCCACGCGGCGAGAAGCGCCAATCTCTTTTCCCTTTTGTAGAGCGACCATGCTCCGGGAATGGCGAGGACCAGGATCGGGGAATAGATGAATAAGGATCGTCCGGGACTAAACAGGATTCCCAGCAGGCCCAGGAATAAGTTGGGTGTGAAGTTTTCGTTGCCGTACCCAAAATGGGTCATAGACCCGAAGCGTATCCAGTTGAAAAATCCCAAAACTGCGAGTCCAGCCAGGATGCCAAAGCCCGACCAAATCGCTTTTCTCCCTTTGTCTATAACTGCTTTTCCCCAAACAGGCAGGGCCAGGATATTGGTGGGGCGAAACAGGAGAGATAAGCCCAATGAGAAGCCGCTGGCATACGGTTTCTTCCCGGCGGCGAAGTACAGGCTGGCAATTAAGAAGGCGCCCGCCCCAACTTCCGACAGAAAACCCCTGGATTGGTACCACCAGTCAGAGCAAATCCCGACCAGTAAAACTGTCGCCAGGCTTGTTTTCAAAGTGAAGTAACGGTTTGATAGCAGAAAAAGCGCCGTCATGGCCAGCGCGCCAAAGATTGCATTCGCTCTTAAAGCCAATCTTGCGCCTGTATTGGACGCTGCCAGTGCGATTCCGTCCATACCGGCGTTCAGGTTCGGGGGGACGTTCCATATGTACGGCTGGTCGTTTTCGGTTTTTGTCAGTTTGTAAATTATGGATGCACTGAGGATGTTCCCGGGAAAGTATTTTGAATACAGATGCCCATCCCGACCCGTTTCCCCAAGACTAATATTTGAGGTGTCTTCCAGCCACTGCAATTGATCTATGACGAGATTTCCCCGGCTCTCTAGGAATATACCGGAAGCAAAGGCTGAAACCTCATCCGAAACCTGGAGATCTGCCCGGGACGTCAGGCCATAGAAGAGGAGAAAGAAAACAAAACATAATAGAACTGGGATTAGTTTATACTCCCTGAGCATGGCAATGCCTGCTACACCATCGCGTCCACCATGAACGCGATGAAGATGAACAGCAGGTACATGCTCGTCCAGCGGTACATCTGCCAGGCGACCTTGTTGCCTTCTTTTTTCCACACCCGCCACGCGCCCCAGATCATCCACAAGCCGAGCGCGAGGGCGGAGACCAGGTAGATCGTCCCCGATAATTGGAACAACGGGAGCAACAGCGAGACGGCGACCAACTCGAGGGTGTAGAGCCAGATCTGGCGGCGCGTCACGGCTTCGCCGCGCACGACGGGGAGCATGGGCACACCCGCGCGGGCGTAATCGTTTTTGCGGACAATCGCCAGCGCCCAGAAATGCGGCGGGGTCCAGAAGAAGACCAGCGCGAAGAGCAAAACCGAAACGAGGTCAATCCGTCCCGTGGCGGCGGCCCAGCCCACCATCGGCGGGATGGCGCCCGCGCCGCCGCCGATGACGATGTTTTGCACCGTCGCTTTTTTAAGCCAGAGGCTGTAAATCCAAACATAGTAGATGATGCCTGCCAGTGAAAGCATGGCCGCCACGAAATTCACCAGCGAAGCCAGCACGTAATAACTCGCCAAACATAACGCCAGCGCGAAGGCCAGCCCCTCGGCGGGGAACATGCGTCCGGCGGGGAGCGGACGTTTCTCGGTGCGTTGCATGTTTCGGTCGAGGTCGCGGTCAATGAACTGGTTCAGCGCGCTCGACCCGCCCGCCGCCAACGCGCCTCCCAACAGCGTCCACAAAACCAGATTAAACGGCGGCCAGCCTCCCCATCCCGCGACGAGAACCGTGATCGTCGTCGCCAGCAGGAGCAGGACGACGACCGGCTTGGTCAGGGTGAGGAAGTCCTTGAAGCGCGGACGAAATCCAACTGCGGGATAATCCCTGGGCGTGGGCGCGCGCGCCACAGAAACGTACGCCAGCGCCGCAAGTCCGATCCAAAGCGAGACGGCTGTTAGCGCGTGCAGGACGCGTAAATGCAGGGGGTAGCCGGTGGAGACCTGGGTTGCGCCGATGAGCGCCTGGCCGAAATACAAGGTCGTCACTACCGTCGTCAACGGCAGGAGCACGGACTCTTCGCGGTAATGACGCCAGGCCGTCCGCAACAACCAGAGCATCATCCCGATCGCGAGACCCACCGTTAGGCGATGCCCCAGCGCGAGCCAGCCAAGCCGGTCAACCGGCGCGCACAGCGGCCAACCCACGCAGTCGGCGGCGGCGCGGCACAAGGTGACGAGGCGTCCCGCCACCGTTGCCGCAAAAGTTGCGAGCATGGCGGCGAAGGTCAGGCGGGTGAAGGGAGAGGAGAAAGAGAGTTTCATGCGGCCTCCTGCTTGCGAAGGTAGAACGGGTAGCCAACCAGCATGATCGCGGCGAACGAAAACCACTGCAGGGCATAGCCAAAATGCGGGCCTTCGGTAATTTCGATTTCAGGCTGGGACGGGATGGGCGGCTTGTTGTCGTTTGCATCGGGATTCGGTTGGATGTAGATCGGCAAAATGGGATAGGGAATCTGCGCGGCCAACCGCTCGAAGATGACAAAGTTCCAGAAGTCGAGACGCGTCTGACCGGGCGCGAGCGTGGGATCGGCGCGTCCGCCAAACGGGGCTTTCGCCACGCCCAGGCGCATCACTCCCTGAACCTGGGCGGGTGCGGCCTCGTCGAAGCGGGTCCAACCCTCAGGCGTTCCACTGCCCTCCGCAGGGATCCAGCCGCGCTCCACCAGAACCGCCCTGCCATCCGGAAGAAGAAGCGGGGTCAGCAGGTGATAACCGAGGAGGCCCTCGTGGTACTGGTTTAACAACGCGACCTGGTTGGAGAAATCATATTCCCCGCGCACGGTCACAGCGCGGTATTCCATCGAGGCCAGGTCGGAGGTCGTGTCGGCATTCAAATCCAACGGAGGCATGGCGCGCACGGACAGGTAATGCGCGTTGAAGGCGCGCCGCCCGTCAAGACGGTCCAACTGCCAGATGCCGAGGCGGATGCAAAGCGCCGCGCCGAGGAGAATCAGCAGGGTGGTAAGAATCCATTTGCGGGTGAACATTTTTCGCAGGATCATGGTTGCTTTTTCCGCGCGGGCATGATGAAACTGTAGAGGGCGAGCAACACGCCAAGCGGAATCCCGGCATACAAGATGCCATACAGGCGCGTGCCAAGCGTGACGGGTTTGCGCACGTCGAGGCCGATATATTTCGTGGATTGGAAACTGCACTCGTAGGCCAAATTCTCTTCGACGGCCAGCGCCAGATGCGCGGAGGCCCCGGCAGGAATCCAAAGCGGCCCCATCTGGTGATCCACCGCATCTTCGTTTTTGACGGTGAGAACATCGCCGACCACGAAGATCATGTTTTCGGGGAGCGCGGGAGGCTGTTCGCCGCGCGCCACCTGCTCGGCTGTCCCTGCGGGGATGGTGAGGAGGATCTCCTTCGGGGCGCGGCCAGTCTCGCGCAGAAACAGGAACGTGATCTCGCTGATGGCCGCGCCGACGACGATGCCAATCACCAGGAAAATGAGGATACGTTTGGTGATGAGTTTAGACATGGGTAATCAATGTGTTTATACTGGAGACAGGCTCAACCCGTCATTGCGAGGGCGGCATCCTTCGACTGCGCTACGCTCCGCTCCCCCTACGGGGACTTCGCAGGAAGCCGCCCTCGCAATGACGAAACTTCCGCTAACGAAGAAGTAATTTTATATCATGCACAATATCTTCGACAGGAGTCTGAAAGCCATAGGAAAGGCGCAGGTTCCCGTCCGCATCCACGAGCGTGACGCGCGCGGTGTGGTCAACGGTGTAGCCCATTGCGGAATCCGCCTCGTTGACGGAGCGAAAAACGCCATAGCCGTCCCAGATTTTTTGGAGTTCATCCAGCGAGCCGGTCAGCCCGATGAAGTTCGGGTTGAAATGCTCGACGTATTTCTGAATTTTTTCGGGGGTGTCGCGGTCCGGGTCAACCGAAATAAAGACGACTTGCACGGAATTAGCCGCCTCGCCAAGTCCGTCCACCACCAGTTTCAACTCCGCCATGGTGGTCGGGCAGACATCGGGACAGGAGGTGTAGCCAAAGAACAACAGGACGAACTTCCCGCGCTGGTCGCTCAAACGGAAGGGTTCCCCGTTTGCCCGAGTCAATTCGATGGGCGGCGCGACGGGATATGGTTCGCCGTAGGAAGCGCCGCGAAAACTGGCAGGCCCGGTAAACCAGACGGTTGCCGCCACCGCCAGCGCGATGAGCAAGAGAGAGCCAAGTCCCACCCACAGCGTTCGCTTATCCATTTTTCCAGTTCTCCTGTCAAAATCGGGGCGACCGATGGCCGCCCCGAGGTTCCATGCACTATTCCAGTTTTCAGCCTAACGGAGCGCGCCGATCAGGTATAGCGCCGGGTAGAAGAAGATCCATACCACGTCCACGAAGTGCCAGTAGACGGTGGCGGCTTCCACGCCCCAGTGCTTCCCGGCGGAGTAGAGTCCCTTGCGGCCTTTGTTCCAGACGGTGAAGAGCAGGATGACGCCCGTCAGAACGTGGAAGGCGTGCATGCCGGTCATCATGTAGAAGATGGCGCCGGCCGAGTCCCCGCTGGCAAAGATCTGTTCGACCTGCGCCAACTGCCATTCCAGTCCCACCACGCCCGCCACGAAGAAGACCCCAAGGATCATCGTGATCAAGGTCCCGTTCAGGAAACCCTTCTGGTCGCCATGCGCGATGGAAGTCTCCGCGCGGTTCATGAAGAAGGAGGAGATGAGCAGGACGGAGGTCACAGCCAGGCCGAGGAACTGGTTCAGGTGTGGACGGGTGAGGCCGAGCAGGTTGAAACGGCTGATGAGCAGACCGCCAAAGACGAACGAGTCGGACAGCAGGAACAGCCACAGGCCGAGACGACTGGTGCCCGTCTTATAGGCATAACTATCGCGGCCTTCTTCGTGCTCCTCCTGGTTCAACTTGTAGATGCGCATGTAGTAGTACACCACCAGCCCGGCCTTGACCAACGCGACCAGCGCCAGCAGGACAACCGAGTTGACCAGGAGGGCGATGCCGAACTCCAGCGCGGTCAACACCGCCAGGAAGATGAAAACAGTGAGGCCCTGCGCGAGCGCGGAGGATTTGTCTTGTGTGTGAGTCATGGATGCTCCCTATTTCTTCGCAAATTCCACGTATTTCGAGCCGGGCAGGCCGTAGTCGTACGGTTCGCCGACCACCTCGAACGGGGTGTCATAGTTGTGGGCAGGCAACGGCGAGGGCGCCTGCCATTCGGGCGAGCGCGAGTTCCACAGGTTGCCCGCCGCGGGTTCGCCGCGCTTGAGGCTGATAACCAGGTTGACGATGAAGATCAAGATCGAGAGCGCGATGGCAAAGCCCGCGATCGTCAGAACCAGGTGCGTGGCGTCAAATCCCTGCAAGGGATCGTAGTCCCCGATGCGGCGGCGCATACCGAGCAGTCCGATACGCATCATGCCAAGCGAAAGCACCAGGAACGAGGGCGTCATCAACCAGAAGTGCAACTTGCCAAGTTTTTCGTTCATGCGGCGGCCGGTGGCTTTGGGGAACCAGTAATACAAGGCGGCGAAGAACGGGAAGACAAAGCCGCCGAAAAGCGTGTCGTGGAAGTGGCCGACGATCCAGTAAGTGTCGTGCAGGTGCAGGTCGGTCGAAACGGTGGCATTCGGAGGTCCGGAAAGACCGCCCATCAGGAAGACGACGATCGCTCCCAGCACGAACAGCATCGGGGTGGGAGTCGTGATCTTCCCCTTCCAGAGAGTCGCAACCCACGAGAAGAATTTCACGCCGGTGGGGACGGCAACCAGCAGGGTGCTGTACATGAAGGGCACGCGCAGGTACTCGTTCATGCCGGAGGTGAACATGTGGTGCGCCCAGACGAAGAAACCGACCAGCGCAATCGCCAGCGAGGACATGGCGATCCACTTGTAGCCGAAGAGCGGCTTGCGGACGAAGACCGGAAGCAACTCGGACACGATGCCCAAGCCGGGCAGGATGAAAACGTACACCGCCGGGTGCGAGTAGAACCAGAAAAGGTGCTGGAAGAGGATCGGGTTGCCGCCTTTGGCCGGGTCAAAGAAACCCATGCCGAACAGGCGCTGGAACATCACCAACTGGAACGACAGGCCGATCAACTGCGTGGCGGTCAAAGCGATCAGCGAGGTGGCAATGGAAGCCCAGACGAAGATCGGCATGCGGAAGGCGACCATGCCTTTGGCGCGCATGCGGACAACCGTGGCGATCAGGTTGAGCGCGCCGAGGATGGAAGACCAACCCGCCACAAACACGCCGAGGAAGAACATCTGCATCCCGATGGGCGCCTTTGCCGAAAGCGGCGGATAGCCCGTCCAGCCGGTGTCGAACCCGCCCAGGATGAGGCTGGCGAGGAGCAGGACGGCGGCGGGCGGCGCGATCCAGAACGAGAAGGCGTTCAGGCGCGGGAAGGCCATATCGTGCGCGCCGATGAGCAGGGGCACGAGGTAGTTCATCAGTCCCGCGATGCCGAGCAGGATCGAGACGATCATGATCATGCCGTGCAGGCTCATCAGCGTGTTGTAGAATTGCAGGCCGTTCTGGTTGAAGAGTTTGAAATTGGTGGTGAGGAATTGCAGGCCGGAAGAAGCCAGTTCGGTACGGAAGATGAGCGCAAATGAGCCGCCCAGCACCAGCAGGATCAACGCGGTGATGATGTATTGCACGCCGATCACTTTGTGGTCGAGCGAGGGACTGTAGTATTTTTGCCAGCCGGGCGCATCCGCGCGGCGCTCGGGGACTTCGATGCCGCGCGCCATCTTGATCCAGTCGTCCACCACACCGTGGCCGAGCAGGAAGCAGATCACGCCGGTCAGTCCGCCAAAGACCCAGGCGGGTTCCACGAAGAGGAAGGGCGGGCTAATGGCCTTTAATCCCATCAGGGCGCGGATAGCCGTCACGAACAGCGCGCCGCCCAGCGTGCCGGCGATCTGCCAGACGATGGCGCGGGCGATGGTGCGATAGCCCACCAGCCCGAGGAAGAACAACGCGACGCCGATCAGCAGGGAGAAGAGTCCCGCGATGGACGCGGTGAAGTTCACGCGCCCGCCGACGAGCAGATCCAGTCCCAGCCCCACCCCGTAGCCGGCCAGCAGGCCGAAGAGAAGGAGCCAGAGCGCGCGCGTCATTGGTTTCATGTTTTTCATTGATTGCCTCCACACGCCTTATTTCAGGGTTTTGAGATACGCGAGGATGTTCGCGATTTCTTCTTCAGTGAGTGTCGCAAATGCAGGCATGGCCTGCGTCTCGAAGCCGGCCACAATTTTCGCGGATGGGTTCAGGATGGACTCGGCCAGGTAGGCTTCGTCCGCAGTGACGGTGGTCCCATCCGAGAGCGGAACCTGCGAACCGAACAATCCGAGCCAGGTGGGACCGACGAGTTTGGATCCGTCAATTGAATGACAACCCAAACAACCGCTGGATTTGACCAGCAATGCGCCCTTGCCTTCCGGCGTCTGTGCGGCCGCGGCGATTCCCTGCTGTTCCGTCGCCCAGGCCATGAAATCGCCCTGCGAAAGGACGAGCGCCGGACTCTCCATGTAGGCATGGGAGGTGCCGCATATTTCTGCGCAGCGCACCTTGTATGCGCCGTCCAGCGTGGGAGTGATCCGCAATTCGGTCACGCGGCCCGGCACAATGTCCTGCTTGACGCGGAACTCGGGCACCCAGAAAGAGTGGATCACATCCTTCGACTGCATCCGCAGGAGGACCTGTTTATCCTTCGGCAAACGCAGTTCCGTGGAAACGAACCCGTAATCGGGATATTCGAAACTCCAGGCCCACTGGGAGGCGTTCACGTTGACGATCATGGCCTGCGGGTCCACGCGGCGGGTCTCTGCGAGTGAGTACGCGCCCATGTAGGCAAAGACCATCACGATGAAAAGCGGGGCTATCGTCCAGCCGATTTCCAGTTTGGTATTCCCCTCGATGTGCTCGGCGTCGGCGGTGTCGCCTTTCTTGCGGCGGAAAGCCGCCAGGCTGTAGAGCAACGGGACAACAATGAGCGCAAACAGGAAGGACATGGCAACCACCTGCCAGTTCCACATCCAGTCAATCGGTCCCGCCTGCGCGCTCGCGGCCACCGGCATCAGGTTCAGCGCGTCCAGACCCATATAGGTCAGGCTTGCCGCAACGATGACGAGAATGCCTACAATGATGAAGTGTCGCATACTCTTCTCCTCGAATTAGTATTACAGCGCAAGGTTGCCAGTTTTGGCCTGTTTCGGATGCAGTTGCACTGCATCCTGCTCGCAGTCCAACTGCTCGCGAACGGTAAACCATCCGACTTTGCGCTGTAATGTTAGTATCAGGAATCAACCCCAGGGATTGGTGAGCCAGGATTCCGCTTGCGCGGCGGTGAGACGTTTTCGCTGGTAGAGCACAACGGTTTCGGTGGAGCCGAGCGAGACCAGCACCACCTGCATCGGCGATTCGCCTTCCATGAAACGGTTCAAAAATTCTTCGCGGTTGATAGTGGTATCGTCGTGATCAACGATCACCAGGTCCGGGCCGAGCGTCGCGAGCAGGTTGAGCGTCTCTTCCATCGTGGACGGCATCCCAACGACAATGGCCTGGTTCCCCCAATGCGCGGTATACGTCTTGCGCAAGCCTTCGCCAAAAAGCGGGTTTGCGGAAGCGATCAACACTCGTTGAGGACGCGGCCGGTTTGTGCGACTCATAAAAAAGATGGATCCTGGTGTTAATTTACCAAAATCCATCTAATCTGTCATTAATCTACGTCTGACGAAGGGGGGATTTCAAGCCAAATACGTGGGTGATTGTATATCACCCGTTGTCATCATCTTGAATACCCACTGCCCTGAGCGGAGGGTACTCCCGCAGTCGAAGGGCAGGTACATGGAACGGCGCTCGCGCATGTAACCCGTCCTTCGACTACGCCACCCACGAACACGGTGGCTCCGCTCACGTGTGCCTGCGGCCCAGTGCAGGCAGGACTATGATAACGCTTATATCAAGCCCGCCTGCAACGCCTTGGCCACCGCTTCGGCGCGATTGCTCACTTTCATTTTTTCAAGGATATGGCGGATGTGCGTCTTGACCGTGTTTTCCGAAATATACAACTCCGAGGCAACCTGCGTTGTCGTCAGGCCGCGCGCCAGGCAACGCAACACTTCCAGTTCGCGGCCGCTCACCAGTTCCTGCGGATGCGCCGATTGAGCGCGCCGCATCACCTTGAAAACCTGCTCCGTCACCTCGGGCGACAATACGGATTTCCCACCCGCCACGTCCAGCAGGGTGCGGCGCAGCATCTCTGGCTCGGCGTTCTTCAGCAAATATCCGCTTGCGCCCGCAGTGATCGCGCCGACCAGGTCGCTCTCGTCCATCGAAACCGTCAGCATCAGGACGCGCGTCTCCAGTCCTTTTTTACGCATGGCCTGCAGGGTTTCCACTCCGCTTATCCCGGGCATGTTGACATCCAGCAGGACGATATCGGGCGCGGCCTGCGCGACCACGCGCAAGGCGTCTTCGCCGCTGCCCGCCTCGCCCACCACCGCAAACTCTTTCATGTCCGAGAACAGGCTAATCAAGCCGCGCCGGAACAGGGCGTGATCGTCCACAACGAAAAGGCGGATCGGCTTCACAGGGTCGCTCCCACGCGCATCGGGATTCGCAAACGGACGGTCGTCCCGCCGCTTGGACAACTGGCGACCTGGAAATCCGCGCCGACGGATTCCGCCCGCTCCCGCATCCCGCGCAAGCCAAAGCGGGCCGCCGTTATCGAATCCGCGGGACTAAACCCGCGGCCGTTGTCCGCCACCTCGATCAGCGTCTCCCGACCATCCTCCCACGCGGCGAGACGGACGCGCCCCGCCTGCGCGTGCTTGCGGACGTTGGTGAGCGCCTCCTGCACAATGCGGATCATCTGCACTTGCGCCTCGAGGGGAAAATCCAGGGAAAGGCGCAAATCCAGATCCACGGGCAGGCCGGTTAATACTTCAAAGTCCTCCGCCACCTGACGGAGCCAGGTCTCCAGGCGGCCATCCGGGACGCGGCGCAGGTTTTCGATGGCCTGGCGCGCGTCGAGGTAGGCATCGCCGATGGTACGCGAGGAATCCTTCAGGATGCGCGCCGCCTGTTCCGGCTTGTCCTGCGCCAGCAGGCTTTCGGCGCGGCCAATTTCAATTTTGAGAAAGGCCAGCGTTTGAGCCAGCCCGTCGTGGATCTCGCGCGCCAGCCGCATGCGTTCTCCCAGAATGGCGCGCGATTCTATCTGCGGCAGGAGCGACTGCATTTCCTCCGTCAGCGAGGGAGGAACACTGGAATATTGCAGGGAGCGGATCAACTGGCCGCGTTCCTGCGCGTCGAGCGCCAGTTCCACCAGGCGCATGGCCTCGGGCAGGAACCGCTCGGCAGACTCGTCCACGCGCGGCTCCGGCGAGAAGATGAAACTGAACAGCCCGGCTTCGCGTCCACACGCGCGCAGGGGCACGCATTGGATAAAATTGGCGCTGGAATCGCCGCGCAACAGGGCGCATTCGCGTCCGGCGTGGCGCTTCTCGCAGACTTTACACTTCTGCCGCTGGGCGGGCTGGGACAGGAGTTCCGCGTCGAATGAGGGTGCGCGGCCGAATTCCAGCGGCGAAAATCTCTGCGAGAACTCGTTGAACGGCATAAACAGACAGCCGTCCGCGCCCAGCGCTTCGCACCCCGCGCGCATGGCGGCGCGCAGAATGGACTCGTCGTCCGTTGCCTCGAGCAGGGACGCGCTCAGGGACAGGCTGGCTTGCAGGATACGGGTGGATTCGGTCTCAGTCACGGCGACCAGGTCTCAGGTCCGTTAGTACCCGTGTAAAAATAAGTTCCGTG
>Ga0210004_1001300_pt1 | contig 14740 bp, 11 predicted proteins | sample CryGey13umfilter_FD_185450 | JGI IMG/M metagenome (GOLD analysis project Ga0210004, IMG submission 185450) | Groundwater microbial communities from aquifer in Utah, USA - Crystal Geyser 4/8/14 3 um filter (SPAdes) (version 3) | ecosystem: Environmental > Aquatic > Deep subsurface > Groundwater...
GTTTTTATCACACCGAAGATCATTCGATAAGATCCCTGTTCATGGGGTCAATGGATCAGGAAAGAATCATTCTTGGAGGATGGAGATGAGATCAGACTTTAAAAAGAAACTTCATGTCCTTGTGTATGTATGCATGATGACCTTCTTACTGATAGGCTGCGGGGGCGGCGGGGGGGGGGGTGGGGGCGGTTTTGCCGTATTAAAACCCGTTTCAAATGCCGGAACAGATCAATCCGTGCCCCTGGGAACCTCCGCTGTAACGCTTAGCGGAGCAGGAAGTTATACTGAAGGAAATGAAACACTTTCTTATGTCTGGACACTCGTATCCAAGCCCACAGCCAGTGCATTGACTTTAGGTGAATTAGGGGTGACTGCTTCGGTTGTTTTTTCCCCTGATGTTGCAGGAGAATATGTATGTTCACTGGTGGTTATGGGCGTAGCAAGCGGTGCGTCAAGCGATCCGGATTTTATTACCGTCTTTATTGGAGATTCCCTGCCGAAGGCGGATGCGGGAGAGGATATTGTCACCCGTGTTGGCAAGATGGTAACACTCAATCCGGCCATCCTGCCCAATCCCAAGACTGGAAGTTTACTGCAATACCAGTGGGCGATCCTCTCCAAGCCTACGGGTAGTACGGCCGCTCTGAACAATGTGAATTATTACAATCCTTCATTTGTAGCAGACGTTGTGGGTGATTACATTCTTGAACTTCGCGTTACGGATGGGAGTGTGGAATTTTCGAAGACGCCGCCGGACACGGTTACAGTTACGGCCCTCCCGGTCGGCGCGAATCTTCCCCCGGTGGCGGATGCCGGGGCGCTCCAGAACATCCGGAATCAAGAAAAGGTACAATTGGACGGCTCCGGAAGCTCGGATCTGGACGAGGACCCCCTGAATTATTCATGGCATATTTCCAATGTGCCGGATGGAAGCTCCATTACAGACAATAATCTTTCCGATGCCCACAGCGTTGCCCCGTTTTTCTTTCCTGATACGGCGGATTCAGCGGATCCCTATATCCTTGTCCTGACCGTGGATGATGGGGATTTGTGGGACTCGGATACTGTAACGATCTGGACTTCGAGCAACAACCAGCTTCCGGTGGCTTATATTGTCCCATCCGCCACGACCGTGTCCATAGCTGCAGGAACAGGTGTTTCTCTTGACGGTTCTGGAAGTTATGACCCCGATCTTTATGTGTTGAAGAGTTATACGTGGAAGCTCCTGGCCAAACCGACTGGAGCCACAGCCACATTGACCACCAATGGAAGTGCGGCTGCCATTTCGCCCGATCTGGTGGGCCAATATGTGGTTTCATTGTTTGTCACGGATGTGAATGATGGCAATTCTGACAGCTATACCGTGACGATTACTGCAAATCCGTAATCTTGCCTTTAAAGTGCTGCCCCGTTGTTTACAACGGGGCAGCACTTTTCAACTCCCATTTCCCGATATTTTCCCATTTACAAAACATCTCATTTACATTAGTATGTTTTTCTACAGGTAACCATTTTTTATATCATTGAATCATCTTTGAAAGAAGAAATTATGCTGCGCTACATGACGTCTGGTGAATCTCACGGCAAAGGTCTGACCGCCATCCTGGAGGGCCTCCCCTCAGGGGTTTCCCTCCGGGCAGATGATATCAATCGGGAACTGGCCAGAAGACAGGCCGGTTATGGCCGGGGGGGCAGGATGCAGATTGAGCAGGACCGGGTGGAGATCCTCTCGGGTGTCCGCTGGGGGGAGACCATTGGGAGTCCCATCGCCCTGTTCATCAAGAACCGTGACTGGGTGAACTGGGAGCATGTCATGTCCGATGATCCCGAGATCAAAGAGGAGGGGAGGCGGGTTTCACGGCCCAGACCCGGGCATGCCGACCTCTCCGGAGGGATCAAATATGGCCATCATGACCTGAGAAATATCCTGGAGCGGTCCTCGGCAAGAGAGACCGCCGCCCGCGTGGCCGTGGGCGCCGCGGCCCGCAGACTTCTCGAATCATTCGGCATCGATCTGGTCAGCCATGTGGTTGAAATCGGCGGCGTGAAGGGGAAAGGAAACGGCCCTCTTACAGTAAAAAAGATCCGGACGCTCACTGAAAAGACGGATATTCGTTGTGTGGATGAGAAGGCGGCCCATGCGATGAGGAAGAGAATCGACCGCGCAGCCGGGCAAGGGGATACCTTGGGCGGGGTCTTTGAGGTGATCGCATCGGGTTTGCCCGTGGGGCTCGGAAGCCATGTCCACTATGACCGAAAACTCAACGCCCGTCTCGCCGGTGCGGTCATGTCGATCCAGGCCGTCAAGGGCGTGGAGATCGGGATCGGTTTTGATGCGGCACGGCGTTTAGGTTCAGAGGTGCATGATGAGATCTTCTATGCAAAAAACAAAGGATTTTACAGGAAGACCAACCGGGCCGGCGGGATCGAGGGGGGGATGAGCAACGGCGAGGATATCGTGATCCGGGCGGTCATGAAGCCGATCCCGACGCTTATGAAGCCGCTTCGTTCCGTGGATATCCTCTCAAAGCGTCCCTTTACGGCCGGCGTGGAACGATCTGATGTCTGTGCGGTCCCTGCAGCCGGGGTGATCGCCGAGGCTGTGGTGGCCTTTGAACTGGCACGAGCCATGATCGAGAAGTTTGCAGGGGATTCGCTTTTCGAGATGAAACGGAATTTCGAGAGCTACTTGAAGTCTGTCCGGGAGTATTGAAGGCTGACTTATGGAAAAAATCACGGTCCATCTTGGTGAACGGGGCTACGATATCCTGATTGGTTGGGGGATCCTCTCCCATGCCGGAGAATGGTTGAAACCTTTCAAATTCGGCTCCAGGATCTCCGTGGTCACCAATTCAGTGGTGAGGCCGATCTGCGGGGATCTCGTCGAGGAGACGCTTCAGAAGGCCGGATTCCGTGTGCGGATGATCGAGATCCCCGACGGAGAGGTTTATAAATCCCTTGCTATGGCGGAAAAAATTTATGACGCCCTGGTGGATTTCGACATGGACCGGACGTCCACGATCGCGGCCCTGGGCGGCGGGGTGATCGGTGATCTGGCCGGCTTTGCCGCGGCCACCTATATGCGAGGCGTGCATTTCATCAACATTCCCACCACCCTCCTGGCGCAGGTGGACAGCGCCATCGGCGGTAAGACCGGTGTGGATCATCCAAAGGGGAAGAACCTCATCGGCGCTTTTTATCAGCCGAGGCTGGTCCTCTGCGATCTGAGTCTGATGAAAACCCTCCCGGATAGAGAGCTGCTTGCAGGTATGGCCGAGGTGGTGAAGTACGGGGTGATCCTCGATCCCGGTTTCTTTTCTTTTGTGGAATCACACGTCCAGGAGATATTGAAACAGGAATCCTCAGCCATGACCGAGGTGGTCCGATCCTCCTCAGCGGCCAAGGCATCCATCGTAGAGGAGGACGAGCGCGAATCCGGAAGACGGGTGATCCTGAATTTCGGCCATACCCTCGGCCACGCCATAGAGTCTCTGACCGGATATACCCGATACGTCCATGGTGAGGCCGTGTCCATGGGCATGGCGGCTGCCGCCAGGATCTCGCATGCCATGAAACTCTGTGATGAGGACGTGGTTTCCCGTCTGGAGAAGCTTCTGACTATGATCGGGCTTCCGACGGCCCTGCCTGCACTGAATCCGGAGGAAGTGATCCGGATTCTTTCACACGACAAGAAGGTCAGGGATGGGAAGGTCCGCTTTGTCCTCCCTGAAAGGATCGGTAAGGTCGTGATCCGGGACGACGTGGATCCAAACCTGATCCGAAGTGTGCTCAAGGCATAACTTACTTCCTTTTTTTCAGAAAGACCCGGATCGGCACATGAGGGAAGTCTAAACGGCTGCGGATCTGGTTGGAAATATAACGCCGATAGGAAAAATGGACTCCGGCTGGGGCATTGACGAAGAGGACGAAGGTCGGGGGCGCCGTTTCGATCTGGGTCCCGTAAAAGAATTTGATCCTGGATCTCCTGTAGTAAGGAGGTTCATGATTGGAAACCGCTTGCTGTAAGGCCTGGTTCACTTTGGCCGTCGTGACCCTCCGGTCATAGGATCTTTTAACCTCTTGAATAACGGGGAAGATTTTTTTCAATTGCTCTCCGGTCAGGGCCGAGACAAAAAGGACCGGGGCATAGTCCATGAATTTGAGCTGGAATCGGAGATCCTCCAGAAATTGCTTTTGATTAATCTGCTTTTTAACCAGATCCCATTTGTTCACCAGCAGGATGGAGGCCTTGTCGGCCTCATGGGCGAGGCCCGCTACCCTGAGATCCTGTTCGGTGACCCCCTTTGCGGCATCGATGAGGATCAAACAGATGTCCGACCGCTCGATGCTCTTCAGAACCATGATGACACTGTAGGTTTCAACCCGGTGGGTGATTTTGGATTTCTGCCGGATTCCGGCGGTGTCTATGAGGAGATACGACTCTCCCTGATACTCAAAGAGGGTGTCGATGGTATCCCTGGTGGTTCCGGGGACCTCGCTTGTGATCAGCCGATTCTCACCGATCAGGGCGTTGATGAGCGTGGATTTGCCGGCATTAGGCCTTCCGATGACACTGATCCTCGTGAAGGCTTCCTCGCCTCCGGGTTCTCCCTGGGGGAATGATCGGACGATCTCTTCCATCAGATCATGGATCCCGATGCCGTGTTCCGCAGAGACGGCAAAGAGACGATCCGCTCCGAGCTCGTAAAAATCATAGACTGCGCCTTCCTGTTTGGCCCCGTCGACTTTATTGACCACCGGAAGGACCGTCTTATTTTTTTTGCGGAGGAGATCATGGATCTCCCGGTCCATAGGATTCAATCCCTCTTTGGCATCTAAGATGAGGAGGATACAATCCGCCTCTTCTACGGCCAACTGAACCTGCTCCATCATCTGCTTCATGATGGGGTCTTGGGAGTCCGGAACAAAGCCTCCGGTGTCGACCAGAATAAAGGGGCATTGATCGAATTCCGTTACGGCATAATTTCGATCCCTTGTGATGCCCGGAAGATCGCCGACAATGGCCTTTCTTTTCCGGATGAGCCGGTTGAAGAGCGTAGATTTCCCCACGTTGGGCCTTCCCACAATGGCCACCACAGGTTTTCGCATTTGATCCATCTCCATACGATCTTTTCAAGCAATCATATCAGATTGTCAACCCTCTCACAAGGTTGTTATGAAGTCAGGGTGCGTCTGTGGAGAGGAAAGGTATAAAAACCTATGAAAACAAGGATTTATATAAGCATACAAGCGTTTTTCCCAGGTTCTTTTTACTTGACATGAAAATGGCGAGTTGTTACAGTATTAGCACTTGAAAGCAGAGATTGCTAATGTTATATTTATACTCATATGAAGAGGATCTCTCTTGATAAGGGGAGATTTTCGGACTAAAAGACAAGAGAGGCAGGGAAAAAGCCTTTAAAAAATATTGACTTAGAATGTTTGGAGAGATAGAATAAACATATCTGAAATCAACGATAGGGTGATGAAACCATGGATCTGAATCAAAGGACCAAGGATATCCTTTTTTCATTGGTCCATAACTATATCAATACCGGCGGACCTGTGGCCTCGAGGACCGTGGTCAAGAAAACCAATCTTAAGCTGAGCCCGGCGACGGTCCGGAACGTTCTTGCGGATCTGGATGATATGGGCTATCTCACGCAGCCCCATGCATCAGCCGGGCGGGTTCCCACGGACATGGGGTATCGTTTCTATGTGAATCATCTTATGGATCACATAGGGCATTCCAAAGAGGACGTGGACCAGGTCGCGAGACATTATGTCACCCTGAAACGGAGGAGAGAGGTGGATGCGCTGTTCCAGGAAACATCGCAGATCCTTTCAATGGTTTCCCACTACGTCGGTCTGGTTTTGGCTCCGAAACTCTCCAATATCATATACAACCATATGGAGTTTATCCGTCTTTCGAACCATGAGATCCTTCTCATCCTAATTTCCCAGTCCGGGTTGGTCCACAGCCGGTTGATTTCAACGGACATGAATATGTCTCAGGATGATCTGAATGAACTGACCTCCTACGCCAACGAGGAACTCTGCGGGCTCACCCTGGAGGGGGTCCGGGAAAGGATTGTCCGGAAGATGGCGGCGGATATGCAGCTCTATCAGAATTTATTGAGAAAAATCTTTCTGGCGGATGAATCATCTTCCGAATTTTTTGGGACCAACGGTCAGATCTATATGGAAGGGGCTTCCAATATCGTGGACCTCCCGGAGTTTTCGGACCTGAAGAGAGTCAAGAAGATTTTGCAGGCTTTTGAGAGAAAATCCATCCTGGTACAGCTTCTGGACAGGAGCATGGATTCTGAAGGGGTGGTGGTGTACATCGGTTCTGAGAACCCGATGCGGATCTTGGAGGACTGCAGCCTGGTTACAGCCAATTACAAGTACAAAGACAAGGTGGTCGGCACCCTGGGCATCATCGGTCCGAAACGCATGGATTATTCCAAGGTGATCTCAGTGGTCCATTGTACGTCCCAACTTCTCAGCCAATTCATAAGCGGTCAGTCCTAACCTGCGCGGCCGATTTTTTTGAGTTTTTTAAGAGAGGAGACTTGTATCCTATGTCTGATGAATGCAAGGATGTTTCCGGCGGGAGAGAAGAAGAGTTTCAGTCCGGAAAAGAAAATATTGAAGAATCGCAGGCGCTGTTCGATGAGACGGCAGGCGGGAGCCCTGCCGATCAAGCCCAAGCCTCGGTTGAAGAAGCCGCTGTATCCGAGGCGCAGAGCGCGATTCAAGCCGCCGAGCAGAAGGCTGAAGAAAATTACGACAAATTTTTACGGGTCTACGCGGAATTTGAGAATTACAAAAAAAGGATGGATAAAGAGAAGTCGGAATTCATCAAGTACGCCAACGAAGGGATGATCAAGGATATTCTCGTCGTGGTTGACAATCTGGAACGCGCGATTGAACAGACAAAAAATCATGATCAGTCTGAAGGGGTCGCGCTGGGCGTGGAGATGATTCTGAAACAGTTGAAGGACATCCTGGATAAGTACGGTGTGAAGGAGATGAGGGCCATGGGTGAGCCTTTCGATCCTCGTCTTCATGAAGCGGTGATACACGAGGTTGCGGACGAGTATGAAGAAAACATGGTGATTTCGGAACTTCAGAAAGGATATATCCTGAAGGACAGGCTGATCAGGCCGGCTATGGTCAAGGTTTCCAAAAAATCCCGGGACAAGGCTGAAACGGTCATGAACGATGAAGAGTGATTCTTCAGAAATCAAGGCGATGAGGATCGCCCTATCTTCGGAGTGAGTGTCTTATGGGCAGAGTCATAGGTGTAGATCTCGGTACCACCAACTCCTGTGTATCCGTTCTGGACGGGAAGGACCCTAAGGTGATTGAGAACTCTGAAGGGAGCCGCACCACGCCGTCGATGATCGCCTTTACGGAACATGGAGAGCGGCTGGTCGGGCAGGTGGCCAAACGGCAGGCCGTCACCAATCCGGAGAATACGGTATTCTCCGTGAAACGGTTCATCGGCCGGAAGTTCCGGTCCATCGAAGTCCAGAAGGCCATGGAGAACCTTCCTTTCCTTCTTAAGGAGTCGCCGAGGGGGGATGTCCTGATCTCCATCCGGGACAAGGATTACAGCACGCCCGAGATCTCCGCGATGGTCCTTCAAAAGATGAAACAGACGGCAGAGGACTATTTCGGGGAAGAGATCACCGAGGCTGTGATCACGGTTCCGGCGTACTTCAACGACAGCCAAAGACAGGCCACCAAGGATGCAGGCAGGATCGCCGGGCTTGAGGTTCTGAGAATCATCAACGAGCCTACGGCGGCGGCATTGGCATACGGCTTGGACAAGAAGCGGGATGAACTGGTCGCTGTCTATGATTTGGGAGGAGGGACTTTCGATATCTCAATCCTTGAGATCCGGGAAGGGGTTCTGGAGGTCAAATCCACCAACGGCGATACCTACCTTGGCGGAGAAGATTTTGATCAGAGGGTCATTGATTATCTGGCCTCCGAGTTCAAGAGGGAACAGGGGTTTGACTTGAGAAGGGATAAAATGGCCCTGCAGCGCCTGAAGGAAGGGGCGGAGAAGGCCAAGATCGAGCTTTCCACGGCCATGGAGACGGATATCAATCTGCCGTTTATTACAGCCGACTCGAGCGGCCCCAAACACCTGAATATCAGGATGACCCGGGCGAAACTGGAATCCCTGGTTGAGGATCTGGTTGAGAAGACAGTCGGGCCGTGTCATCAGGCCATTGCTGATGCCGGCATCAGCATAACGGATATCCATTCGGTCATCCTGGTCGGCGGGCAGACCCGGATGCCGCTGGTACAGAAAACCGTAGAAAAGATCTTCGGGCAAAAGCCTCATAAGGGAGTCAACCCTGATGAGGTCGTAGCCATGGGCGCAGGAATCCAGGGCGGGGTTCTAAAGGGGACGGTGGAAGATGTGCTGCTTCTTGATGTGACCCCCCTGTCTCTCGGCATTGAAACCGTGGGCGGTGTTTTTACGAAACTGATCGAACGGAACACCACGATACCGACCAGAAAGAGCCAGATCTTCTCCACGGCATCCGACAATCAGCCGGCGGTCAGTGTCCATGTCATGCAGGGTGAGCGGGAGATGGCGGGAGATAATAAGTCCATGGGGAGATTCGAACTGGTCGGGATTCCCCCGGCGCCGAGAGGGGTCCCGCAGATCGAAGTCACCTTTGATATTGATGCGAACGGTATCGTTCATGTCTCGGCCAGGGACAAAGGGACCGGCAAGGAGCAGTCCATTAAGATCACGGCATCGAGCGGGCTTTCTGAGGAAGAGATTCAAAAGATGATCCAGGATTCGGAATCGCACAGACAGGAAGACCACAAACTGAAAGAACTGGCCGATGAGAGGAACGCCTGCGATGCGCTGGTCTACAATACGGAGAAGACCATCAGGGAATATCGGTCTAAAATGGATCCTTCGGACCTTGCCTCCATTGAGGAAGCCCTGAAGGCGGCGCGGCGCGCCTTACAGGGGTCCGATGCTGCCGAGATTCAAAAAGCCAAAGACGAACTGAAGAAGAAGTCCTACAAGTTTGCCGAGCAGATTTATAAAGATCCTCAATCCTCCGAAGGCGCGGTCTATGAGATCGATCCTGATGAGGACAAGGTCAATCTTGAAGAATGATCATCTATGGATAGAAAAAGAGATTATTATGACATTCTGGAGATCCACCAAAACGCTTCAGATGCAGAGATCAAAAAGGCGTACCGCCGTCTTGCCATGAGGTATCATCCGGACAAGAACCCGGATGACAAGGAAGCCGAAGGCCGCTTCAAAGAAGTCAATGAGGCCTATGAAGTTCTTTCAGACCCCCAGAAGCGCGCGACGTACGATCAGTTTGGGCATACCATGGGTTCAAACGGTTTTGCCGGTTTCCGGACGGAAGGGTTCGGCGGTTTAGGGGATATCTTCGGAGACATTTTCAACGATTTTTTCGGGGGAAGCGCGGAGGCCAGGCAGAGAAGGCCTCAGAGAGGCTCGGACCTGCGCTACAATTTGGAGATCAGTTTTGAAAATGCGGCCATGGGCCTTCAGACGGAGGTGGAGATCCCGAGGATGGAGACCTGCGGTGAGTGTCGTGGCCGCCGGACTGAGAAGGGCCGGAGCCCTGAACGATGCCCGACGTGCAGGGGGCTCGGTCAGGTGCGTTACCAGCAGGGTTTCTTCAGCATCAGCCGGCCCTGCAGTCATTGCAACGGCGAAGGTGTGGTCATTACCCACCCCTGCAAGACGTGCGGAGGGAAAGGACAGGTCCAGGCGGTTCGGACGATCAGCGTGAAGATCCCTCCCGGTGTGGAGACCGGCACAAGGCTTCGGCTGAGCGGAGAAGGCGAGGCCGGAATGAACAACGGCCAGAGGGGCGACCTGTATGTGGTCATCCGGGTCAAGGATCACGAGTTCTTTGCACGTGAAGGGAACAACATCCTCTGTGAGTTTCCCATCAGTTTCAGCCAGGCGGCGTTGGGCGACCGGATCAGGGTCCCTACGCTCCACGGTCCGGAGATGATCGAGGTCAAGCCGGGGACCCAAAGCGGAAGCGTGATCATTCTGAGGGGCAAAGGGTTTCCGAGCCTGCACGGCTACAGCGTCGGGGATCAGCTTGTTAGGATTCAGGTGGAGACGCCCACTCATCTCAACCCCAGGCAGAGAGAACTGCTTGAAGAGTTTACTCGGATCAGCGGTGAGGATGTGCATCCCATCAGCCGGAGTTTTTTTGAAAAAGTCAAGGGGATCTTCGGGTGAGGGTCTGCGACAAATTTATGGGTACATATTTCTCTAAGAGCGTCATTCCCCGACTCGATCGGGGAATCCATGGTTCGACAAGCTCACCATGACAATTGTCACCCTGAGCCTCTCGAAGGGTGGATTGTGCGGTCGGGTCTGTCCTCCGACTGGATCGGGGGATCGGAGGACAGGTATTTTTGTCGCACACCCTTCGGGTGAGGGTGCTCATGATCCTGGAACGGCGATTCTTTAAAAGGCTTAAGCCGTTCCATACACTCAATGTGTAAGGCAGGCTCTTTTTTCTGCTCAGGTTTCATCTTCCAGTGATAACACACGATCAGCTATTTGGGAGTTTTTGTTGAGATATTTTTTTATCAGCCCGGACCGGGTTTTTAAAGAGACTCTGATGTTGGACAGGGAGAACGGCAGGCATATCCGTGATGTGCTGCGTATGAGAATCGGGGATACCTTGCAGGTTTCAGACGGTTCCGGCCTTGTTTACAGGGTAAAGATCTCAGGGTTCCCCGAGGGTGAGGTTTCATGCGCCATCCTGGGAACATCTTCCATCCCGGATTCATGCTCTCTTAGGATCACCCTCTTGCAGTCCGTTCCCAAAGGAAAAAGGATGGAGTGGCTGGTACAAAAGGCCGCTGAGATGGGAGTCCATGAGATCATTCCCATCTACATGGAACGGTCCGTCCGGATTCTCGATCCGGAAAGAACCGGCCACTGGCTTAAGCGATGGCAGCGTATTGCACAAGGAGCCTCCAGACAGTGCGGCCGGCCGGATTTTCCCCGGATCAAAGATCCGGTGATGCTCCATGAAGCCGTGAATCAGGTAGATCACGTCCCTCTTAAAATATTCTTCGATGAGAACGAGAAGGTCAGAACCCTTCGTAAAGTACGAAATGCCTGCCCTGAACCGGGAAGCATCGCCCTCCTGGTCGGGCCTGAGGGAGGAATCTCAAGGGAGGAGGCCGGTCTGCTGAATGAACACGGTTTTATACCGGTCTCGCTGGGGGGCCTGATCCTGCGCTCTGAGACGGCGGGGATCCTTTCAGCCGCCCTGGTTCGGTATGAGTGGGGCGCAGCCGATCCCGCCGGCAAACCGGTGTCCATAGGCCGCTGATCCCCGGAAAGTGAGCGATGAAAAGTTTTTCCTTCAAGATTCTCTACGTCAGTATTTTTGCGCCCTCCATCCTCTATGTCCTGACGCTGCCGTATCTGCAGCTCTGGTTCAGGAATGATCTGACTCGTGTGTTACATCAGCAGCTCATTCAGAACGATTTTGAGCTTCTTCAGGGGAAGGTCAGCCTTTATGATGAAGTGAATAAGAACGTTGTTTCCATACTTGCCAAAAGTCGGGCTGCCCGTCTGGGAGCGGAGACCGGGGTGCGTATCACCGATGCCCAGGAGAACGTCATCTATCCATATTATGAACACCTCCTTTCACCCTTTATCAAAGGCAAGGTTCCGGAAAAGAAACCCGGTTCTCTTTTTGATGAAAATGGATATATCGCGAACCAGGCCGCCGGAAAGGTGGAAGACTACCTGGAGAAATACTCGGAATACATCCAGGGGATGAATATCGTGGTTTCGGTAAAAATCCCGGTGACCTCATGGCTGGGGAGCGGCATTCTGCTGGCCTATATTCTGTCGACGGTGGTTTTTCTATATCTCTATTACCAGCGATCCTCCCTGCTTGAGGAAAAGAGGATACACGATATGGAGGAAAGGTTCGAAACCGAAAAGCGTACGGTGATCGATCAGGTGGAGCATGAACTTCAGGAGGCCCGCAGCAGACTCTCCGATATCAAGACCCAGGAGGACGTGTGGATACAGGAAGTGGAACGGCTGGAAAAGGAGAAGGCTTCCCTGGAAGAAGAGCTCCTTGTGACCATCGAGCAGACCGAGGAGCAGAAGGAAAAGATAGACACACTGGAAGAGAAAGCGGTCAGACATGAAGCGCAGAAATCCAGGTCCGTCAAAGAGGAACAGGCCCTGTCCGAACGTTTTGGGAAACTTTATCGGAATCTGGAAATGGACCGGAAGGCCGTGGAAGATCTTGTCCGTCTGGGGGATGAGAAAATAAAACTACAGGCCGAGGAGATGCTGAAACGGTTGAACGACGGAGATCCCGGTCTTAAGATCAGGAGGAAAATCTCCGGGGTTGAGAAGTGCGATGCCTTTGAGCTGGGTTTCGGATCATCCGGCCGGATCTACTATAGGCAGTCTGAGACCCGGCGGTTCAGGGTGCTCAGGATCGGAACCAAGGCGAGCCAGAGCAGGGATCTCGCCTACCTGCAGGGGAGGGCTGAATAAATTCGATGAAGAAGGCCGTCCTCTCCCTCGATCAGGGTACCACCAGTTCACGGGCCGTTCTCTTTGACCGGGAAGGAAGAATCCTCGCCTCCTCTCAGAAGGAGTTCAGGCAGATCTATCCCAGGCCGGGATGGGTGGAACATGATCCCATGGAGATCTGGGAGACCCAGCTTGACGTTGCCCGTGATGCGATCCGGAAGGCTGGCATAGCCCCGGCGGAGATTGCGGGGATCGGGATCACCAACCAGCGGGAGACCACGGTGATCTGGGAAAGGAAGACCGGGAGGCCGATCCATCACGCCATCGTCTGGCAATGCCGGAGAACGGCCCCAGCGTGCGAGCAGTTGAAGCAGAAAGGGTTGGAGGAGATCATCCGCAAAAAAACCGGACTGGTCATAGATGCCTATTTCTCAGGGACCAAGGTCCAATGGATTCTGAATCATGTAGAAGGGGCCGGAGAGATGGCCTTGAGAGGAGATCTCTGCTTCGGGACCATGGATTCGTTCCTGATTTATCATCTGACCGGTGGCGCCGTGCACGCCACCGATTATTCCAATGCCTCAAGGACCATGCTGTATAATATCCATGAGATGTGCTGGGACCGGGAGATTCTGAATGAGCTTGATATTCCAGAGGCCATCCTTCCGGAGGTGCGCCCCTCAAGCGGGGATTTCGGCTCCACACAGGCGGATCTTTTCGGCGGGGAGGCCATCCCCATTACCGGAGTAGCCGGGGACCAGCAGGCCGCTCTCTTCGGCCAGGTCTGTTTTCAGAAGGGGATGGTCAAGAACACCTACGGGACCGGCTGCTTTATGGTGATGAACACGGGGCCCGCCCCGGTGGCTTCGGGGAACGGCCTCCTCACCTCGATCGCCTGGGGCATCGGCGGGAAGATTACCTATGCCCTTGAGGGAAGTATTTTTATTGCCGGTGCGGCCGTCCAGTGGCTCAGAGACGAACTGAAATTTTTCGACCATGCTGAGGAGAGCGAGGCCCTTGCAAGGAGCGTACCCGATACGGGCGGGGTCTATGTGGTCCCGGCCTTTGTGGGGCTGGGGGCGCCTTACTGGGACATGTATGCGAGGGGAACGATCGTGGGGCTCACCAGGGGGGCCGGACGCGCCCAGATCATCAGGGCGGTCCTGGAGTCCATCGCGTATCAGACCCTCGATGTATTGAACGTGATGCGGCAAGACTCCGGCATTCCGATCCGGAGCCTCCGTGTGGACGGAGGCGCCGTGGGCAACCGCTTTCTTATGCAGTTCCAAGCCGACATCCTGAAGCTCCCCGTGGAAAGGCCCGAGGTTCAAGAGACCACGGCGCTCGGCGCCGCTTTCCTATCCGGTCTCGCTGTAGGTTTCTGGAAGAGCCTGGACGAGGTCTCCAGGATCTGGAGGCTCAAAGAGCGATTCCTCCCAATCATGGCCGAGAGTGAAAGAAAGGCCCTCTGCGCCGGATGGAACAGGGCCGTGAGATGCGCCATGGCATGGAGCCGGCGATGAAGGACTTCCTGGTGATCGCCCACCGCGGGGCATCATTCCTCGCCCCGGAAAACACCATCCCGGCCTTCCGCATGGCCATGGATCTCAAGGCGGGCATGATCGAGACCGATATTCGTCTTACTGCCGACCGGGTCCCTGTGCTCTCTCATGATGCAGACATCAAACGGATCACGGGGACGACTCTTCCCATCCATGACTTCACGCTGGCGGAGCTCCTAAGATACGATTTCGGTTCCTGGTTTTCAGATCCGTTCGCCGGAACCCGGATCCCGACCCTTGAAGATCTCCTCTCTCTCACCAAGGGAGAGATCCCCCTGAACCTCGAAATCAAGAAAGATGCCCCCCGGTCCCAAGGGATCGAAGAGAAGATCCTGGAGACCGTCACCGCAAGAGACATGGAAGATCAGGTGCTGATTTCCTGCTTTGACCTTCATGCCCTGAAGATCGTCCGGGATCTCCGGCCGGCAGTCCGGATCGGGATTCTCTATGACGGGAACGGGCACTGGAAGCCTTTGCTTGACCGGGCCTTGGAACTCAAGGCCGTCTCTTTTCATCCCGAGGAGCAGTCCGTTACCCCGGACATGGTCCATGCCTTCCACAGCAGAGAAATCCGTGTCTATCCCTACGTGGTGGACCAAATCTCCCGAGTCAAAGA
>Ga0210004_1001307_pt1 | contig 14684 bp, 7 predicted proteins | sample CryGey13umfilter_FD_185450 | JGI IMG/M metagenome (GOLD analysis project Ga0210004, IMG submission 185450) | Groundwater microbial communities from aquifer in Utah, USA - Crystal Geyser 4/8/14 3 um filter (SPAdes) (version 3) | ecosystem: Environmental > Aquatic > Deep subsurface > Groundwater...
TTAAATCGTACTATGTAGTATGGAAACCCATCTCAGAAAACTTCGCTCCGCACCACGAACATTGTTTAAATCGTACTATGTAGTATGGAAACAACATAAATAAATTCACAAAATGGAAAAAAAAACAACAGTTTAAATCGTACTATGTAGTATGGAAACTTGTTTTGAGGGTCGTAAAATATTCCTTGTAATCCTGTTTAAATCGTACTATGTAGTATGGAAACTGTTCTAATACGTCTATAGAATAACTCCGCATTTTCCGTTTAAATCGTACTATGTAGTATGGAAACTTTGAAAATTTGAGCATGGCAGGGAAATATATCACGTTTAAATCGTACTATGTAGTATGGAAACCTGACACTGCCTCTGAATTACATCTTTATCATGATGTTTAAATCGTACTATGTAGTATGGAAACTTTTTTTTCAGTTTCAAAATCGGACAGTATTTTTCTGTTTAAATCGTACTATGTAGTATGGAAACTTCTATACGCTTACAGAGAGTTTCCCATTTTTCTTCCGTTTAAATCGTACTATGTAGTATGGAAACGAACATCGGAGAAAATGAAGAAAGTGTAGGATATTTGTTTAAATCGTACTATGTAGTATGGAAACCCTAGATGGGTGGTCGGAGCAGAACGAAGAAGCGGGTTTAAATCGTACTATGTAGTATGGAAACCATTCCGTCTCTCAAGCTTATTCGCTCCACGAAATTGTTTAAATCGTACTATGTAGTATGGAAACCCCTAGGATTTTTCGCAACAAATCGCGCAAGTGCTGTGTTTAAATCGTACTATGTAGTATGGAAACTCAAATCGATGAAAAAAATAGATGATATTTTGAAAAGTTTAAATCGTACTATGTAGTATGGAAACCTCGGTAGATAGGAGTTGTGTTCTACTTTGGCTTTCTGGTTTAAATCGTACTATGTAGTATGGAAACTCAGAGACCAAAGCTTTCCTCATCACATATGATTTGGTTTAAATCGTACTATGTAGTATGGAAACCGGAGTAAAGCAGAGGGATATATTTTCCTTCGACCGGTTTAAATCGTACTATGTAGTATGGAAACCGGAAAATGAAAATATCGGGCGAAGTATCGAGTGTTGTTTAAATCGTACTATGTAGTATGGAAACCTTCACATCACGAAAGGTAGCAGGTGTGATAGTGTGGGTTTAAATCGTACTATGTAGTATGGAAACCTGAAGTCTTGATAACATCGATATGCATTTCAAGGTTTAAATCGTACTATGTAGTATGGAAACAAAAAAATGTCAGAATCGATTTCAAAACAGTTCAATGGTTTAAATCGTACTATGTAGTATGGAAACCATTGTTGTTTTGTTTGTTTTGTTTATTGTTTTGTTGTTTAAATCGTACTATGTAGTATGGAAACTAACTGATGACGAAAAAAAGGAAATAGAGAAATTTGGTTTAAATCGTACTATGTAGTATGGAAACCTTGAAAGAGTTCGCACATTCGAACTCTTTCAAGATAGTTTAAATCGTACTATGTAGTATGGAAACTGGCGTGAAAACAAATCACAGTATTTCCCATTTTTGTTTAAATCGTACTATGTAGTATGGAAACGGAAGTGGGAAATAGGTCGGGACAGTATGTTAGGACGGTTTAAATCGTACTATGTAGTATGGAAACCTGTTTCTGGGTCATAAAAACGAATAAATTTGTTTTGTTTAAATCGTACTATGTAGTATGGAAACCTGGGGCTCGTGCAGGTATTGAATTCCCCCCGCATTGTTTAAATCGTACTATGTAGTATGGAAACCGGGCTATTATTTTCATTTTCTCATAATAAGATATAGTTTAAATCGTACTATGTAGTATGGAAACTTTTTCGTCTGCATCGCTCGCCCCAGGAAGGGTATAGTTTAAATCGTACTATGTAGTATGGAAACTGAAAAAAGAGGGAGAACATAGCAACTCCCTCCAGAGTTTAAATCGTACTATGTAGTATGGAAACTGTCTCATCAAAACGGCATAACTGCTTGCCAATTATTGTTTAAATCGTACTATGTAGTATGGAAACAATATTCGGATGTTTCTATTTTTCAGGATGTATTTGAAGTTTAAATCGTACTATGTAGTATGGAAACTTACACACAACAAAAAAAGTAAACACGCAAACAAGGTTTAAATCGTACTATGTAGTATGGAAACAATTTTTTTCAACATATCTACATTTCCCTATGTTGTGTTTAAATCGTACTATGTAGTATGGAAACTCACTTTTCTTACCATTTTATTTTTTTGATATTATATGTTTAAATCGTACTATGTAGTATGGAAACTTTGCCCGTCCTTCTGTCATTTCGTTCGCTTTCGTGTTTAAATCGTACTATGTAGTATGGAAACAAAAAAACAAAATAACGGAAAAAGAAAGAAATGAGGAAGTTTAAATCGTACTATGTAGTATGGAAACGATGATATGTCTGATGAAGAAATTGAAGCACTTTCCGGTTTAAATCGTACTATGTAGTATGGAAACGAAGCAGGGGTAGGCGTCATTCACATGCGGGAAAAAAGTTTAAATCGTACTATGTAGTATGGAAACAAAAATGTAGAAGAAATAGAAATATATGATAGAAAAGTTTAAATCGTACTATGTAGTATGGAAACCCAGTCCCGATAGATTTCTCACCTTCCCAGAGGGCGACGTTTAAATCGTACTATGTAGTATGGAAACTTGTCTGCGGTGAAAAAAAATATGAGATTCATCCAAGTTTAAATCGTACTATGTAGTATGGAAACATGTCGCAGATGGTTTCTTCGAGGTTTCCGTATTCTGTTTAAATCGTACTATGTAGTATGGAAACATATCCAAACATCCCCCTGAAATATGTCTGCACCCTGTTTAAATCGTACTATGTAGTATGGAAACATGATGATATGCTCTGTTTTTTGATCGTTCATCCATATTGTTTAAATCGTACTATGTAGTATGGAAACGAGTTTTGAAGTGCTTTTTGTACCTCGGATTGGAAGAGTTTAAATCGTACTATGTAGTATGGAAACTTTTTCTCAAAATCTCCCGACCTAACGCTTCGGACTTGTTTAAATCGTACTATGTAGTATGGAAACATTTTCTCCGATGTTTGAATATCCCGACAGTTCTTCGTTGTTTAAATCGTACTATGTAGTATGGAAACTATGTAGAAATAGAAAGGTAACCAAAAACAAAGACGTTTAAATCGTACTATGTAGTATGGAAACTTTTCTAGGGTGGTCGGAACAGAATGAAGAGGATACGTTTAAATCGTACTATGTAGTATGGAAACTTTCAATCAAAGGAAAGGCCTACACGATGTCTCGGCGGTTTAAATCGTACTATGTAGTATGGAAACGCGGATTTTTCGCAAGTATACCAGCACCTAACAAAAGTTTAAATCGTACTATGTAGTATGGAAACAATCATTGGCCCATATATTTGCACAAGTTGTATCTGGTTTAAATCGTACTATGTAGTATGGAAACTAAAAAAAAATTCCGTGGATGAAAAAGAAATCATTGAGTTTAAATCGTACTATGTAGTATGGAAACTACATGGTCTGTGGCGCCGACGAGAGAGGCACCAACCGGGTTTAAATCGTACTATGTAGTATGGAAACTAACTTTAAATTGCCTGTCAACTGTATCCTTCGTGTTGTTTAAATCGTACTATGTAGTATGGAAACTCGTTGAAGCACAAACGCAGGCGGAAGCCACGCAGAAAGTTTAAATCGTACTATGTAGTATGGAAACATAAGCACCGAGGTCAGTATTCAAGTATCTTGCAATTGTTTAAATCGTACTATGTAGTATGGAAACTTATGCCCCGAGCTTCAACCTGATTGAGGTACCCCCAGTTTAAATCGTACTATGTAGTATGGAAACCTCATCGCAAATAGTTTCTTCGAGGTTTCCATATTCTGTTTAAATCGTACTATGTAGTATGGAAACCAGTTCTGTGTCGTCTTCTTTTTTCTTAACACGGGCGTCGTTTAAATCGTACTATGTAGTATGGAAACAAATTTCAACAAAAAACCAATAAACAACGCAACAATGGTTTAAATCGTACTATGTAGTATGGAAACTGCAGATGACCGAAAATAAAAATATCACGCAGGCAGGTTTAAATCGTACTATGTAGTATGGAAACCATGTATCGACCGGTGCCCGATGCGAAAGTGTGTGGTCGTTTAAATCGTACTATGTAGTATGGAAACAGTGTGAAAAAAAGAAAGAATTTCAAACATGTGTGGTGTTTAAATCGTACTATGTAGTATGGAAACTCACAATATTCAAACATTGGAGAAAATGAAGAACCAAGTTTAAATCGTACTATGTAGTATGGAAACGTGGTGTTTTGCGTATCATCCGCCCGATACGCCGACCCGTTTAAATCGTACTATGTAGTATGGAAACTGCCACTATTGCCACGCTTTATGAACTTGCGGAAGTCGTTTAAATCGTACTATGTAGTATGGAAACTATTCGGTTGGTTCTTCATTTTCTCCAATGTTTGAAGTTTAAATCGTACTATGTAGTATGGAAACGAATTGGGGCGGGTGTCGCAAAAAATGCACTTTCAGGGTTTAAATCGTACTATGTAGTATGGAAACCATCTTTTTTCACGGTGTCAAAGCTTCAACCGTGAAGTTTAAATCGTACTATGTAGTATGGAAACGTCATTCATCCATATGTTCGCATATTTTGTATCCGGGTTTAAATCGTACTATGTAGTATGGAAACGCAGGCCCGTTCAAGACATAAAAAGAACGGAACGAGGGAGTTTAAATCGTACTATGTAGTATGGAAACTGCATAAAATTCCGACGGATATATAGACAGATTAGGCACGTTTAAATCGTACTATGTAGTATGGAAACCGTGTGAGAAGCCTATCGTATTGAGACTTCAATATTGTTTAAATCGTACTATGTAGTATGGAAACCCTGCGCGGGAACTGCGCCCACGCTCGCTTTTGCTTGTTTAAATCGTACTATGTAGTATGGAAACTTTATTTCAGCGGAGGAAAAAATGAAGCTTCTTTCTGTTTAAATCGTACTATGTAGTATGGAAACTACTTCAAAACCCACTCATGATTGGTGCGGTAACTGGGTTTAAATCGTACTATGTAGTATGGAAACGAAAATGGAATACATCATCGGCGAGGGCACACCAATGTTTAAATCGTACTATGTAGTATGGAAACTAATGAAGTTGATAGGAGTTGTGTTCTACATTGGCTGTTTAAATCGTACTATGTAGTATGGAAACAATAGGATGTATCTCATATTTTTTTTCACCACAAACAGTTTAAATCGTACTATGTAGTATGGAAACTAGGAGGGAGAACATAGCAACTCCCTCCAGATAAATGTTTAAATCGTACTATGTAGTATGGAAACAAATTGAAGAAGCGGGTGTGGGAGTATCTCCTACACGTTTAAATCGTACTATGTAGTATGGAAACGAAACAGTGATACTACACACACTCCAAATTTCATCTAGTTTAAATCGTACTATGTAGTATGGAAACTCTTTCGCATAGACATACACTCTATGAACTTGTAGGTTTAAATCGTACTATGTAGTATGGAAACCAGCTATTTCAGCTCCATACCAATCTGTGTTTTCAACGTTTAAATCGTACTATGTAGTATGGAAACGAAAAGAAGAATGAGATGTCATTCTACCTCGACGAGGGTTTAAATCGTACTATGTAGTATGGAAACCCGTTTCATCGTCCTTGAATACCCCTGTATTCTCTTTGTTTAAATCGTACTATGTAGTATGGAAACTAAAGAAAATGGCAAAAAATGTGAGTGTGGACACAAAGTTTAAATCGTACTATGTAGTATGGAAACCTCATCACATATGATTTGCTCGAGGCCGTCAAGTTCGTTTAAATCGTACTATGTAGTATGGAAACTCTTTGAATTCTGAATATATTGTTCGGCGATTTCGAGTTTAAATCGTACTATGTAGTATGGAAACGCTCCTGACCTGGAAATATGTCTAAACTATGCCGTGAAGTTTAAATCGTACTATGTAGTATGGAAACTTTCTTCCGTGCCCCAACCAGTTCACGAATATCCGCTGTTTAAATCGTACTATGTAGTATGGAAACACCGATATTTTTCAATATAATCAGCATTTTCTGTGGTTTAAATCGTACTATGTAGTATGGAAACTTCGCCATATTTCGACGGGCAGACTATGCCAGAGTGGTTTAAATCGTACTATGTAGTATGGAAACCACCTCAAAACTTTCCTCATCACAGATGATTTCTTCGTTTAAATCGTACTATGTAGTATGGAAACTTTGATATTCCGGGGCTTCTTCGAGACAAAATATCAGTTTAAATCGTACTATGTAGTATGGAAACCTGATTTCTTCTACCCGCGTGGGAACCGCGCCCACGCGTTTAAATCGTACTATGTAGTATGGAAACTTGAATCGGTCAGCACCTTGATGCTGTATAAAATCCGTTTAAATCGTACTATGTAGTATGGAAACTCGATTGATAGCTGAAAAAACCATAGAAATAGGTGAAAGTTTAAATCGTACTATGTAGTATGGAAACTCATTGTCGGGGTTGGGTTTCTTCCGAAAAAAACAGGTTTAAATCGTACTATGTAGTATGGAAACAACATCGGAGAAAGTCAAGAAAATACAGGATATTCGGTTTAAATCGTACTATGTAGTATGGAAACAAAAAAGAGAATATGGGGTATGGGAAATAGGTCGGGAGTGTTTAAATCGTACTATGTAGTATGGAAACTAATTGAAAAACCGCAGGCTCTATATCGTATTTTTTTGTTTAAATCGTACTATGTAGTATGGAAACTACATTCTGAAACCACACCCGGGACAAGATATATGCGTTTAAATCGTACTATGTAGTATGGAAACTCAGCCCATACCTCTCCCCATCTTTTTTCTATCTCCGTTTAAATCGTACTATGTAGTATGGAAACTTTTATTTTGTTTTGAGCATCATCTTCGGGTGTGTCAGTTTAAATCGTACTATGTAGTATGGAAACCCATAACGAAAGAAATTTTTGCGTTCCGCCCTGATGGTTTAAATCGTACTATGTAGTATGGAAACAATTTTTATGTGCCGTTTTGTTTTTTCCCCCAAAAAAGTTTAAATCGTACTATGTAGTATGGAAACTATCCGAGACCCCATCGAAACTGACCGCAAAAGAAAGTTTAAATCGTACTATGTAGTATGGAAACTTTTTTTGCGAAGGAGCAGAAAAATATGCATGAAAAGTTTAAATCGTACTATGTAGTATGGAAACACGGGAATACTTTTTCATATACAACCACACAATATTGTTTAAATCGTACTATGTAGTATGGAAACTGTTTTGAACGGGCCAGCAAAATATTTTGAGGCAAAGGTTTAAATCGTACTATGTAGTATGGAAACAAAATGTGTTTTCCTTGTCGTTTTATTTTTTGCGCAAGTTTAAATCGTACTATGTAGTATGGAAACGAGGATTTGTGCCGTCCATCTTTGAAATTCTGTTTTGTTTAAATCGTACTATGTAGTATGGAAACTGCGGTGTTTCGATACTATGAAAGTGATGGGGGGACGGTTTAAATCGTACTATGTAGTATGGAAACAAGAAGCGGGCACGATTAAGGAGCAAAAAGTAGAAATGTTTAAATCGTACTATGTAGTATGGAAACGATTTTTCGCTAGTAAACCTGCTCCTAAAAAGATTAAGTTTAAATCGTACTATGTAGTATGGAAACTCAGGAAAAAAAATAATCGATATCGAGAATATAAAAGTTTAAATCGTACTATGTAGTATGGAAACTAATCAACGACATCAACTCAAAAGACACGGTCAAGAGGTTTAAATCGTACTATGTAGTATGGAAACTATATTGTATTATATTAAATTATTATATGCTTTTCAGTTTAAATCGTACTATGTAGTATGGAAACATTTTCAGGTATACCACATATTTCATACGTTTTATATTGTTTAAATCGTACTATGTAGTATGGAAACGGGCTACAACTAAATAAGGGACAATGTTTGACACAAGGTTTAAATCGTACTATGTAGTATGGAAACGATGCAGGCGTGGGCGCAGTTCCCACACAGGAAAAAGTTTAAATCGTACTATGTAGTATGGAAACTATTTCATATAAACATATATATAAATTAGATTACTAGGTTTAAATCGTACTATGTAGTATGGAAACGAGATTGAACTTAGAACCAAAAAAGTTGGAGACACCCGTTTAAATCGTACTATGTAGTATGGAAACCTCCGACCACCCGGAAAAGCAGTCTCTCACGCTCTCGTTTAAATCGTACTATGTAGTATGGAAACCGCAATGTATTATTTCACTTCTGTAACGCTCCTAATTGTTTAAATCGTACTATGTAGTATGGAAACCATCATTAAAAAATATATAACCATCGATTTCGAAGCGTTTAAATCGTACTATGTAGTATGGAAACCTTTCGTCATTTGAAATAAGGTTTAAGTTTTGCTGTGTTTAAATCGTACTATGTAGTATGGAAACGGGGGTTTGACAGAAGATGAAACACGTATAGAAATAGTTTAAATCGTACTATGTAGTATGGAAACACAAAACGGCAAAACAAAGAAATGAGGAAATCGAACAGTTTAAATCGTACTATGTAGTATGGAAACTCGGTGTCAGGCAGTTACAGAAGAGCGAAGCTCGAACGTGTTTAAATCGTACTATGTAGTATGGAAACTGTTTTCTTCAATGGGGTGAAAGCCTCGATTGTGAAGTTTAAATCGTACTATGTAGTATGGAAACTTTTGCGAAATGAAAACAATATCGGGCGAAGTATCGAGTTTAAATCGTACTATGTAGTATGGAAACCTGTGAGCGTAAATAATTCTTTCGCATAATGACGCAAGTTTAAATCGTACTATGTAGTATGGAAACAGGGTTGGTCAGAACAGAATACCGCTGATGACGAGTTTAAATCGTACTATGTAGTATGGAAACCTCTCGATTTCAAAGCAGTTCAACTCAGGAAAAACACTGTTTAAATCGTACTATGTAGTATGGAAACTTTGATAGCGATATTGTAAGAAAGATATTAATGGGAAGTTTAAATCGTACTATGTAGTATGGAAACCACAAAGAAAGGCAGGAAGAATGGGTTTCTTTTGAGTTTAAATCGTACTATGTAGTATGGAAACACGAACAGGTCAATTGTTTTGAATTGCCTCGTTACTGTTTAAATCGTACTATGTAGTATGGAAACGAAATAACAAAACACCCAAATTTCAACGACGAACGCGGTTTAAATCGTACTATGTAGTATGGAAACCTGTCAGTTGTATGCATTATAATCATAAAATATTTTGTTTAAATCGTACTATGTAGTATGGAAACTTTTAAGAAAATGAAAATAATTGTTCGCAATCACTCAGTTTAAATCGTACTATGTAGTATGGAAACTATAATATAAAAATAATATAAAAAATAAAATGCCAAGTTTAAATCGTACTATGTAGTATGGAAACAGAAGAGGAATGCATATGACAGGGTAGAAATTTAAGGTTTAAATCGTACTATGTAGTATGGAAACTTTACGCTCACATCGCTCACAGCATAGTTTAGATAGGTTTAAATCGTACTATGTAGTATGGAAACTTAAATTTCCAGCCTGTCATATGCATTCCTCTTCTGTTTAAATCGTACTATGTAGTATGGAAACAAAAAATAATAACAAATAAACAAAACAACAATGGAAAGTTTAAATCGTACTATGTAGTATGGAAACTTCCTTGTTTTGTGTTTCCGTCAAACCCGATGATTTCGTTTAAATCGTACTATGTAGTATGGAAACATGTTCTCTACTTTTCTTTTCGATTTCTCCGAATATTGTTTAAATCGTACTATGTAGTATGGAAACCATTTCCATCAAATCCGATGATTTCCGTTGCCTCGTGTTTAAATCGTACTATGTAGTATGGAAACGCATATGCACATGTACAGCGGATGAATAATCATCGAGTTTAAATCGTACTATGTAGTATGGAAACGAAGTAAATTTTCAGTATGTCGAAATTTCAAAACGGTTTAAATCGTACTATGTAGTATGGAAACCATTATGGGTGCGCGCAAAATTTGAAGTAAATTTTCAGGTTTAAATCGTACTATGTAGTATGGAAACAAGTTTCCGTAAAAATTTCCAAATCAGTAAAATTTAGTTTAAATCGTACTATGTAGTATGGAAACCAAAGAGCGAAGCTCGACCGTAACTGTCTGACAAACCAGTTTAAATCGTACTATGTAGTATGGAAACTCTTCCGAAAATGAAAATAATGCTCTCCGAACATTCTGTTTAAATCGTACTATGTAGTATGGAAACTTTTTCGTTGAAGCGATGCCTTCTTTCGGATATAATGTTTAAATCGTACTATGTAGTATGGAAACCGCTTGTGTTATTGTGTCATTATGCGAAAGAATTAGTTTAAATCGTACTATGTAGTATGGAAACCCTTTTTATTTCTATGTAGAAATAGAAAAGGTAACCGTTTAAATCGTACTATGTAGTATGGAAACATATCAGAAAACGATAAATCTATCGCCGTGCTTCCAGTTTAAATCGTACTATGTAGTATGGAAACCCGTTGACAGAAAAGGATAATGACGCAAAAGAATATGGTTTAAATCGTACTATGTAGTATGGAAACCAACTATCACAGGTAGAACAGTTTGCATGACAAGAAGTTTAAATCGTACTATGTAGTATGGAAACTGTGTGAGCGGGCGGAAGTTCGGTACGCCGTGCGAATGGTTTAAATCGTACTATGTAGTATGGAAACCATCTCGTTTTTCTTCTGAATACATTCTTCTTCTTCGTTTAAATCGTACTATGTAGTATGGAAACTTTTTTTTCCAGTTAATGCATTTTTGACAGCACCCGGTTTAAATCGTACTATGTAGTATGGAAACTTTTTCCGTGGTAACATATGATTGAATCGCAGAGGAGTTTAAATCGTACTATGTAGTATGGAAACTCTTACTCCGCAACAGAAATTTTACACTAATTTTTTGTTTAAATCGTACTATGTAGTATGGAAACCATGCAGGGTTCTTTTCATACGCATTCGCACCATCAGTTTAAATCGTACTATGTAGTATGGAAACTCTCTGATATGCGTCGTTATCAATATTCTGACCACCGTTTAAATCGTACTATGTAGTATGGAAACGTATCAAAGAATATCAAATCACCTCTACAAATACCTTGTTTAAATCGTACTATGTAGTATGGAAACCCCTTCAATGAAGCATTGGCTATGAATTGTGGGTCAGGGTTTAAATCGTACTATGTAGTATGGAAACGAAATCACCTTGCTGTGAATAAAGAGAACTTGTTAAAGTTTAAATCGTACTATGTAGTATGGAAACTGTAGAATGCAATTTTGTTGATGTAGAACCAGGCACGTTTAAATCGTACTATGTAGTATGGAAACCTAGTAAGAAAGAATTCATACACGAATACTTCATCAAGTTTAAATCGTACTATGTAGTATGGAAACTGATTTTTTTCGTCTCTGTGTCAAGAAACCGAAAGAATGTTTAAATCGTACTATGTAGTATGGAAACTATGCTTTTTAAGAGTTTTTCTATCAGTTTTGGATTGTTTAAATCGTACTATGTAGTATGGAAACTTTTTATTTTTTATATTGGGTGTATTTCATATTTTTTGTTTAAATCGTACTATGTAGTATGGAAACATAAAAATTAATGCAAAATTTCGGTTGCGGAGTATAACGTTTAAATCGTACTATGTAGTATGGAAACGCCGTAGCTTATTTTGTGTCGGGATTGTGTTTTGCTGTTTAAATCGTACTATGTAGTATGGAAACTTTCCTCAAGAACAAACCATTGATGACGATCGGAGGTGTTTAAATCGTACTATGTAGTATGGAAACATAAGATCATTTATTATTTTATCGTAGGTGTCTCCTAGTTTAAATCGTACTATGTAGTATGGAAACTATAATACTAATAAGTAATATAAAATAAAATAAAATGGTTTAAATCGTACTATGTAGTATGGAAACTTTGATTCGTGAAGGTTTATACCTATGTCATTATCGGTTTAAATCGTACTATGTAGTATGGAAACCGCCATGTGATGACTGGCCAACGATGTGAGAGTGCCTGTTTAAATCGTACTATGTAGTATGGAAACTAAAAACATAGACGGGGATATAACCGTAGACGGAGAGTTTAAATCGTACTATGTAGTATGGAAACAAACATTTATTAAGAAAGAACAAGCACTCTGGCGGCGGTTTAAATCGTACTATGTAGTATGGAAACGAGGGAACGGTCTGCGTGCTGGTGCGAATGACACCGGTTTAAATCGTACTATGTAGTATGGAAACAAGAGTGTTGATTTCTTGGGCAAGATATGCACTGGCCACGGTTTAAATCGTACTATGTAGTATGGAAACTAAAAAAATAATAAAATGGCTCTTCCGCTCCTTCTCAGTTTAAATCGTACTATGTAGTATGGAAACTGTGATGAAATACATAACAAAGGAATTTGCCAATATGTTTAAATCGTACTATGTAGTATGGAAACAAGAAGGGACATCTATCAGGCTGAAATTAGGGGCGTGTTTAAATCGTACTATGTAGTATGGAAACAAGAAGATATGTGCTACGAAAAAAAAGTATGTGTGTGTTTAAATCGTACTATGTAGTATGGAAACGGAGATGTGGACACATATTTTCGTCACATATTGACCGTTTAAATCGTACTATGTAGTATGGAAACTCCTAAAACAAATGCGGAGCAAGAAAAAGTAACAAGTTTAAATCGTACTATGTAGTATGGAAACGAAATGCTCCGACTGTCATGAGAGGCTTGCTGTGCAGGGTTTAAATCGTACTATGTAGTATGGAAACTGTGATGAAGTATGTCGTCAAAGAATTTGCGAATGTCGTTTAAATCGTACTATGTAGTATGGAAACTCAACTTTCCGAGCGTTTTTAGTTGCGTTCATTTCTCGGTTTAAATCGTACTATGTAGTATGGAAACATTTGTGAGATATTTTTTAAATTTTTATTGTTGCTGGTTTAAATCGTACTATGTAGTATGGAAACAAACTTCCGTCAGGCTCCACAACATACACCCTTCCGGGTTTAAATCGTACTATGTAGTATGGAAACGCAATCATAAGGATAACTACTCACTTTCTGAAAATAGTTTAAATCGTACTATGTAGTATGGAAACCTACAAACCTGAAAAGTGCCGTGCCTACCCCTGTAAGTTTAAATCGTACTATGTAGTATGGAAACGTTTTGAAGAGCTTTTTGTGCCTCTGACTGAAAGAAGTTTAAATCGTACTATGTAGTATGGAAACCGAGAGAACCCAAACTGTCAAGTGCAGGCGGTCGGACGTTTAAATCGTACTATGTAGTATGGAAACTCGTATCCGCACTATGTTGCTGCGCGACCTTCGGCGGTTTAAATCGTACTATGTAGTATGGAAACGGTTTAGCCATGAAAAATCCAATATTGACGGCGATAGGGTTTAAATCGTACTATGTAGTATGGAAACCAACGAGGCTGATGATATCAAAAAACTGTTCCCGGTGTTTAAATCGTACTATGTAGTATGGAAACTGAAAAAAAATATGAAATACACCCGATTTAAAAATAGTTTAAATCGTACTATGTAGTATGGAAACTTTCTTCCCGCAAAACCAAATCATACATAAGGTGTACGTTTAAATCGTACTATGTAGTATGGAAACTGTGTGAGCGGGTGGAAGTTCTGCGTGCCTGTGCGAATGTTTAAATCGTACTATGTAGTATGGAAACAGATACTATTACGATACTATTACGATACTATTAGGATGTTTAAATCGTACTATGTAGTATGGAAACTAGTTATTCCTAGAGTGTTAATAGAACATAATTCTGTTTAAATCGTACTATGTAGTATGGAAACTTCACCTCTGTATCTCTTTCATCCATTTTTCGTTGCGTTTAAATCGTACTATGTAGTATGGAAACCCCAAGAATATCTTCCTATGTTACTCATTTTTTTTCGTTTAAATCGTACTATGTAGTATGGAAACTCGGATTTTTTGATAATATACCCGCACCTAACAAAAGTTTAAATCGTACTATGTAGTATGGAAACGACACATATTTTCGCCACATTCTCACGGGTCAGCGGTGTTTAAATCGTACTATGTAGTATGGAAACTTCAATGCGCCCGCACAGTGTTTCCCATTTTTCCGTGTTTAAATCGTACTATGTAGTATGGAAACCTGTTGAGCTTGTGTTCACTCCAAGAACAACGACATGGTTTAAATCGTACTATGTAGTATGGAAACTCTGCTGCCCAGGAAAATGGGTTATCGACATAATCTGTTTAAATCGTACTATGTAGTATGGAAACACTATATCCCCTTGGGAGTTTTCACACCACTCCGCTAGTTTAAATCGTACTATGTAGTATGGAAACGGTATAGGTCATATCGGAGTTGCGGATTTTCTTTTCCGTTTAAATCGTACTATGTAGTATGGAAACACAATATGACCAAATACGGAAGAATATTTGACACGATGGTTTAAATCGTACTATGTAGTATGGAAACATTGGTAAAATTGTGTTACTCGTCCGCAGAA
>Ga0210004_1001319_pt1 | contig 14641 bp, 13 predicted proteins | sample CryGey13umfilter_FD_185450 | JGI IMG/M metagenome (GOLD analysis project Ga0210004, IMG submission 185450) | Groundwater microbial communities from aquifer in Utah, USA - Crystal Geyser 4/8/14 3 um filter (SPAdes) (version 3) | ecosystem: Environmental > Aquatic > Deep subsurface > Groundwater...
TTGCGCGCATCGATAATGGATTGCTGAACCATGCTCAGTTTCTTGGGTTTGGTTTGCTGATGGGGCATATCTCGTTCCTTTCTCGAACGGCTAAATATGCCTCACACACAAAAATTCTGACAGGCTCGTTGTTAGCTGTTGTCATTTGCTTGGTATCTCATATGCGTCCGTGTCAAAGCCGTTCAGTATTTTCGACACAGCCAGAAATCGTTTGTGGTTGGCGGTTCCCTTGTCCGCATCCATGAACATTGGAATGACTGTTTCTTTCTGCTGACCGTTTATCTGGACAACAACTCGCGTCCCGCTACCATCACGGTACCCTGGCCGAAACGTTTCGAGAAACTGAATACCTGCTTCAAGAGCTTGTTGCAACTTCACTCGTGCGACCTCGGGAGAATAGATGTCCTTGCGAACAAACATGACGTGACGTTCTTGTCTTACCGCTGTCCAGCCATTCTTCGGCTGGACATTCATCTGGCTGATAAACCAAAGCGCACGTGGCGACACCTCAACCAGTGAATGGCCATCGTGCCAGATTGTGAGCCGTTTGTATCCACCGTTAGGTGCCCAGTTTTGATGCTCCCAGACAATCATCTCCACACTTTGAGAGCTGGGGGGATCCTCACTGGCAACGGCAAATGCCTGCAAGGAAAGCAAACAGGCAATCAGAATCAGGAAGTACCTTCTCCTCATGATGTTTACCTCTTACAGCTAACGTGGAGTTAACCGGCGGCGCGCTTTTGCGGCGTCCCACTCGAACACCCAATTAAAACGCGCACACACTTCCGCGAACACACCAAGCCACATCTCCCTGTCCGCATCAGATAAATAAATATCCTCGCGCCCATCGCCACGCGAAGTGACGTGGTACACACCACCGGACAACTCTAATCTTAAAGGTCTAGTCATGCGCTGGATAATAGGGGCGAGGATGCGTCAATGCAAGACCTGACCCCGTTGGCACTCGCCGGGTCGCTCATGCCGATCCAGGCCATCTTCATGCTGCCGAATGTGACTGCGGCGCGGCATATCTGTGGGAACAGTTCGGACTCGTTTTGGCAGCGCACGATGGCTTGGTTGCACTGGCTCAGCACCGCATACAGCTTGCTCAATCGTTGCAGCGCCGCCGTGCGCCGGTTGACCTGTCGGCGCAATACCAGGGTGGCCGCCAGCAATAGCAGGGCCAGGGCGACGGCAATGGCCAGGCCATATATCAGGCTGCGCTGCAACGGATGCGGATGGGACAGGTTTTGCCCCAGCCACTTGTCGTGCAGGGCCTGCTGCTCGGCTGGGCTGATGGCGGCAAAACCGCGTTCCACCAAGGCCAGGGTCGCCGCGTCGCCCTTGCGCACGGCGCGATGGAATTCACCGCTGTAGAGCGTGAATGCCTTGTGCAAATGCCGTTCGGCTTGGGCGCGGAAGATCAGGTAGTTGGCGGGCGGCTCGTCCATGCAAAACACATGCAGCCGATTGGCGAGGACGGCTTGCAACAACGCTTGGTAGCTCGGGAATGGGCTCAAACCGTTGACGCCACTGGCGACTAATTTGTCTTGACAGGCATCGCCTGCCTTTACACCAACCTGAAAGCCTTGCAGCCCGGCCAGGTCGTAGATGCCAGCAAGATTGACATCGGTGTAGATAGCAACCGGCAAGGTCACGTAAGGCTTGCTGAAATCGAGCGTCCGCTCACGTTGCGGCGTGCGGAAGATGGAGTCGATGACCTCGGCCTGGCCAGCGGCCATGGTCTTTTGCGCCGTTACCCAATCCTGACCAACGATCTCGACCGGCACCCCGGTCTTCTGCGACCACAGTTGCCAGGCATCCACCAGATAACCTTGGAGCGCACCATTGGCATCGCGCATGGCATAGGGTGGATAGTTATCGTCCATGACCACGCGCAAGGGCGCGGACGGCGCGGCCAAGACGGTCGGCGCCGCCAGCAGGCAAAGCAGCAGCGCCAGCACGCGGCCGACGACGCGCAGAAGTTGAAACGAGCTAGGTGAGCCAAGTGCTGAAAACATGAATAACAATCTTGCCTGGCGATGGACTGATAGCTCGTTATCGGCGCAAATTAAGTAAACTTTAGCATCGTCCGATCGTTTATTTGTCCCGCTCAGTATCCTTTTCGACCTCGGGCGGGCCGTGCCTTTCCGGTTGTTCTTCTTGCAAGCGCGTTTTCCAGCGCTTGTCTGGCACCACCCGCATCTTGAAGGCCGGCGTGCGCACGGCCTTGGCCACCGGGTTGCGCGGCCGACGGGGTGGTCCCGAGCCTCGTTTAGCCATCATCCGGCCTTATGGGTCAGCCACCATTCGGCCAGGTCCAGGTCGCCGGCGTAGGTGATCTTCAGGTTGCTCATGTCGCTGGCCACCAGCTTAGGCGACAGGCCGAGCGCTTCTACCGCCGAGGACTCGTCGGTGACCTGGTTGCCGGCCTGTTCGAGCGCCCGGCGCAACAGGCCGTAGCGGAACATCTGCGGGGTCTGCGCGGCCCACATACCTTCGCGCGCCACGGTTTCCTGGATGCGGCCCGCCGGGGTCTGGCGTTTCAAGGTGTCCGCCACCGGCACGGCCAGGATGCCGCCGACCTCATCGGCCGCCAGTTCGGTAATGAGCTTGTCCAGCAGCGTACCGCTCAGACAGGGCCGGGCGGCATCGTGGACCAACAACCAGTCGGCGTCGGCCACCTGCCCGGCGATGGCCCGCAGGCCATTGGCCACGCTCGCCGCCCGGCTGTTCCCGCCGCAGCGCAAGACGACCAGCTTGGTCAGCGCCGACCAGTCATAACGGTCCCAGTGGTCGTCATCCGGCGCCAGCACCACATAGGTCCGGGTGATGGCGGCGGCCCGCTCGAAGGCCTGTATGGCGTGCCAAAGCATGGGCCGGCCGGCCAACGGCAGATATTGCTTGGGACAGTCGGCGGCCATCCGGGCGCCGACGCCCGCCGCCGGCAGTAAGGAAAAATATCGGGCCAGGTCGGGAATAGTTTGTCTTATTGCGTCCATGCCCTAGATTCTAATAAGCAATGTCGCAGTTGAGCGGAGTTTTTCCATGTCTAGCGTCAGACCCCCCGCCGTGGCCGGTATGTTTTACCCGGCCGAGCCCCAGGTCCTGCGGCGCGATATTCTGGCCATGTTGGCTCAAACCAGGCCAACCGGCTTAACACCCAAGGCCATCGTCGCACCGCACGCCGGTTATATCTATTCCGGGCCGGTTGCCGCCTCGGCCTATGCCCAGTTGCTGCCCATGGCCGGCACGATTAGCCGGGTGGTCTTGCTGGGTCCGGTGCATCGGGTCTGGGTTGAGGGACTGGCCCTGCCCGGCGTCGATTTCTTCGACACCCCGCTCGGCCGCATTGCCATCGATGCCGAGGCCGTCCGGCAACTGGCCGGCCTGCCGTTTGTCGAGCGCAACCCGGCGGCTCACGCCATGGAACACTCGCTGGAGGTCCATCTGCCCTTCCTGCAAACGGTATTGGGCGAATTCAGCCTGGTCCCACTGGCGGTCGGCGGCGCCACGCCGGAGCAGATCGCCCAGGCGCTGGAGGTCGTGTGGGGCGGCGCTGAAACGCTGATCGTGGTGAGTTCGGACCTGTCCCACTATCTGCCCTACGACACGGCGCGGCGCACCGACCAGGCCACGGTTCAGGCCATACTCGAACTCGATAGTCACCTGCTGGGCGAACAGGCCTGTGGCGCCCAGCCGATCAACGGCCTGTTGCTGGCCGCCCACCGAAGGGGTTTACGGCCACACCTGCTGGACCTGCGCAATTCCGGCGACACCGCTGGCGACCGGCAACGGGTGGTCGGCTATGCCGCCATCGTCTTCACGGAGGCCCAGCATGAGCAATCCTGACCGAGGCCGGTTGTTGACCGCCCTGGCGCGCGCCGCCATTGCCCGCGAATTCGGCATGACGACACCCACGCTGCCGCACCCCGCTTGGCTGAACGAGCCGGGCGCGGTGTTCGTCACCCTGACCCGGAATGGCCAGTTGCGCGGCTGCATCGGCTCGCTGGAGGCCCACCGGGCGCTGGGCCTGGACCTGGAAGACAACGCCCAGGCGGCGGCCTTCCGCGACCCGCGTTTCCCAGCGCTGGGCTACGACGAGCTGGCCCAGATCAATGTCGAGGTGTCCATACTGTCGAAACCCGCGGCCATGCGGTTCACCGACGAGGCCGATGCCCTGGCCCAGTTGCGCCCCGGCATCGACGGCGTGATTTTCAAGTCCGGCTGGCGCCGGTCAACCTTCCTGCCCCAGGTCTGGGAACAACTGCCCGAGCCGCGTCAGTTCATGGCCCATCTAAAATTGAAGGCCGGGCTGGCGGCGGATTACTGGTCCGACGACATCCAACTATCGCGTTATAGCGTGGAAAAATTTAAGGAATCACCATGATGACCCCCGAAACCAGCCACCCTGGCCGCTGGTGGCATAGCCTAGACGACGGCCGCGTCCAGTGCGACCTATGCCCGCGTGACTGCAAGCTGCACGAGGGCCAGCGCGGCGCCTGCTTCGTGCGCAAGATGGTGGGCGGCCGAATGGTGCTCACCACCTATGGCCGCAGTTCTGGCTTCTGCGTCGATCCGATCGAAAAAAAACCACTCAACCATTTCTATCCCGGCACCTCGGTGTTTTCGTTCGGCACTGCCGGCTGCAACCTAGCCTGCAAGTTCTGCCAGAACTGGGACATCTCGAAATCGAAGGACATGGACCGCCTGATGGACGCCGCGCAACCGGCCGAGATCGCCCGCACGGCAAAGCGCCTGGGCTGCAAGAGCGTCGCCTATACCTACAACGACCCGGTCATCTTCGCCGAATACGCCATCGACACCGCCGTCGCCTGTCGCGCGGCCGGACTCAAGAACGTCGCCGTCACCGCCGGGTTCATCCATGCCGAGCCGAGGGTCGAGTTTTTTGCCGCAATGGACGCCGCCAATGTTGATCTGAAGGGCTTTAGCGACGACTTTTACGTCAAATATTGCGGCGGCCATCTACAGCCTGTGCTCGACACCCTGGTCTATCTCAAACACGAGACCGATGTCTGGCTGGAGGTCACTAACCTGCTGATTCCGACCGTCAACGACTCGGACGCCGAGATTCGCCGCCTGGTCGAATGGCTACTCAAGGAATTGGGGCCGCACGTGCCCCTGCATTTCTCGGCCTTCCACCCCGATTACAAGCTGCTCGACCTGCCGCCCACCCCGGCCGAGACCCTGAAACGGGCGCGCCGCATCGCCATGGAGAGCGGCCTGCATTACGTCTACACCGGCAATGTCCACGACCCCGAAGGCGGCACCACCTATTGCCCGGCCTGCGGCACCGCAGTCATACGCCGCGACTGGTATGAGATTCCGGAATATCGCCTCACTGAAGACGGTCATTGCCCGCACTGCGGCGGCGCCATCGCCGGCCGATTCGAAAAATTCGGCTCGCCTTTCGGCGCGCGCCGCATCCCAGTCGCCATGCACCCGCTGAGCGGCAGCGAGACGACCTGAGCAAAGCCCCCCTAGCCCCCTTTAAAAAAAAGGGGGGAAAAACCAGCACACCGCTTCTGCCTCCCCCTTTGGAAAAGGGGGATTAAGGGGGATTTGCCTTTGGGTTTCCTGACCAACCCTGTTTCACTATTTTATCGATCACATCTATCTTCAGCGGATCGAATGCGAGGCCATGCCGTCGGCCAGCTTGGGCTCGAACCAGGTGGATTTGGGCGGCATGACCTCATGAGCGTCGGCGACCGCCATCAGGTGTTCCATGTGGGTCGGGTGTAGCGAGAAGGCGAGCGCCATCTCGCCGGAGTCCACGCGATTTTCCAGCTCGGTCAGGCCGCGTATGCCGCCGACGAAGTCGATCCGGGTGTCGCGCCGGGGGTCGGCGATGCCCAGGATGGGCGCGATCAGGCGGTCTTGCAGCAGGCTGACATCGAGCCGCGCCACCGGGTCGTCAGGGATCAGGTCAGGCCGGATGCTTAGTCGCCGCCAGACGCCTTTCAGGTAGAGCCCGAATTCGCCCGGCCGGGCCGGTTTAACCGGCCCATCGGCGACCTCGACGGCGAAGCTTTGACTAACCCTGGTCAGAAATTCAGCCTCGCCCAGACCGTTCATATCCTTGACCAGGCGGTTGTAGTCGAGAATTTTCATCTGATGGCCGGGGAAGATCACCGCCAGGAAATAGTTGTAGGCTTCGTTGCCGGTATGACTGGGGTTGGCCGCCTTGCGCGCGGCGCACACCCGGCTGGCGGCGGCCGAACGGTGGTGACCGTCGGCGATATATAGCGCCGGCATGACGTTGAACAGCGCGGTCAGCCGGGCGATGCCGGCGTCATCGTCGATGACCCATAGGGTATGCCGGACGCCCGATTCGGCGACGGCGTCGGCCGCCGGCGGCCGTTGGCTGGCCGAGGCCAGGATGGCGTCCACTTCCGGCGCATCGGGATAGGCCAGCAAGACCGGGCCGGTCTGGGCCTGGAGCGCCTCGATCTGGCGCACCCGGTCGTCCTCCTTGTCCGGGCGGGTGAACTCGTGTTTGCGGATGCGGTTCGTGTCGTAGTCCGCCACGCTGGCGGCGGCCACCAGGCCGGTCTGGACATGGGTCCCCATGATCAGGCGATAGGCGTAATAACAAGGCATGTAATCCTGCTTCAGGACCCCGGCGGCGAGCATCTTTTGCAGGTTCTCGGCCGCCTTGGCGTAGACCGCCGGGTCATGCGGATCGGTATCCGGCGGCAGGTCGATCTCCGGCTTGGAGATATGCAGGAAACTCCAGGGCCGGCCTTCGGCCAACGCCCGCGCCTCAGCGGTATTCAGCACGTCGTAGGGTGGGGCGATCACCTCCTGGACGCGGTCGGGGGCTGGACGCAGGGCGGGAAATGGCTGAATGAGCGACATCGGGCGATTCCTCAAAACGGTTGCACGGCCGCCATTTTACCTGTCTTGTCCAGCGCTCCGGTTTTGGCGGGATAATGCACCGACACCTATTCCGTTTTTCATCCCTTTTGCCGAGCCTTGGCGTGCAAAAAAAACCGTATCTACGCGACTGGCTGATCCAGGTTCTGTATACCGCCTGGTGCCAGTTCATGAACAACGAACTGCAAAACCACGCGGCGGCGACCGCTTTTTATTTCCTGCTTTCGGCCGCACCCATGGCCCTGCTGGTCAGTTACGCCAGCCAGGTTCTGGCCCATATCGCCGAGACGTCCAATCTCGCCGTCATCCTGCTGGCCGCGTTCTACGACCAGTTTCATCTCGACCGGCTGATGGCCGCAGGCTTCATCCCGGACAGCGTCCGGGTCAGCGCCGGCGGTGTCGGCCTGCTGACCCTGATACTATCCTCGCGCGGTCTGGTCAATGCCGTTCATAGCGCCTTCAGGGTGATCTTTCCGGATGGCGCCAGGCGCCGCCTGGTGGCCTCCTGGCTGCTGCCGCTGGTCATTATCCCGGCGGTCTTTTCCCTGGTCGTTCTGGCCTTTCTGGCCCAGGGCGCGCTGACCTTCCTGGCCGAGTTCGACCTCCTGGGCGGCTATCGGAGCACGCTGCTGAAATCGGCCAGCACACTATTGAGCCTGGCGGCGATCTGGGGGCTGGTCTTTGCCGCCTATTGGCGCCTGCCGCTGCGCTCACCAGGCATCCGGCCGGCGATGCTGTTGGCCGGGCTATGCACGTTGACCCTGGCGGCGCTGTTCACTGGTTTCGACCGGTTTTTTCACATCGAGCAATACCGCAACCTGTATGGCGCGCTGGGCGGCGTGGTATTCATTTTGATCGGCAGCTATTTCGCCTGCCTGGCCTTTTACTTCTGGGCCCAGTGTCTGCACGCCCTGACCAAAGTGGACGTGGCGGCACTGGAGAACCTGGTGCTCGGCTCGCGGGCGAATGGCAACCGCCTGGATGCCCTGGTTTTCGGCCGGGCTGATCGTCTGTTGGCCAAGTTTGGCCACCGTTTCGCCGCCGGCGATGCGTTGATTCGGGAGGGTGACGACGGCCAGGAGGCGTTTTATCTGTATTCCGGACAGGTTGAATTATTCAAATCGACCACCGGCGGGCCGCACAAGCTGGGCGAAATGGAGACCGGCGAATTGTTCGGCGAGATGGCCTATCTGCTCAAGGAAAAACGCAGCGCCTCGGTCATCGCCAAGACCGAGACGGTCGCCCTGGTCCTGCCGCCGACCATGCTGGAAGAACTTATGCGCTTCTCGGCGCCATTGTCGCGCCGGATCGTCGCCACGTTGAGCCAGCGCCTGCGGCGGATGAATCAGGCAAGCGCCGGGTGAGGTTCCCCAAGCGCTTTGCTAAAGCTACACTAGGCGCTCGATTTCGACGTCCTGGGTATGTGCACCAATGTCCGTAAAACATCCTATCATCGCCGTGACCGGTTCCACCGGCGCGGGTCTATCCACTGTGCGGCATGTACTCAAGGAGGTTTGCCACCGACTCGACATCCAGCCGGCGCTGGTCCATGGCGATTCGTTCCGGCGTTATACCGAGCGCCAGTTCAGCGCCTTGATCGAGGAGGCGCGCGCCAGCCACCGGCGCATTTCCTGGTTCGGCCCGGAGTGCAATCACTTCCACGAACTGGAGTCCCTGTTCCGAACCTATGGCGAGACCGGCAGCGGCATCCTGCGGGATTATGCCCACGACGAATCGCATAGCCGCGAACTGGGCGTGCTGGTGGGCGAATTCACGCCCTGGTATCCCTTGCCGCCCACCAGCGATATCCTGCTCTACGAGGGCCAGCATGGCGGCGTCAAGGCCGATACCTGGACCCGGCGCAAGACCGTCGCCGCATTCCCGCCCGCCGTTGACCGGCGCAAGAATGCCGTCGGCATCGATGTCGCCCGCCATGTCGATCTGCTGATCGGGGTGGTGCCGGCGATCAACCTGGAGTGGATACAGAAGATTCATCGCGATTCCGACAAACGCCGCTGCTCCATCGAGGCCAGCGTCGAGACCATACTGCGCCGCCTGGACGACTACATCCATTACATCGTGCCGCAGTTCGGCCTGACCGACATCAACATCCAGCGCATCCCGCTGGTGGATACCTCGAACCCGTTCATTGCCGGCGATGTGCCGGGGCCGGACGAATCCGCCCTGGTCATCCATTTCCGCCATCGCCGGCGCTACAACTTTCCCGACCTGCTGGCGCGCGTGCCCGGCGCCCGTATGACCCGGCCATCCACCATGCTAGTGCCCGGCGGCGGTTTGCGCCTGGCCCTGTCTGTCATCTGCGCGCCGATACTGGAAGAGATGATGGCCAGGCGCGATAAAGCGTGACCCGAGTGACACGACCAGTGGCCTTCATTTATTGCTGATTTCTGCCACGCCCTTCCCCATGCCCTCCCTGCCGCCACCCGGTCAATATCGCCGACTTGCCCTACTGCCCGGTTCGGCCGATGCCCTGACGCTGGCCAGTCTGGCCCGCCAGTCGCGGCTGTTGATCCTGACCGAGACCGCCCATGACGCCGCTCGTTTGCGCGAGGAGATCGCCTGGTTCGCGCCGGAGTTGACGGTCAGCCTGTTTCCCGACTGGGAAACCCTGCCTTACGACCCCATTTCGCCCCACCCGGACCTGATCTCGGAACGCTTGGCGACCCTTTGGCTGGCCTCGGAAAAACGCCTGGATGTCATGGTCGCATCGGCCGCCACGGCGTTGCAGCGGCTGGCGCCGCGTGCCTTCCTGGCCGCTCATGCCTTCTTGTTCAAACAAGGCGATAAGCTCAACCTCGATACCTTCCGCAGCCGCCTGACCGACGCCGGCTACAGCCACGTCAATCAGGTGCTGACGCCCGGCGAGTTCGCGGTGCGGGGCGGCATAATTGACCTGTTTCCCATGGGCGCCGCCCTGCCCTACCGGCTCGACCTGTTCGACGATGAAATCGAATCGATCCGCACCTTTGACCCCGATAGCCAACGCACGCTGTACAAGTCGGCGGAGGTGCGTCTATTGCCGGCCCGCGAATTTCCCCTTGACGAGACGGGTATCGCCCGCTTCAGACAGAATTTCCGCACCGCTTTTGAAGGCGACCCCAGCCGCAGTAAACTGTACAAGGACGTCTCGAACAAGCTGGCGCCGGCCGGCATCGAGTATTACCTGCCGCTGTTCTTTGACGATCTGGCCACGCTGTTCGACTACCTGCCCGACGACACCCATCTGGTCCTGCATGGCGACATCCATAGCGCGGTGGATGGCTTCTGGCGCGACAGCCAAAGCCGCTATCGGCTACTGGCCGGTGCCATGGACCGGCCATTGTTGGCGCCGAACACCCTGTTTCTGCCGCCGGACCAGTTCTTTGGCCAGGTCAAACCGTATAGCCGGCTGGAAATGGCCGCGCCCCAGCCGGCCCGCCCGGCGCCGGAGGGACCAGCGCGCTTCGCGCCGCCGCCCCAGATCGAGACCGACCGCCGGGCCGAGGCGCCATACGCCCGTCTGGCCCATCACCTCGACAGCTTCGCCGGCGCCACCCTGCTGGTCGCGGAAACGCTCGGCCGGCGTGAGACCATCGCCAATGCCCTGGCCGAATACGGCCTCAAACCCCGGTTATTGGAAGGCTGGCCGCCTGCCGACTCACCGTTCGCTCCTCATGACTTTCTACTGACCACCGGCCCGCTGGCCGCCGGCTTCATCGACACCGATTCCGGCCTCGCCGTCATCACCGAGACCGAGCTTTATGCCCGCAGTCCGACCGCCCGCTCGGCCAGGGCCGGCAAGGCGACCCAGATCGAGGGTCTACTGCGCGACCTGTCGGAGTTGAAGCTGGACGACCCGGTAGTACACATCCAGCATGGCATCGGCCGCTATCGGGGCCTGGTCGGCATGGACCTGGGCGACGGCGTCGAGGAGTTTCTGGCGCTGGAATTCGCTGGCGGCGACAAACTATACGTCCCGGTCGCTCACCTGCATCTGATCGCCCGTTATCTGGGCGGCGATCCGGACAGCGCGCCGCTGCACAAGCTGGGCGGCGAGCAATGGGAAAAGGCCAAACGCCGGGCCATCGAAAAGGCCCGCGACACGGCCGCCGAATTGCTCGATCTATATGCCAAGCGGGCCGCCCGGCAGGGGGTCGCCTTCGGCCTGGATCGTCATGGCCTGGACGCCTTTGCGGCCGGCTTTGAATTCGAGGAGACCCCGGACCAGATGGCCGCGATCGATGCAGTCATCGCCGACATGACCTCGGGCCGCCCGATGGACCGGCTGGTCTGCGGTGACGTCGGCTTCGGCAAGACCGAGGTAGCCTTGCGCGCCGCCTATGTCGCCGTAGCCGACGGCAAACAAGTAGCCGTGCTGTGCCCCACCACCCTGCTGGCTGAGCAGCACTTTCAGTCCTTCTCCGACCGCTTCGCCGATTTTCCAGTCAAGCTGGCCGAGCTATCCCGCTTCCGTTCGGCCAAGGAGGTCAATGCCGCAGTTGAGGGTATAAAGACCGGCAAGATCGACATCGTCATCGGCACCCACAAGCTGATCCAGCCAGATATCGAGTTCAAGAATCTCGGCCTGACCATCATCGACGAGGAACACCGCTTTGGGGTCCGCCAGAAAGAGCGACTCAAAGCCCTGCGCGCCGAGGTCGACGTGCTGACCCTGACCGCCACGCCCATACCGCGCACCCTGGCCATGTCGATGGAAGGCATCCGGGATTTTTCCGTGATCGCCACCGCGCCGCAAAAACGTCTAGCCATCAAGACCTTCGTCCAGCCCTGGTCCGATGGCCTGATCCGGGAGGCGGTGCTGCGCGAGTTGAAACGCGGCGGCCAGGTCTATTTCCTGCACAACGAAGTGGACAGCATCGGAATCATGCGGGACAAGCTGGCCAAGCTACTGCCCGAGGCCCGCATCGAGATCGCCCATGGCCAGATGCCGGAACGCGAACTGGAACACGTGATGCGCGACTTCTATCATCAGCGTTTCAATCTGCTGCTATGCAGCACCATCATCGAGACCGGCATCAACGTCCCGACCGCCAACACCATCTTGATCAACCGCGCCGACCGGTTCGGCCTGGCCCAGTTGCACCAGTTACGCGGCCGGGTCGGCCGCTCCCACCACCAGGCCTACGCCTACCTGCTAACGCCACCCGGCGAGGCGCGCATCACGACCTCCGCCAACAAGCGCCTAGAGGCTATCCAGAGTATGGAGGAGTTGGGTTCTGGCTTTTACCTGGCAATGCAAGACCTGGAAATACGCGGTGCCGGAGAGGTGCTGGGCGACTCCCAGAGCGGCGAGATGCAGGAAGTCGGCTTCAGCCTTTTCAATGATCTGCTGCAAACGGCTGTCAAATCGCTCAAGGCCGGTGGTCAGACCGATCAAGCCTCGCCGCTGGCGGTCACCTCGGAGATCAACCTGCATCTGCCCGCGCTGTTACCGGCGGATTATTGCGAAGACGTCCACGAACGCCTGGTTCTTTACAAGCGCTTGGCCAACTGCGCGACGCGAACGGACCTGCAATCGCTGGAAGAAGAACTCATCGACCGCTTTGGTCTACCGCCCGAACCGGCCCGAACCTTGATCGAAACCCACCGCTTGCGGCTCGATACTCAGCCTATGGGCATCCGGAAACTCGATGCCGGCGACAAGGCGATCAACATCCAGTTCATCGCCAACCCGCCGATCGACCCGACCCGGCTGATCAAGCTAATTCAAAACAAGCGGGAATACCGACTGGCGGGCCAGGACAAGTTGCGTATCGAGCGACCATCCGAGAGCCTGGAAGCCAGGTTGGCCGTAATCCGAGCCGGTCTGGCCGAGATTACAGGTAATTGAAAACAAAACCACCTGTGGCCCCTTTGACCACGTCAACGTCAAACAGACCACAGTCTAACGATCATGGCGCATCGCATCCCCAAATCATGAAACGCCATAGGGCGGCCCATGGCCGCCATTCGCCCGTTAAAACAACAGAACATGGATGTAAAAAGTAAAGGCCCTGGTTTTTCCAGCTTTTGCGAACGCACGGTTAAGCGCCCGGCGCGAACGCTACGCTGGCAGCTTGTCGATGATTACTCGCGCCGCCATCGGGTGCCTTGCGGGCCGTCTTCCAGAATAATTCCTGCCGCCTTCAGTTCGTCCCGGATGGCGTCCGAGCGTTTGAAGTCCTTGGCCTTGCGGGCTGCCAGGCGTTCCTCGATCAGCACTTCGATACGTTTGGCGTCAAAACCGCCCTCCTCGCCACCTGATTTTAGATAGGTGTCGGGATCGCGCTGCAGCAACCCCAGTATGCCAGCCAGGGCCTTCAGCTTACCGGCCGGTTCGACCCCACCCGCCCGGTTCGACTCGGCCGCCAGATCGAACAATACGGCCAGCGCCTCCGGGGTATTGAAGTCATCGTCCATGGCGGCCTTGAAGCGGGCCGCGTAGGTATCGTTCCAGTCCACTGTCCAGGCCGGCACATCGACGCCGCGCAAGGCGGTGTACAGCCGGTTCAGGGCCGCGCGAGCGTCGTCCAGATGCTGATCCGAGTAATTCAGTGGACTGCGGTAATGGGCGCGCAGGATAAAGAGGCGCACCACCTCAGCGTCGTACCGCTCCAGCACCTCGCGGATGGTGAAGAAATTGCCCAGCGACTTGGACATCTTCTCGTCATCGATCCGGACGAAACCGTTGTGCAGCCAGTAATTGACGAACTTGCAGCCGTGTGCGCCTTCGGACTGGGCGATCTCGTTTTCGTGGTGGGGAAACTGTAGGTCCTGGCCGCCGCCGTGGATGTCGAAGTGTTGGCCGAGTAAATCGGAGCTCATCGTCGAGCACTCGATGTGCCACCCCGGCCTGCCCGGCCCCCAGGGCGAGGGCCAGGCAGGCTCGTCCGGCTTGGCGGCCTTCCACAAAGCAAAGTCCATCGGATCGTGCTTGTTTGGGTCGATCTCGACCCGCTCGCCGGCGCGCAGGTCCGCCAGCGACTTGCCGGACAGCCGGCCATAGGTCGGAAACGATTGCACCGCGTAATAGACATCGCCGTTGGCCGCCGCGTAGGCATGACCGTTGGCGATCAAGGTCTGGATCATGGTCAGCATATCGCCGACATACTCGGTGGCGCGCGGCTCGTGGTCGGGCGGCAACACGCCAAGCGCGGCGCTGTCCTCGTGCATCGCGTCGATAAAGCGCCGGGTCAGGACAGTGAACGGCTCGCCGTTTTCCAGCGCCCGCCGGATGATTTTGTCGTCGACGTCGGTGACATTGCGGACATAATCCACCTCATAATCAGAGGCTCGCAACCAGCGCGCAATCATGTCAAACACCACCAGCACGCGGGCGTGTCCCAAGTGGCAATAGTCGTACACGGTCATGCCGCAGACGTACATACGCACCTTTCCCGGTTCGATGGGTACGAATTCCTGTTTGTCACGGGTGAGGGAGTTATAGAGTTTGAGCATGGCGGCAACGCTAACGGCAATCGAAAGGAACTAATTTTAACGGAAGCCAGCCATGAGATTGCCCACAAACACCACAGCGGCGGATCAAAAACAAAAAAGCCAGCTTGGTTAGCTGGCTTTCATGCGCGGATTCAAATTCGAAGTGCAACTCTGATTAACTGTTGCATCCCGTGTGATTATGTCCCCGTTCGTAGCTGGCCCTTGTTTCGTGCCCGCGAACTGATGCAACATCTGATTGAATCGTTTACACCCTGCGGGGAGGCAACAAGCGCCAGCCCCATAGCCG
>Ga0210004_1001356_pt1 | contig 14429 bp, 10 predicted proteins | sample CryGey13umfilter_FD_185450 | JGI IMG/M metagenome (GOLD analysis project Ga0210004, IMG submission 185450) | Groundwater microbial communities from aquifer in Utah, USA - Crystal Geyser 4/8/14 3 um filter (SPAdes) (version 3) | ecosystem: Environmental > Aquatic > Deep subsurface > Groundwater...
CATCTTTCTGGATGCATTGGTTTGGCCCAATTCCGGCAGAGAAAAGCAAAAACTAAAAAGAAGATGAAAGTTAAGAAAAATAAAATTTTTATGCCAATATCAAAAATGCTCATTTAGATTTCCTTGATTTGATATCTCCCCTGAGTGTCTCTCAAAAAATGTTTTTTATTATTTAAATTAAGCAAAATAGTGCTTTCTTTGACCAATCTTTGTTTTAGAACTCTTTCTAAAATTTCGCTTTGGGTCAGGGGGCCGTCTTCTTTTAAGATTTTGAAAATTACATCCTTTACCTGGCCAGGCGTATATCCCCATTCTTTCAAAGCATAAATTCCTCTACCTACCAGGATAAACCTCGGGTCCTTAATGAGTTCGTTGTGAACGGTTTGGCTTAGAGCTCCTTCAACGAGTTTAGCCACTTCCTCAAAATGGAGGGGTTTGCCTAATTTTTTGAAAACCAAATAGGCCTTATCTTTTACTCCCCGGGGATTAATTTCCGGCCAATCTTTCAGGCCATATAAACCATTGCTGTTTTGGAGAATTTTTTTGGAAACCTCTAAATAATAAGCCAGAGCTGGATTTGCCGGAGAAAAAAAGGAGCTCATTTCCTTTAAACTTAAAGGTTTGCCAATTTCTTTGAGTTTGCCAGAAAGAGCGTCAATAACATCTTTAGCCGCATTAAGGGAATCTAAATTGAGCGCCCAGAAAGAATAAAAATCTTCATTCTCCCGAGCGAAAGTGAGGGAGGGAAAAGAAGGTTTACCTTCTTTGACCTCGCCAAATCTCTCAAAATTGTCACTGATGGTTAAGAGAAAATAAATTTGAGGTTTTTGTTTTTTACCGCCCAGTTCTCGCAATAAAATTTCTTCTTTTCTCAGGCCGCCGCATTTTTTAAGCTCTTGTCTGAAATATTGAAAAACTCTTTGATATTTAGCAATTTTTGGTTTTATTTTCAAAAAACCGCCTTTTTCAATCTGACGGACTCTTTCTCTGGTAATAGCCAAATCTCGGCCAATTGCCTCTAGAGTTTCTCTTTTCCCCCCACCAGGGCCTTGGGGTGAGGTTAATCCGAAGCGGCGTAAAATAACCTCTTTTTGTCTCTCCGGCAAATCTTTAAGTAATTCCCGACAAATTTTCTGATAATTATATATTTTCATTATCTTATTGAAACATTTTTAAAGATGCTTGTCAAACTTGCTGTCTTCGCCATTTTAGCCAGCTGACTAAAATTGGGCTGGCTAAGAATAGTGAAGAATAAGTACCGGCCACAATTCCTAAAATCAAGGTCAGAGCAAAATATTTTAAACTTTCTCCGCCTAAAAAGAAAATGGCTATTAAAACAAAAAGGGTGGTTAAGGAGGTATTCACAGATCGAGTCAAGGTTTGATTTAAAGACTGATTAACTGTCTCTTGGTAAGTTACCCCGATTCGCTTTAAAAGGTTCTCTCTAATTCTATCAAAGACTACTACTGTATCATTAATTGAATAGCCAAGAACAGTGAGCAGGGCAACGATGACTGGAATGGTAATTTGGACTCCATAAAATTTTCCTAAAAGAGAAAGAATCCCAATCGGGATTAAAACGTCATGAAAAAGAGCCAAGAGAGAGGCTATTCCATATTGCCAGCTAGCTACCGGTCTGGAAGTCCTTCTAAAAACAAAAGCAATGTACAAAACTATGGCCAAAAGAGATAAAACTATGACAATTTTAGTCTTTCCTTTTAATTCCTGGCCAATGACTGGCCCAATCGATTCAAAACGCAGTTCCTCCACCTGGCCTAATTTTTCTAAAACCTGCTGATGGGTAGCTTCATCAATATCTTTTATTCTTATAATCACTCCTCTTTCTCCAGTTGGCTGAATATAAATTTCTCCTAAATCAAGACCAGCCAAGGCGTTTTTTATTTCCTGATTAGAGAAGCGCTCGGCTTTATATTCAACTTCTAAAATACTGCCACCAGTAAAATCAATTCCTGGTTTTAAACCAAAAATAATCAAACAAATCAGGCTACCCACAACTAGAATGCCTGAAAAAATAAAATAGAATTTTCGATATTTTACAAAATTAATAAACATATTTTAATATTTCTTTTATTTTATCGGTTTTTTCCCAGCTGAAGTCAGGGTCTTTTCTGCCAAAATGGCCATAACAAGCCGTTTTTCTATAGATTGGCCTTAAAAGATTTAGTTGTTTAATAATTCCTCCCGGTGATAAATCAAAAACTTTGGAAATAATCTTTAATAATTTTTCTTCCGGGACTTTAGCCGTGCCAAAAGTATCAATACTAAATTCAGTTGGCTCCACGCCGCCAATGACATAAGACATTCTAACCTGGCACTTCTCGGCTAGGCCTGAAGCCACGATATTTTTGGCAATGTATCTAGCCATATAAGCGCCTGACCTATCCACTTTAGTCGGGTCCTTGCCCGAGAATGCCCCTCCGCCAATAGGAATTTGGGGACCGTAAGCATCAACAACATTTTTTCGACCAGAGGTACCGGTATCAGAAACCGGGCCGCAGACGACAAAACGGCCGGTATTGTTAACAAAATATTTTGTTTTTTTGTCCAAAAAATTCTTGTCCTCCCAAATTTTTCCATTCACCCGCGCCAAGTTTCCTTGAAATTTGGGCGGGTAAAAAATTTGGGAGGATGAACAAACCGGCTTAATTACTTTTTCAATAATATCCCCTCTAATTTGTTTTGGAGAGACGGCCGGGTCGTGACTGGCAGCTATGACTACATTATCCAACCTCTTGGCAATTCCATTTTGATATTCTAAGGTTACTTGCGATTTTCCATCCGGTCTTAAATAAGGTAAAATTTCTTTTTTTCTAACTTCGGCTAACTTCATCACCAATTTATGAGCCAGCATTATTGGAAGGGGCATCAATTCCGGAGTTTCTCGGCAAGCGTAACCTATTGAGTTGCCCTGATCGCCAGCTCCTTGTTTTTTCGTGCCAGTCTTCCTTACTCCTCTGGCAATATCTGGAGATTGCCCGGAAATGGTATTTAAAACGGCCACTGTCCGGAAATCAAAACCATATTCTGGTTTGGTATAACCAATATCTCTGATTACTTCTCTGACTAAATTATTAGTATCAACCCAGGTTTTGGCGGTAATTTCTCCGCCAACAATGACATAGCCCTTGCTGACAAAAACCTCGCAGGCCACCCTGGCAAATTTATCATCTTTTAAAATGGCATCTAAGATAGCATCGGCAATAGCGTCAGAGAGTTTATCGGGATGGCCTTCGGCAACTGATTCAGCTGTCAAAAATTGTTTTCGCATAATAATTATTGCTTACAGCCATAATAATTTAATTTTCGCAAGTTTTGTGGCCACAAAACATTTAAGAAAATTTCTGGTAATAAAAATCGCTGAAAACATGGAAATTAAAATTCCCAAACTCAAGGTGGTGGCAAAACCCTTAATAAAACTGGTGCCAAAGCCGAATAAAATGAAAGCTACAATCAGAGTGGTCAAATTACCGTCTCTGATTGCCGGCCAGGCCCGATTAAAACCCTCTTCTAAACTTTGTGCAAAATTTTTTCCGCTTCTTAATTCTTCTCGCATTCTAGAAAAAATTAAAACATTGGCATCAATGGCCATGCCGATTGATAAAATAAAACCGCCAATGCCGGCCAGGGTTAAGGTCACCGGTATTAATTTAAAGACGCTCAGAACCAGAACAACATAAATTGCCAAAGCCAGGCCGGCCAAAATTCCGGGCAGGCGATAAAAGAGAATCATAAAAATGATGATGGCTAAAAAACCAAGAAAACCAGCTTTTAAGCTTTGCTCCAAAGAAATTTTGCCCAGGGTCGGTCCCACCGATTGCTGGGAAATTAGAGTGATGGGCACGGGCAGAGCGCCGGCATTAAGATTTCTGGCCAGTTCCTTTGCTTCCTCAACCGTAAATTGACCGCTAATTTGGGCTTTGCCGCCAGAAATCTTTTCCTGGACCACTGGAGCGGAAATTAAAATTTGGTCAATATAAATTGCCAATTGTTTGCCAACGTTTCTGGTAGTCAATTCTTCAAAAATTTTTGCTCCCTCATCATCAAATAACAGCTGAACCAGGGCTTGGTAAGTGGTCTGGTCAAAACCTAATTCCGCCCGCTTTAAATATTTTCCGGTCAAAGGAGTTGATTGAAAAGGATCTTCAATTTGGCCTTCTCCGGTCTCTATTACTTCTCTATTTTTTTCCAAAATCTCTTGATAATTCTCTCTCTGTTCTTTAAATTCTAAAAAGGGAGTCTGGCCAATCTGTCTAATCGCTTCGGCTGGATCAATAATTCCGGCCAATTCAATGATCAACCTCTCGCCCTGAATCTGAACAATGGGCTCTCTGACTCCAAAAAGGTCAACCCTTCTTTCCATCACATCCCTCAATCCGGCCATGGCCCCTGATTTATCTTTTTCTTCGATTCCCGAAAGGTCGGCTTGATAAAGAAGGTGGATGCCTCCCTGAAGGTCCAGACCCAGTTTAAAATCCCTTTCCGGAAGATAAGGAAGTTTCAAAAATGCGGGAAAAATAAAATTTCCAGCCAAAAAAGCCAGGAGAAAAATAAAAACAATAATCAAGTAAGTTCTTCTTTTTGACATATTACTTTATTTGGGGTAGCAACACCCCCCTAGTGAAGCGAAGCTTCTACTACGGGGCTTCGCTTCGCTCGTTTTTTTACCCAAACTTAGGCAGGCAACATTTTTTATATTTTTTGCCGGAGCCGCAGGGGCAGGGGTCGTTTCTGCCAAGCTTATTTTTTAACCGCTGATTACCGCTGATAATAGCTGATTTACGCTGATTAGCGTAAACTGGCCTTGTCGCCTGGGGCTGCAATGAAACTTTAAATAAGGTGTTGACGACATTTGCTTCAAGCATCTTCAATAGTTGTTGAAACATCTTATGGCCCTCGTTTTTATATTCCACCAAAGGATCTCGCTGGCCGTAAGCCCTTAATCTGACCGAATCTCTCAAATACTCCATGTTTTCCAGATGTTCTATCCAGAGTATATCCAATGTCCTCAGGCTGACAAATTTTGCTACCGAATTAAAATTATCTCCCAATTCTTTGAGTTTTTCTTCAAGAGCTTTCTTTTCTTCCGAGGTTGTCAGCCAATTTTCAATTTTCAATTTCCAATTTTCAATCTCCAAAAATTCCCTTCTCTTTTTATAAATCACTTCTCGATGCTTATTCAAAACGTCATCATAATCTAATAAATGTTTTCTCAAATCAAAATTCATTCCCTCAATTTTCGACTGGGCATCCTCAATTGCCCTGGAAACTAAATTTGCCTCAATCGGCTGGTCCTCCGGCACCTTTAAAACTGACATCAGGGAGCTTATTCTTTCTCCGCCAAAAATTCGCATCACATCATCTTCCAGGGAAACAAAAAACTGGGAAGAACCAGGGTCTCCTTGACGACCCGACCTTCCCCTTAACTGATTATCAATTCTTCTGGCTTCGTGCCTTTCCGTGCCAATTACATGAAGTCCTCCCAATTCAATCACTTTTTTTGCACTTTCAGGATTTTGAGGATTTCCGCCGAGGATAATATCCACTCCCCTACCTGCCATATTGGTAGCAATGGTTACCTGACCCAACTTTCCTGCCTGGGCAATAATTTCTCCCTCTCTTTGGTGATGTTTGGCATTTAGAATCTGATGGGGAATCCCTTCTCTTTCTAATAATTTTCCCAGATATTCATTCCTTTCAATTGAGGTTGTTCCGACCAAAACCGGCTGGCCCATTTTATGCTTTTCTTTAATCTCTCTGACTACTGCCTGAAACTTTCCCTCAATGGTTTTGTAGACTCGGTCCGGTAAATTTTGGCGAATCATCGGTTTATTTGTCGGAATAATGATTACTTCTAATTTATAAACCTTGTCAAATTCTTCGGCCGAGGTGACGGCCGTGCCGGTCATCCCGGCCAATTTTTTGTAAAGGCGGAAATAATTTTGAAAAGTAATTGAAGCCAGAGTGATTGATTCCGGCTGAACCCGCACTCCTTCTTTTGCCTCAATCGCCTGATGAAGGCCGCCTGACCATCTTCGGCCTGGCATCAAGCGGCCCGTAAATTCGTCAACAATAATAATTTGACCGTCTTTGACCACGTAATCCCTGTCTTTTTTAAAAAGAGCTTGAGCTTTCAGGGCCTGTTCTAAATAACGCAGATATTTCATTCCTTTTTCTTCGTAAATATTCCCCGAACCCAAAATCTTTTCAATTTTATTTATCCCGCTTTCGGTTAAAGTGCTAGCTTTCATTTTTTCATCAATCTGGTAATCAACCTCAGGTGTTAATTTTGGAATAATCCTGGCAAAATCCTGATACCATTTTGAACTTTCCATATCTGGAGTGGAAATAATTAAAGGAGTTCTGGCTTCGTCAATCAAAATTGAATCAACCTCGTCAACAATAGCAAAATTGAAACCTCGTTGAGCTTGCAAATCATTCACCCTGTTAAATTCGCCTTGCGAAGATTTAACAGGGTAAACCATGCTATCTCTCAAATGATCAAAACCGAACTCGTTATTTGTCCCATAAGTAATATCAGCTAAATAGGCCTCTTTTCTGGAGCAAGGTCTCAAGTATGATTCAATTACTTTAAACCCCCCCACTGTATCCCGCATTTCGTCACGTTCAGAATTTTTGTCATTGGAATTTTCCGGCTGATAAGCAGGGTCATATATGTATGCGGCATCATGAACGATACAGCCCACAGATAAACCAAGCAGGTGATATATCTGTCCCATCCAGACAGTATCTCTTTTTGCTAAATAATCATTAACCGTCACCAAATGACAGCCTTTTCCTTCCAGAGCATTTAAATAAAGCGGCAGAGTGGCGACCAAGGTTTTTCCTTCCCCGGTTTTCATCTCGGCAATCTTTCCCTGATGCAAAACAATTCCGCCGATTAACTGGCAATCAAAATGCCGTTGATTCAAAGTTCTCTTTGCCGCCTCCCTCACCAGGGCAAAGGCCTCTGGTAATAAATCATCACAGGTCTGACCTGTGTTCAATTTCTCTTTGAACTGCTTGGTTTTGGCTTTCAATTGCTCATTAGAAAAACTCTCGAATTCTGGTTCGAGTTGATTTATCTTCTCCAAAAGGGGCTGAAGTTTCTTTAAATACTTCTCATTGGCATCCCCAAAAATTTTAGTTAATATTCCCATAAATTAAATTATACAATAATTTTTTATTTTTTCAATAAAAAACTGGGAATTGAATCCAGTTTACTTAGAATAAATATGTTCAAGGTTCTACCTTAAACACTTTTTACTTCACTCCCTTTGGCAAAATTGCTGAGGAAAAGTGGATTTCCGGAGAATAATATTTTGTCTTGAGATTCAATTTTTTGAATTTTTTATTAATTTCTTCAAAAGTAAATTTATCAAAATTAATCTTTTTTGAACCAAAAGAAAAAGTGTGCTCATCAAACGGAAAACAGCCGACAAAGGCCTTGTGAAATTTAAAAAAGGGAGAAATTCTTTTAATTTTTTTTCTGGCTTTTCTGGCAAATTTCTCTCTTAAATAGGCAGTCTGGAAAGCGGCCACCCCGTTTTCTTTTAAGGCCTGGAGAATATCTTTATAAAATCTAGTGCTCCAGAGTCCGAGAGATGGCCCGCTGGGGTCGGTTAAATCATTAATAATGACATCAAAAAAATTATTATATTTTTTGACAAATTTTAGAGCATCTTCATTAAAAATCTTCAACCTCTTGTCTTTGAAGGCGCTTCTGGAAACCGAAAGTAAATATTTTTTTGAAACCTCAATCACTTTTTTATCAATGTCAACTAAAAAAATCTCTTTAACCGCTTTGTGTTTCACAATTTCCCTGAGCGCTCCACCGTCCCCGCCGCCGATGATTAAAATTTTTTCCGGACTCCGTCCGCCTGCCACCCAGTAATAAAGCATGGCCGGCTGAACCAACATTTCATGATAGACAAATTCCTGTTTTGTTGAAAGTTGAACCAATCCATCCAGGGCCAAAATCCGGCCGAATTCTTTTGTCTCAAAAACTTCAATTTTCTGATATTGGCTTTCCCCAGAATAAATTTCTTTTTCAATAAGAAAACACCAGGTTGAAGTAGCCGGTTCCCTTGGTACAAAATTTTCAAAAAACCAAGTTTTGCCAAAAAGAAATTTCTTTTTCATAATAACCCTCTTTTTATTTCTTTTATTTCAACTTTTTCGGGTTGAAATTTTAATTGCCAGAAATTATATCGAGCATTCCTCTCATTATTTAAGCTGTATCCATTTTTATGGTTAATTACAATACCAGCGGATTCTAGCCTCTTCAGCCATTTCTCCATATTTTGACGAGGCATCCTTACTTTTCTAGCAAGTTCTTTGGTAGTAAAGCCAGGATTACTTTTTATTAAAAATTTAATAATCTTTTCATATTCTGATTTTTTTTGATATTTTGATAACTTAATATCTGGGCTGAAATTAAAATTAAGATCCATCAATTTAAAGGGGTAAATTTTGGAGAGAGAAAGCAGAGCCTGAAGTCGTATAAAATTTATATTAGAGACCGAAAAATTTATTGCATATTTTACTTTTTTTCCAGTTTGACTTTTGTATTCCTCTTGTTTAGTTATTGAATTTGATTTTATATTAAACTCTTTAGCTATTTTAGCGACTTCCCCGAGAAAGTTTATTAGATTTTTTTCATATTTTTTTTGAGTAGCTAGCTCAAATTTAATATAGGTGTTAGTTGCTCTACGACCTAAATAAAACTTAGGCTTTGTAAGCTCTGAGAGGAATAAAGAACTCAAGAAAAAGGCTTTTACTGATTTATCTACTTTTTTAATCCAGTTAGGTAGCGTTAATATTTGCTCAGTTTTTTTTCCTCGAGGAGCTCCTAAAAGATACATAAATTTGGCAAATTTTCTATTATTTATTGAGAGCTCGTAAACTTCTTTTTTAGCTTTACTCATTCGAAGCCTAATTTCCGAATCGATTCCTATATCTTTCAAGTGTTTCTGCAATATTTCTAACTCATTCCCATCTTTTTGGTAAACAAGGATTGAATTAAAATCTTTACTTAGGCATCCATCTCCGAAGATAAATCCTAAAAGATAAGTAAGAGTTAAAAATTTTTGAGAGGAAGTGGACAGAAGAAAAAGCTTTTTTTGTTTGAGCCATTTTTTTAACCCGTCGTCTTGGATTAACTCATCGTTAATTATTATTTCTTCTTTTTTATTTTTCAAGTAAGTAAGGGTTGGCAATAAGGTGTATTCGTAATGAGAGGGCTTAAAGTTTCTCAAAAAAGTATGAAATAAATTAAAAGGAGAACCACTACAGGTTTGTAAGTCAATAGTGAGAGTTCCAAACTCTGGAAATGTGCTGACTGCAAGATGAGAACTTCCAAGAATAGCCATTGCTGTAATTCCTTCTCCTCCACCCTTAAATTTATGCAAAAGAAAGTCAAGGAGACCCATTCGCCCCTCGAGTATAGAAGAGAAAATTGTTAAAGCGAGGAATTTTTTATTACTTAAAAGAGACGCGTCACAACCATAAAGAACAATATCAAAAGTTAGGTAATTGTTATAATTTATTACCTCGGTTAATTTTTTTTGGTTTGGTTTTACGACCCATTGAATGGATCTCTTTGTTTTTCTGACCATGATCTCTCAATCGCTTTATCTTTGAAAAAACAAAGAGTTAAACAAAAAAGCGATTGATTTAACGAATTAATACTCTATTTGAATTTTTAAATACCTTCTTCTCTAATTCTCCCTTTTCGGTAAAATCTGGCTTGCCCACCAAAATTTTTTTCAAAATTTAGGCGGGCTGAGGGAGATAATTTTAATTCTTTTTTCAAAACTCTGGCTCTTCTTTTAGTTTGAGCTGTTAATTTTTCTTTATATTGTTTCAATTCTCTTTGCAATTCGTCTTTAACTTCAGTAATTGCTAATTTTAAATCTTTTCTCTGAGCAATGGAGCGCAAACTTCTTTTTGGAAAACGCATCTGACATTCGGCATAAAACCAGGGTCCTTTTTGATGATGTAATGTGGTTTTACCAATTTCTACCCAGGCCTCAATTCTTGGCTTTCCTTTACCAAAAAAACTATTAAAGTATTCTTCATTATAAAAAACTTTTCCAAATTTTTCAAGAGAATTTATTTTTTCTTCAATAAATTCCTTTAGGGCTCGATTTAATTTTAAATTTTTGGTTTTAATGACAATCTTCATAAAAAAGAAGCCCCCACACTTTAAATATTAATCCTTTATCAAATTTTTTTCAAGTTATTTAAAGTAATGTGGGGGCGAAGAGAATTTCCTTCTACTTTTTCTTCTTCTTTTTTTTCTTAGCCATGAGAGTCAAAATTTTTAAAAATTTTTAGCAAATAGTCGACCGCTATTTACAATCGAGCTCTCCAAATTTTTTTGGAGGTTGATTACTTTATTTTTTCACTTCAAGAAAGTTTGTCAAGTGTGAATAACTATAAAGAACTATAAAAATTGAATTTCCTCTTCTAAAACTATTCCGAATTTCTTTTTTACTGATTTTTTTGTCAATTTTATTAATTTTAATACATCTTTAGCCTTGGCATTTCCTAAATTGACAATAAAATTGGAATGTTTTTCAGAAATTTGAGCATCGCCAACTTTTTTGCCGGTTAAACCAGCTTGATGAATTAAAATTGCCACCGGAGTCTCTTCAACGTTTTTAAAAACGCTGCCAGCCGAAGGCAATTTCGGATGACGCTGCTTTCTGTAATCCAAATGTTCTTTTATTTTTTTCCAGTCACTCTTTCCTGATTTAATTTTTACTGAAAGAATGATTAAATTTTTTTTCTTTTTGAAAATACTGTCGCGATAACCAAATTGGCAATCTTTAAAAATTTCAATCTTTTCTGTTTTGGTGTCAAAAACCTCAACGCTCTTTACCACATCTTTCATTGATTTTCCAAAAGCGCCGGCATTGCCGTAAACCGCTCCCTCAATGGTTCCCGGAATGCCGGCCGCCCAATCCAAACCTTTGGAAACATATAAAGATAACGGTCGTCCAAATTTAATAACCAATCCCTTATAACCTTTGTCAGAAACCAATAAATTGCTTCCTCCTCCCAAAATAAAAAAAGGCAGCCTTAATTTCTTTGCCACAGTAATGGCTTTAATTAAATTTTCTTTTGTTTTGGCTGCAAAAAAATATTTCGCCCTCCCGCCAATTCTAAAAGTGGTGTAATTCTTCAACAAAATATTCTTTTTCACTCCTAGTAATAACTTCTCAAATCTCATGGTTATTTCTAAAAAAGTACACGTCCCTTTTTTGCTTTTTTGCTTTTGTTGTATTTTAGCATATTTTTGGTACAATGAAATTGCCGGGAGGATAGCACTCACTAAAGACCTAGAATTGGAGTTAACTCTCCCGGCTTTTGGTTTTGGGCAAAAGCAAAAGACGTCGCTCGAGGGACGTCTTTTGCCGACCATGAATGGAGTTCTTTGATCTCTCAAAGAATTCGCACCCACTAACCAAATATTAGCAAATTCAAAAACAAATGTCAAGTCTAATATCCCAATTCTTTTAAAAGTTGTTTAACCTGGGGAGCAAACTCAGGCTTTATTTCCAGTAATTTTTCGACCGCTTCTTTTGCTTTTTCTCTCTGGCCGGTATTAATGTAGGCATTAACAAGGTCCTCCCATAAATAAATGTCCTGGGGATTAAGTTCTATCCCTCTTTTATAAAGAGGAATTAAAACTTCAAGAGATTCTCCGATTTCTTTAAGAATCTCTATTCCTTCTTTCAGGGTTTCTGGGTTGGCTTTCCAATCATAACCCAAACTTTCTAATTCTCTTAATTCTGAAAGGGCTAATTCATATTTCCCTGTCAATCGGTAACCGCGTAGTAAATACCATCTTGAGCTGAAAAAGCCCGGCTCCAAATCCTTGGCTTTTTCTAAAAACTCAAGGGCCTCTTCCTCTTTTCCCTGTAAAAATCTGGTCTGGGCAAAAACATAATAAACTTGCTGGTTGGTCGGGCTAACTTCTATTGCTTTTTCTAAAACTCTTTCGGCTTCCGAAATTTTTGTCGGGTCAAGTAAAGCGGCATAAACATTGTAAAGCTGGCCAAGTTTCAAATGGGAACGGAGATCCAAGGCCGATTCTTTTGTGCTTTTTTCCAGTTCTTCAATCACAAAATCAATTTCTTTTTTGAAATTTTCAGCCGAAACTTCCTTTATTTTTTCACTTTGAGCAAATTCCAGCGTGGCCTGGCCAAAAAATTCTCTTATCTGATATTTCCCCAAGGGAGAGGTCTCTAAAGTTTTTTTGTAGAAATTCAGCCGTTCTTCCGAGGCCGGGGAAAACCTTAAAGCGGCGATAACATAATAATCGGTTTTCAAAGGTTGAATTATAAAGTAGAAAAAAGAAAAAATAAACAAAAATAAAATAAGACCAAGAAACCAGGGATTGGGAGAAATAGTTTTTTGGGGAACGGGCACTTCCTTGGGAATAGTAAGGCTGGCTACAAATCCCAGAACCAAAAAGAACATTAAATAACTGGAAACCATATCAAAGACGGTTAGATTCTGAACAAAGTAAGAAATTAATAACACAGTGAAGATACCTGATAGCCAAAAATCAAATTTTTCCTTGTTGGGTGGTGGGTGGGTCGGAGTCCACAAAAGATAAAAAACCGAAAGAAAAATTCCAATGTAGGTTAGCATCCCAAGAAGGCCAATGCTAACTAAGGTGTCAAAAATTATGTTATGAGCCCGGTCATACCAGATATCGCCGCCGCATCTGGGAGTACCAAAACAGGGGTCGTAATGTCTAAAAAAGGAAAGGTCAAAATTTTCCGGTCCCCATCCCAAGAGAGGTTTTTCTAAAAAACCCTTCCAGGCTCCTTCCCAAACCACAAATCTTCCGCCAAATGTTTCGCCAACGGTCTTCTCAATTATTTCTTTTCTGACAAAACTTTCTGACTGAAAGGCAAGGAAAGTAAAAGAAAGAGCAGAAATAACATAAAGAGCTAAAAGAGTAAGGCCGAGCCTTCTTAAATTTCCTCTCTGACAAAAAATCAGCCAGAGAAAAAATAATAAAACTAAACCTACCAGAAAAGAAAGTTTGGCCGCCCGGGCTCCGCTCAAAAATAAGCCCAAAAAAATTATTAAAAAACAAATGCCAGAATAGATTTTAAGGGGCCCAGCCCCAGTAAAGCCGGGGCTGGGAGGGTGGCGGCTGGGTTGGAGTCCTTGGAAAGTAAAAATTAAATAGGAAGCTAAAAAAAGGGCAAATATTAAATAGGTTCCCAAAAAAGAATCATTGCCAATGGTTGCCCCACCCCGCATAACCGGATTATCGGAAACAAAGGTAATGAGAGTAAGGATAACCCCAACAAAAATGGAAACGGCAAAAATTTTCAGCCAATCTTCCTTTTTTCTAAAGGTCGAAGAGGCAACCAGAAAAAAAGCAAAGAGATGAAACCACATTAAAAGCCCGGTCATTCTTTCCGGTTTTGACCAGAAACTGTAGGAAAGATTTTCACCAAAAAAAGAACTTAAAACTAAAACAACTAAAAATAAAATTAAAGCTATGGTTAAAGAATTTAACCGCGGCCTGTACTGAGGTGAATAAATTATCAAAATCAGCCAGGCAAAGAAAATAATCTCAACCAGGCCCATAAAATATAAACTTTTTGGTCCAACAAAGGGAAAGAAAAACTTAGCGCTCATAATCAGAGGAGTAAAGAGGGCTAAATAAATGCCCCACCTGATTATATTCAGGCAAAGCGAAATCGCTCCTCCTTCCGGTCTCTCCTTTTGAGGCCTAATTTCCTCTTTTTCTCGCATTTCTCTTTTTTTTCTTGATGCCTTACCCATAAGAGGGAATAAGTTCTTTTAAGATTTTTATTATTGTTTCTTTATCTCCGCTGTCGGCTTGCTTTTTTAATTTCTCTAATCCCGAATTTAATAAATCTTTGTCAACTCTGGTTAGCTTAGCCATAAAAATTTTTTGGTGTTGAGTAGAAACTACTCCCTCTTCGGCCATTAAAATTTCTTCAAAAAACTTTTCTCCCGGTCGGGGTTCAGTAAAGACAATGGGAATATCTTTGTCCGGTTCAAGTCCGGAAAGCCGAATCATTTCTCTGGCTAAATCCAAAATTCTAATTGGCTTTCCCATATCCAAAACCAATACTTCTCCGCCTCTACCTATGGCGCCAGCCTGAAGAACCAAAAGACAGGCCTCAGGACAGGTCATAAAATATCTCTTCATTTCCGGGTGAGTAATTTCTAACGGTCCCCTGCTCTTTATTTGTTCCCGGAAAATCGGGATGCAGCTTCCCCGGCTGTCCAAAACATTGCCAAAACGAACGGAAATAAATTTTGTCCCCCCACCAGATTCCAGTGGGGGGTTCAGCACCTGGCAAATCATCTCCCCTATTCTTTTTGTCGCTCCCATTACTGAAGTTGGA
>Ga0210004_1001363_pt1 | contig 14404 bp, 9 predicted proteins | sample CryGey13umfilter_FD_185450 | JGI IMG/M metagenome (GOLD analysis project Ga0210004, IMG submission 185450) | Groundwater microbial communities from aquifer in Utah, USA - Crystal Geyser 4/8/14 3 um filter (SPAdes) (version 3) | ecosystem: Environmental > Aquatic > Deep subsurface > Groundwater...
CAACACGCAACAGCCTGTCCGCGTCCCCGACCTGAAAAGCTTCTATACCCCGCCCCAGCGACGCGCTCCTTTCACCCCCGACTCCATCATCGTTCCCATTCTCCTTCCCGATGAATTTGCCGAGCTTAACGCATTGACCATGCAGGATGTAACCCAGGCCTTCTCCCCCGAAAAAGTAAACCGCAAAGTCCTCGGCTTCTTCAACGGACACAAACGACTGCCCATTGCCGAAATCCCCATCCGCGACGATTTACACTGGCTCACCACCATCATCGCCTACGCCCATCATCCCGAAGTGAGTTATGGGCTTGAAATTGTTGCTGGTGAAGCGGTGAAAGTTGGGCAGTATAAGGTAATGCCGTTCGATTTGGTTAAGCTCTGACCCGTATAGCGTGTTCCGTCTTTTCTCCCACATAGGAGAGTCCCCTACCTCGCAAATCACCCCAAACGGAACACGCAACACGCAACACGATTTATCAGACACCACAAACACGGAAATAACCATGCCCCTCACACAAGACAATCTCCTCCAAGACATCCCCGAAAAATCCCGCCGCGACTTCCCGCGCATCGTCAACCGCCTGCTCGGACAAACCTTCCTCTACCAGGATGTGGACGGTGACAAAGACGATTATTACTTCATCCATCGTCACCGCGCCGCCTTTGAATCAGTGTTGGCTTTGACAGGCTTCAACCTCCTGCACGATGACTACCACCGCATCTTCCAAGTTGTCTCCGAGTACAGTTACAGCCGCGCCCGCTATAAACTGGATGAATCGTTGATGATCGTTGTCCTCCGCAAACTCTACGAAGACAAAACCGAACATCTCAGCCTCGCCAGCGATCCCGTTGTCACCATCGGCGAAGTCCGCGAAGAGTACCGCACCATCACGGGCAAGGAACGCGACCTCGGCATGGGGCAATACGAAACCCTCCTCCGCCGCCTGCGCGCCATCGGCCTGATTGACACGATTGACGGTCGCAACATAGACGTGCGCGACGCCGAAGCCCGCCTGCGCCTGCGCGGCTCCGTCCGCCTGATTCTCCCCATCCAATCCGCCACCGAACTGGAAGCGTGGCTGAGAAAATATCGGGCAGGCGAAAGTGAACCTGACACAGAAGAAGAATGATTGATGTAGCGTGTTGCGTGTTCCGTTATACTTGCGTGACCGCGAGCGCTCTTCCAAATCGTAACCATACCAACAGAAAGCGCCCCACCCGTCACTCACCCAACGGAACACGCTACACGCAACACGTTCCCCCACGGAACACGAAACACGAACCATCCTCACACCTCACCTCGAAAGGATTTTCCCATGAACTACACCTCCTGGCTCCCCACCGTCTTCCCCGAAATCACCAACGACCCGCTCTGGAAAATGGAAGTCTATCGCTTGGGTGTATTTCTTGGCGAACTTACATGGATTGACACCGACAAACTTATCAAAGACCCGCGCATGTTGAAACTGACCGACCAACTCTATAGCGCGGTGGGAAGCGTCAGCGCCAACATCGCCGAAGGCTACAGCAAAGCCTCCAAAAAAGACCAGGCGCGCTTCTACGAATACAGCCTCGGCTCCGCCCGCGAAGCCCGTGACTGGTACTTCAAAGCCCGCCACGTTCTCGGCAACGAAGTCGCCCTCCATCGCATCCGCCTGCTCGTCCAAATCATCCGTCCCCTATTGAAACTCGTTCCCGAATTCCGCGGCAAAAAAATCGCCGAAGAACAAGCCGAATATTTTCCGTACACTTTGGAATCTCTGCTCGAAAATGTTCCCTTTGCTGAATGATTGATGTAGCATGTTCCGTTTTTAATATCGTCCAACGGAACACGTGCCACGGAACATGGTAAACACGTACACACGGAATCACGTAACCGCGTTCTTCTATCACCCAAACGGAACACGTAACACGAAACACGTTTCCCCTCACCCAACGGAACACGAAACACGGGTCTCGATATGGCGCACAATCACCGCCTACTCGACCACCAACCCAAACGGAACACGCAACACGCAACACGGAAACCCCATGAAACTCCTCACCCACATCCGCCTCCTCAACTGGCACCTCTTTGAAAACACCACCATCAACTGCCAGGGAACCACCTACTTCATCGGCATCAATGGAGCAGGAAAATCCACCGTCCTCGACGCAGTGCAGTTTGCCCTCGTGGGCGGACAGCGTGACGTGAGATTCAACCAGGCAGCGCTCAGCGGCGGCAAGCGGACTCTCGCCAGTTACGTGCGCGGCGAACTCGGCACCGAAGCCCAACGTTATTTGCGCGGCGACGCGACGGGCGTGGTCGCGCTCGAATTCAAAAATCCCGATGGCACATTCTTCGCGCATGGCGCGGTGATTGACGCCTACGAGGACGGGCGCAATCCTGATGTGGCTTATTTCATCGTCCACAACGCCGCGCTCAACGACAACTGGTTTTTCAAAGCCCCAGGCCAACTCTTCGACACACGCGCTTTCAAACGTCATCTCGAAAACTTTGCCCTGCCGCCCAACGCCAGCGCCCGCGTCTTCACCCGCCTCGAAGATTATCGTGTCCACCTGCTCAACCGCCTCGGCCAACTCAAAGACACCTTTCCCGCCAAGATCGTCAAGGGACTTGCCTTCAGCCCGCTCACCGACATCCGCTCCTTCGTCCATAACTATCTGCTCGACGAAAACCTGCTGGATGTCAAAACCCTGCAAGCCCAACTCGAAACCCTGCGCCACTTCGAGTCCCTCGCCGCCGATGTGCGCGAGCGCATCACGTCCCTCACCAACATCGAAGACCTCGATAAGGAACGCCTCTCCAATCGGCGCCGCCGTATCACCAACACCTACGTTGCCCGCCGCGCCCAGGCGGATGTTTTTCTGGATGAACTGAAATCGCGCCGCCTCGAGTTGGATTCTGCAAAACTGGAATTTCACCGCGACGAAATTCAGCGCGACGACCTCAGCCGAAGCCTGCGCTTTGCCCAATCGGCCTTGACCGACGCTGAGATCGCCCTCCACACCGACCAAACCGCCCAGCGCGAAAAAGAACTGCGCGACAAACTCGCCTCCCTCACCGCCGAGCGGACTCTCCTCACCCAGCGTCAATCCGACTTCGACCGCTCCCTCGCCGCCGAACTGACGGACGCGAAAAAGCTAAAGAAGCTCCTCACTGCCGACAAGCTCGAAATCCCCGACGCCCTCGAAACTTTCATCAGGGAAAAAGTAGACAAGTACACAAGTACACAGGTAGACACGGAAACAGGGAATACGGAACACGCAATACGCAACACGCAGGAAGCCCTGACATCTCTTGGTGAACACTACGCTCGCGAACAAACCCTCCTCAACGAACAAGCCTCCCAACTCAAAACCGAAGCCTCGAACCTCGAAGACGAAATCCGCAAACTCCGCACAGGCGACCGCGAAGCCACTGTAAAAGTGGAAGCGCCTCACACCTCCCGCCTGCGTGAAATCCTGCGCGCCGAACTTGGACTGGGCGCGAACGAAGTCGTCTACCTTTGCGATGTTCTCCAAATCCCCAACCCCGAATGGCAAAACGCTGTCGAAGGCTTGCTCGGATTCAATCGCTTTACCTTGCTCGTCCCGCCCGCCCACTACGATGCCGCCATGCAACTCTACCGCAAATACAAGGATACAATTCATGGGGCGACGTTGTTGGATACGGAAGCCATCCTGCAAAGTACACAGGTAGACACGTACACAGGTAAACAGGGAAAGAACGGAACACGCAACACGGAAGGTACACAAGTAAACACGTACACAGGTAAAAAGAACGGAACACGGAACACGCAACACGAGACTCTATCTTCCGAAGTCCTCACCGAAAATCCCGCCGCCCGCGCCTACGTAGACCTGCTCCTCGGCAACTACGTCAAATGTGACTCCATCGAAGGACTCCGCTCCCATCGAACAGCCATCACCCAGGAATGTTTCGTCCGCCGCAACTTTACGGACAGCCACCTCAACCCGCAGGTCTACAAACGCTGGTTCATCGGCGAGCGCGCCGCGCCGCGTCAGATCGAACAGCGCGAGAGTCGTATTGATGAAATCGCAGACGAACTAAAAAAACTCAACAAACGCGAGACCGCCCTGCGCGAACGTCTCGCCCTCACCCGCGACAAGATTCGCCCATTCATCGAACTCGAACATGCCGTCGAGGCCCTCGCCATCCTCCCTGAACGGAAGGCGCAACACGCAACACTCACCAAAGAACTTGCCGCCCTCGACACCCGCACTATCGAAACCCTCAAAGCCGAAGTGGAAAAACATCAGCGTGAGCGCGACCAGTTGCAAAGCGAAACCGCAGCCTTCGAGCGGAGGCTGGGGAATCTCGAAGAGAAGATAAAGCAAATCGAAACGGAATCCATTCCAGGTCTGGAAAGAAGCGCCGACGAATCCATCCAAAGCGCGGAGTCCTTCCTCATCCAGGAAAATGCAGATGACGAGACAAAGTCCGATGTCCAAAAAGAATACGAGCGCCGCCGCGAACGCCAGCCGCTCGAAGTGATTCTGCAAAACGCCAGCCGTTACGAAAATGATTACCAGACCGCCGAACAGCGCTCGCGCGACCGCTTGCGCGAAGCCAAGCAAGCCTACTCGCTGAAATATGACTTCGGCACCGACGATACGGAATACGCAACACGCTACATGGCTGAAAAAGAAAAACTTGTCACATCCGAGTTGCCCAACTACGAAGCCCAAATCGCCCGCCAACGCGGACTGGCCGAACAGGAACTCGTCGAGAATTTCATCCATCGTTTGCGCGAGCAAATCGAAGACGCACGCCAGCAACTGGCATTTCTCAACGGCACGCTTGCCAACCTGCGCTTCGGCGGCGAACGCTTTGAATTCATCCACCAACCCGCGCCCGCCCTGCGCCAGGTCTTTGACATGGTGATGGACAGCCAGCAGGTGATGGGCGATTCGCTGTTCGACTCGGATTTTCGGCAGAAGCACCAGCAGGGCTGGGACTTGCTCTTCGAGCGGCTCACCAGCGCGCACGATGACGAAAACGCTGAACTGCGCGAATTGCAGGATTACCGCAACTACCTGCAATACGACATCCGCATTCACTACCCCAACGGCGACCGCGCTTTGCTGAGTCAGATCAACGCCAAGAAAAGCGGCGGCGAAACCACCACGCCGTTTTACGTGGCGATGGCGGCTTCGTTTGCCCAAGCCTATCGCCTCAATCAAGCGCGCCCCTCCGACACCATCCGCCTTGCCCTCTTCGACGAAGCCTTCGGCAAAATGGACACCGCCCGCACCGCCTCCGCCCTCCACTTCATGCGCGAAGCGGGCTTGCAAGTTCTGCTCGCCACCCCACCCGACAAATCGGGTTCGCTATTGCCGTATGTTGATAGCGTCTGCACCGTCGTCCGCAAAAATAATCATTCCTTCGTCATTGATATTGACAAGAGTGAGATGATCGAGAAACTCGAAAGCCAGTGAGCAGTAATCAGTGAACAGTAATCAGTATTCCGTGTTCCGTTGTTTACGTGTTTACCTGTGTACGTGTCTACCTGCTCGGTGTTGCGTGTTCCGTGGGTTGAGTGAGAGATGGGATTCTCTTTTACCCCTTCGCCTGATGTGAGTGTCGCGCTGAATGCCCTGCTCGACATCCTCGAACGCCGTCCATTAAAAAACGGAACACGCAACACGCAACACGAATCCACGCAACACGCAACACGCTCCATTAAAGTCACCCTCTCCAACCTCCCCCTCCCAAACTACTTTTCCCAAACCGACCCTACCCCGCGAATTATCGCAAACGAACAACTCCAAATTCTCGAACGTGCCAACCTCATCCAACTTACCTGGCTCCCAGGCGAAACAAGCCACATCCTCCAATCCATAACCCTCCCAAAAACGGAACACGAAACACGCAACACCGAACTCTTCAATCTCCTCTCGCGCACCCCTCTCGCCACAAATCGTTCCCGCCTCGAAAGCCATTTGCTCGCCGACAAATTCCGCTTTCAGGATGACTGGCGCGCCTGCGCGATTCATTACATCTTGAACCAACTCAAGGCTGGGAAATCTCCCGCCCCCTTCAGCCTCGCCGATTCCAACCTGACCCTCGACCTGCTCGCCGTTTTACAAGCCTTGCCCACCCTGACAGCGGAGACTCCCTACCGCGTTTTCAGCGTGCGCGTCTTCAACGACAGCAAGCGCTTCGAAGCCATCAAAAACCAACTCGTCAGCCTTGCCCGCTTCGGCAATCCCGAATGGAAACGCATCCCCGCCGAAGAAGTCCTGCGCGAACTCAACCTTGTCGCCAACCCAAACTATATCCATCTCGCAGGCAACTGGCAACTCACCACCATCAACGGTGAAATCCTCAACCTGAGTGGCTTCACCCCCTCCATTGGATTTCCTGCCGCGCAAACATCCTCCCTTCAATCCGTCCGCGCTGACTCCGTCCTCCTCATCGAAAACCTCACCACCTTCCACCAACAAGTAGACAAGTACACAAGTAAACAAGTAGACAACGGAACACGCAACACGCAACATGCGGTCATCTGCACCTACGGCAACCCCTCCCCCGCTGTCCGCCACCTACTGCGCCTCCTTCCCGAAACCACCCCCATTTACCTCTGGTCTGATTTGGATTACGGCGGCTTCAACATTTTGAGCCAACTGCGCCGCTTCGTTAGCGAACAAATCCAACCTTATCTAATGGATGTTGATACTCTCGAATCCAATATCCCCCGCGCCCGTCCTCTCACCGACTCTGACCGCGCCAACATCAAACGCCTGCTCCTGCGTCCCGAACTGCGCGATGTTCGTCCAGTAATCGAACATCTACTGAAGCGTGGCTTGAAGTTGGAACAGGAGGGCGTGGAGATTTTCTAAATCATGCTTGGCAATCATGCAGATTTTCGCCCCGGTCAATGGGAGACGATTGAAGCGGTTGCCGTCCAAAAGAAGCGCGCGGTGGTTGGCTCGCGTCACTTGGATGAGGCGGGATAGGCCTGCGCGAAATTTGTCGGTAACGCTTGTGGACTCTCTGGTCAGGTCCTGTATTCGGGCGGCGCGAAAGGCGTGGATACTCCCAGCACGGAATCCGCTCTGGAGGCGCGGAACCGCCGTAGGCGCGCTGGCGTTTCCGCATCCGTTCAAGGAAGCGCCCGTTAAGTTGTCTGATTTGATGAAGGAAAAAGCCGCGAGCCTGCCATCCCATCCCAGACAGCCGGGTTTATTCTAAAATCCACCTACCCCGATTACATTCACCAAAGGTTCGCCCGCGCACAAAACGAAGGCCCGCGGTCGCCTAACTTCTAAAAAACTTTTCTCTACCGTACAAATACGAGTAAATTCCGTCATTGCGAGGAGCGTTCGTCCCTGGCACCGCCCGCCAGGGCAGGTGTGCGACGAAGCAATCTCCAATATTGCGAGCGAGATTGCTTCGGGCTAGCGCCCTCGCAATGACGGGATGTACGGTAGAGAAAAAAACTTTTCGCCCTGCCCGTTTTCAGGCAGGGCGACTTTTATTTTATTCGCGCGAAGCCTGCTCCAGCAGGTAGATGATGGAATGGTAATTATGCTGCGTGGCAAGGGTCATGCCCATCTCGCAGGTGATGTTGGAGGAATAGTATCCGTCATATGGATGGGCATTTACTTCGGCGCTTTCCAGGGAGGTGGCCGAGGCGGTCAACTCAGGGAAGAGCAACCCTCGGTCACCCGCGAACGCGCAACAGTCCAGGTTGAGCGGTATCGTCACGTCTTTTGCGCAACGTTTGGCAATGGCAACCATTTTGTCTTGCAAGTTCAGTTTGCGGCTTGAACAGTTGGGATGCAAGACAACTGCGTCTCCCGTTGGATGGATTTCCAACTTCGGCAAAAGCACATCGTGCATTAATTCCAGTCCATCCAAAAGGGTGAGTTTCTCGAAAATGTCGCGCTCAGGAGGCGTCAAGCCGGAAGGGTTTCCCGCGTATTGACGCAGGGTGTATGCGCATGAAGTAGTGTCAATCACGATGGGCAGGCGGCCATGATCGGACCATTCCCAGAAGCGTTCCAACGTGCGCTGACGGGTGGCCTGGTACGCGGCAGTATAGCCTTTCGAACCGAACGGCATACCGCAACAGTTGCCATCCACATCTCCCGGGATCCATAACGACACCCCGGCCCGTTTGGCGACAGTGATGAGCGTTTCGGCCAACGAAGTCATGCCAGGTTTTGGGATTCCCATGCGCCGCGAAATGCAGGATGGAAAATAAACATAAGCCGCATCTTTCTTCTGGGTGGCAGGCATCCGGGCTGGTACATGCGGCACGGCGGCATTCCACTTGGGCAGGGTCAGGCCGGTGACTTTTTCGCCTAAGCGCGTCAGTCCTGTAATGGGCTTTGCCCCAATGACGGTTTCGACTGCGTGGGCGAGATTGATTCCAAAGGCGAGTCCTTTTTCCACTGCCGTGAAATGGTCCGAAAGCCAAAGGGCGGTTTTTTCACCGCGCGGAGTGACCAGGCCGGCGCGCAGGTGTTTGGTCAGGTCACCGGTGTTGATGTTGACCGGGCAGGCCGAGGCGCACAGTCCATCTACTGCGCAGGTCTCCAAGCCGGAGTAGTTGAAATCCTCCAGCAGGGACGGCAGGAGGTCCGGGTCTTCCGCGGACGACGTGCGCTGTCGGGCGATCTCGCGCCGGATGACGATGCGCTGGCGGGGGGTCAGGGTCAGGTAGCGGCTGGGACAGCGCGGTTCGCACATCCCGCACTCAATGCACTTGTCTACTTCGTCCTCCACCGTTGGCATATCTTTGATGTTCAAGACATGCGAGCGCGGGCCGGGATTGATGATTACATCCGGGTTGAGCATGCCGGATGGGTCGAACAGCGATTTGATGTCACGCATGATGCCATAACCGTTGGGTCCCCACTCGGCTTCCAGGTAGGGGGACATGGCGCGTCCGGTGCCATGTTCTCCCTTGAGCGCGCCATCATATTTGTTTCTCAGCATGGCGAACACATCGTCCATGAACCGCTCAAGTCGCAGGATCTCCTCCTGGCTATTGAGCAGGCAACTGAAGTTGAAGTGCAGGTTGCCGTCTTTGGCATGGCCGAAGATGATGGCATCTTCATATCCATGCGTTTGGAACCTGGATTGCAGGTCGGTGACGGCCTCAGCCAGGCGCGGGATGGGGAAGACCAGGTCTTCGGTTATCACGGAAGCGCCCCTGGGCCGCATGGCGCCCATGGATGGGTAAAGTCCCTTGCGTAATTTCCACAGGCCGGCTTGAACAACCGGGTCTTCGGTGAATTCGGGATCGTTCAGCAGTTGCATACCCCTCATGGTGCGGGCGGAGACGTTCCGCAGGCTGGCAATATCCTGCGCGGAATTGCCCTGATATTCCACCAGGATGGCGGCGGCCGAGTCGGGCAACTGGCGAAGAATGACCGGCGCCCCGGCCAGGTTCTCCACCGAACGCAGGGCGGCCCGCTCCATGATCTCGGCCGCGCGCGCGCCGGAATCGCGCAGGGGCGCGATGGCTCGTACCGCGTCATGGATGTTCTTAAAATAAAGCTGGCCGGTGTACTTGCGAGTGTAATCGGGCAGGGTATTCAGCACTGCCTCGGCGATGAAGCCCAAGGTGCCTTCGGAACCGATCATCAGGTGGGACAGAATGTCGAGTGGATTATCGTAGTCGAGTAGGGCGTTTAGTGAGTAGCCGTCGGTATTTTTGCTCTGATAGCGGAGACGCACACGCTCGGCCAGAGGCGCATCCGCCAGCAGGCGTTGGCGTAGATCGAGCAGGTCGGCGGCGATCCCGGGCGCGCCTTCCTGAAAACGAGCTGAAGCGTCCGGGGCGGCTGTATCCAGCGCCAGGCCATTGGGCAAAACCAGCGTTAGTGAGTGGAGAGTATGGTAGGCATTTTCCACCACCCCACAGCACATACCGCTGGAGTTGTTGGCCAGAATGCCCCCCAACATAGCCGCGTCAATGGAAGCCGGATCGGGACCGATGCGGCGCCCATAGGGCTTGAGGAGGTTGTTGATGAAGCCTCCCACCACGCCAGGCTGGGCGCGCACCCGTGCTCCGCCGTCCTCCACCTGGACTTTTCCCCAATGGCGAGAAATGACAACCAGGATGCCGTTGCTGACGGATTGCCCTGAGAGGCTGGTGCCTGCAGCGCGAAAGGTGAGCGGGATGCGGTTCCGTTGCGAGAACTGGAACAGGCCGCGGATCTCATCAATTGAAGCCGGCAGAACAACCGCCTGCGGGATGAGGCGGAAATAAGAGGCGTCGTTGGCATACGCGTATCGGTCGAGCGGGCGCGTCAGGATGCGGTCGGGGGGAAGGATGCTGGAGAGTTCGTTTTTTAATTCCATATATGGACTTAGTGCTTTCCAACCTTCGAGCGTGAGCGACAACCGCTTCGTACCGCCCCTCAGCCTGGTTGCTGTTACCCAAAACGGGATCCCACTCAAGATGGTTAAGATCTCAGCCATAAACCGAATGGCATGGGCTTGCGCTCCATTCGAGAACGCGTGGAAAGTGTCGGCGGTATGTTCAATATTGAAAGCGCCCCCGGAAAAGGCGCGCAACTTTCCATTCGAATTCCGATAAAGGACTAAACATGATTGAACCAATTTCCATCATCCTGGTGGATGACCACGAATTTGTCCGCAACGGCTTGCGCGGTTATCTCGAAACCCTGCCCGAATTCAACGTGATTGCCGAAGCCGCCTCGGGTGAAGATGCGCTTACGCTGGCAGCCGAACACATCCCCGATGTGGTCCCGATGGATCTAATCATGCCCGGCATGGATGGCGTGGAGACCACCCGCCGTGTCAAGAAGATCAACCCGCGCACACAGGTGGTGGTGTTGACCTCATATACTCTAAACGGCTGAGATTTTTACTTTTTTGAAAGACTGAAAGTTCCACGTCAACAAAGATTCCAGTTTGTCTCTATGTTTCGCATGGGCATTTTGGATACAATCATCAACGGCTTGTTTGAAGCCATCAAACTTTGGATAGTATTTGGAATACAAACATTCTTTGCGCACAAAACGCCAGAGGCGCTCAATCAAATTCAGATGAGGCGAATAGGACGGCAAAAACAGCAGTTCAATGCCCAGTTCGGCGGCATGTTGCAACACCAATCCGCATTTTTGATAACGGGCATTATCCAGCACAATCGTAATCATCTCACCTGCATACTTGGCGGCAATTTTCGTTAGCAAGAGACAGACACTCTCGGCATTGATGTAAGTTTCGTTTGTGACCGTCAAGATTTCTTTCGTCACGGCATCCACTGCGCCGAGCACATTGAAACGTTGGCGTCCGGAAGGAGACGCAATAAACAAACGGGCAAAACACCAAACCTTGGACAGGCAGGCTCCCAACACAAAGTGAGCGGCGTCCATGAACAAAACCCTGCGTTTCCCAGCCTTGGCCTCCGCTAAACGAGGCTCTAATTCCTGGGTTTGGAACGTCTCCTGTTCCACCTGCTTGTCTGGATTGGCGGCGCGGCCTGGGACATAGCCCACCTTCAGGCATTTCATCCCGAGCCGTTTCATGAAGGCTTGGATTTGGGTCGGGCAACGTTCGATGCCCGTCTGATCCTTGATGACTTGTTGAGCCTCAGCTACCGTGCGTGGCGGATGTTCCTTGAAATAGGTTTCCAGCGTAGCAGCGTGTTGATCCAATTCGCTAGACGATCCTGTATATTCGTTTTTTTTTAACCTTTCAATCCCGCCGTCTTGATATTGCTTCAAGTAGGCGCTCAAGGTCGGTTTCGAAATACGACCTAGCCGACAAATCTCCTGATGGGCTATCCCCTGGCTTTTGAGATAGAGAGCCTCCATCTTTTTTTGGACTTTGGGATCCGGATGATGGTAGCGTTCATATTCAAGCGCATCAATTTCTTCGGGCGTGAATTCGATTTTGATCATTGCAAGCCTCACAACGATTGGAAATTTCAAAGCCAGATATACCAGAATTCAGCCAAAAGTAAAAGTTAAAATTTACCCCGTTTGGAGTATATCACGAAGACATTCACATCTTCCCGGCGCTCAAGGCGGACGCGGTGGCGTACATTCTCAAAGTTGTTCCTCGGTCTCCACATCCAGCGCGCTGGAAAGATCATCCATCACCAGCAGGTCAGGTTGGCGCACGAACATGCGCGCGGCGGCGGCGCGCTGCATCTGTCCGCCCGAGAGCCAGACGCCTTTCGGCCCGATGATCGTCTCCAGTCCGTCGGGCATCTGCGCCAAGTCTTGCTCAAAGACCGACAGGCGGATGGCTTCCGTCAGCATGTCGGGGTTTTCTCTCAAGCCAAGCAGGATGTTTTCACGGAGCGTTCCGCTGAACAGCCACGGGACCTGCGAAATATAGGCGCAGCGCGGCGGGACGAAAAATCCGCCTGGATCTTCGACCTGCCCGCCGTTCCAAAAGATTTGACCGGCATCCCGAGGCAGCAGCCCCAACAAGACCCGCAGGAGGGTTGTCTTGCCCGAGGCGACGCGGCCTGTGACCACAGTGAAGGAACCGCGCGCCAGCGACAGGTCCACGCGCTCGAGGCCGCGCCCCGAGCTGGGATAGCGATAGGAGAGGCCGCTCGCCTCGAGTCGCTCCAGGGGTACGGAGGCAGGCTCAGGGTCCAGAAAAAGAGGCGTGGTTGTGGAAGTCAAATCCAGAGGCGTCTGGGCAACGATCCGCTCGGCGGGCAGTCCGCTGACCAGTTCGGTCATCCGCTCAAAGGACACGCCCGCCTGACGATACTGCGCGAGGAAACGTCCAAAGAATTGGGTGAACTCGGTGACGAAGCCGAGGTAATAAACGAAGAGCGCGAAATCGCCCAGCGGCAGGCGCGCGCCTTGTGAGAGCGAAGCGGACAGGAGCAGGATGGCGCCCGTGCCGAGGTTGACCGCGCTGGCGCTGACCGCGTCGAGCAGCTGGGTCATCAGGCGATCCTTGAGCATCGCCGAACGGCGGGTATTGCCGAGAGCGCGATAATGCCCAATAACGTGATCCTCCGCGCCTGCCACCTTGATGGCCTGCACCGCGTCGAACATCTCGCTGATGGCGCTGGTCACTTTTCCGGTGGCTTCGCGGCTGGACTTGCGCAAACGGTAGATGCGCGTGGCGGCCATCTGCGAGGCGGCGATCACGCCCACCAGCGGCACGAACACGAACAGGGTGATGCGCGCGCTGATGCCCAGCAAAATGGCGATGGAGACAACCGCAAAGGAACCCATGCCGATTACATCCAGCGTCCAACTGACGGCATTCTCGGCGGACTGGGCATCCTCGCGCAGGCGGCTCAGGGCATCGCCTGGCGTATGTTTCATGGCCGATGCGCCAGGCTGTTCAAGAATGGCCGCCAGGATATTGTGGCGCAGGAACGCGCTCATCGTAAAGCGGTGGAGCGTGTCCACATAAACGCCGCTCATGAAGAGCACGCCGCGCCCGATGGCTGTGGCGACCAAAAGCGCGACGAGCGTCCACACCAGCGAGGCGGAGCCTGTGTCTGCGCCGAAGACGTTGAAGAAGCGTTGGATGATCAGGCCAGGGACGAGCGGCGCCAGATGGATCAGCGTCCACAGGATGGCGTTGAGGGTGTACAGCCACGGCCGGTAACGGATCATTTCCCACAGGAAGCGGTAGGTCTTCATGCCAGCACCTCCTCCAGTCCCGTTTTGAGCAGGACGGAAAAGCGCGAAGCGGGATCGGCCAGCGCGCCAAACTCCTGGATCGCGCCATCTTCGAGGATCAGGATCATGTCCGCCTTCTGCACCGTTTGCAAACGATGGGCAATGATGATGCCCGTGCGTCCCTTCAGCAGGCGCGCAGTGGCGCGGTCAATCAGGGCTTCGGTCGCCAGGTCGAGCCGCGAGGTGGCTTCGTCGAGGATGACCAGCCCAGGGTCGCGCAAGGCTACGCGCGCAAAATTCAATAGTTGGGCCTGTCCCGCCGAGAGGCCTCCGCCGGGGCCGAGTTCCGTATCCAGTCCATGCGGCAGGGAACGGAACCAACTCGAAAGCTCGAACTCCTCGATCACAGTCAGGATTTTTTCATCGCGGATGGATGGGTCGAAGAGCGTGAAGTTTTCGCGGACGGTCGCCCCAAAGACCTGGACCTCCTGCGGGACCAGCCCCACGCGGCGAGTCAGCTCGGACAGTTTGGTCGCGCCCGTCGGCACGCCACCCAGAAGAATCTGCCCCGAGGCGGGATCGTACAGACGAAGCAGGAGTCGCGCGATCGTGCTCTTTCCGCTGCCTGTGCGACCGAGCAACCCCAGCACCTTACCTGCCGCCAAATGGAAGTTGATCCCATTCAGTGCGGTTACCTGGTCGCCATAACTGAAGGTGGCATCGCGGAACTCCACTTTGAGCGCACCCAGCAACGGGAGAGATTGATTCCCATCCTGAACGTTCGACTTCATGG